>Ga0315904_10003493_pt1 | contig 23035 bp, 16 predicted proteins | sample LakEriMetagenome_6_FD_203529 | JGI IMG/M metagenome (GOLD analysis project Ga0315904, IMG submission 203529) | Freshwater fungal communities from buoy surface, Lake Erie, Ohio, United States - Buoy 12 MA120 | ecosystem: Environmental > Aquatic > Freshwater > Lake | place: USA: Lake Erie, Ohio... | reverse complement strand
CGGTTAGTGCAATTGCAGCAGGCTCACCGATCGTTACCGTTGTTGATCCAACACAACCCGTATTGTCTGTCACAGCAACAGTATATGTTCCGGCGGAAAGATCTACTGCCGAAGCCCCGGATCCACCGGTAGGTGTCCAGCTATAGATGTATGGTGTTGAACCGCCTACTGCAGTTACAGATGCCGAACCGTCAGTTCCACCGAAGCAGCTCACATCCGTCGAGGACTGCACTGAAACGACAGGGCCATTGGCATTGGTAACAACGATCGTGATCGATTCTGTACAACCGTTCTGATCTTCCACATCAACCGTATACGTTCCTGCTGAAATGTTGGATGCTGTTGCTCCAGATCCTCCCACAGGAGACCACTGGTAAGTGTATGGTCCGGTTCCACCGCTAACATTGACACTTGCAGAACCATCACTGGCATTGCAGCTGGCTGGGGAAATGGTTCCTTGAGAAACCACAAGGTCAGCAGGCTGGTTAATATTCACTGTTCCGGTTCCTGTACAATTGTTCCCGTCTTCAACACTGACAGTATACGTTCCGGCTCCAAGAGCGTTCTGAGTAGCACCGTTCAAGTTGCCTGGTGTCCACGTATAGGTATAAGGACCTGTACCACCTGAGGCCGATACAGTAGCCTGTCCCGTAGATGCCCCAAAACAATCCACATTCGTCTGCGAAGTGGTATTTACACTGATTGACGGACAAGGATTGTTCAGAGAAGGAATAATGCAGCAATTCCCGCCTGTACTCACGTCAACCGTTTCATTCAGCCAACAGGCATATTGCGTCTGATGGAACAGCAGTATTCCTCCGGTAGCATTCAGAAAATAATAGACTACCTCATCCGGTGTATTACCTCCCCCTGCGTTGATAGTCGTATCGCATAATCCCGCAACACCGAGCATTTGTCCTCCCCATGGTCCGGAACCGTTACCATGAGCCGGAGTGTATCCGACTAGCGGAGGATTCATGGGAGGACTAATCGTCACGATACCTGCAGGAACGCCGGTAACAGAAGTCGTGAAGTTACCCTGACCGCAGTTATTGTTGTTCTGGTTCGAGTTCATTCCCGCGTAGATCACTTGAGTAATATTCCCGACAAACGGACCTGTGAAAGTCACCTGGATAGGTTCATAGGTACAAATTCCAACCTTTAGGTTTGGAATATTCTGATCCACATTGATGGTTAGGATCCCTCCATCGTAATTCGAGTAAATGATCAAGTCACCGGCCGGGTCGCACACATTGCCGCAAGGGAGATCCGTCAACACAATTGTTGTATCAATGGAGCAGCCCGAAGAATTCGTGATCGTGACATCGTAGGAGCCCGGACTAAGTCCGGTTTGGCTACTCACGGTCCAATTTGATGGAAAGGGCCAGGTATAAAAATAAGTATCTGACGGAGCCGGTGCAAATGAAATCGAACCGTTATTATTACCGCATGTCGGTTGGACTACAGTGGCATTCAGGTCAAAAGCGGAAGAAGTCACGCAGATCCCGTTACAGTTGTTTGGGGTTGCTGCTCCTACGACCCATGTATTTCCTCCGTCTGTAGATCGTTCATACGACTGACCCGTAACTGATGCCTGAGGAATATATTCGATCCCAGGAATCACCGACGCGGTTGCAAGGCCTCCGCCCCCACAAACAGCAATGCGTTGTAAAACACCTGCCGTGAAAGTGTTGTCCGTATTCAGTTTGGTTGGATCATTTGAATCAAAAGTCCAATATACTGCGTCTACTGCTGTTCCGGAAGCATTATACAGAGCAACCCATCCGTCTCCGTTCGGGAGGTGCCAGCGCGTAGCGTTGGATCTCCACAGGCGGGCGGAATTGGCTGCCAGATTCAGATTAAAGGTGATACCCGCTGTATTAGGTCCACCGAGGGTAATAAATCCAAGGGGTGGAATTACGGTTCCTGACGGAAATGAAAAGGCCCCACCGTTTGTTCCACCATCCATGCCTCCAATCGTCCAGCAGCTGATATCTACCGCCTCACAGGAACTGGTATTGTAGATCTCAATGAACTCCGATCCGAAAGTTGGGGTAGAATTATACATTGACTGAAAAGCCTGATCCGTGCCTCCTCCCGAAGGCATGACATGAACTTCGTTAATAACGACTTGAGAAAAAACAAAGTTCAGAGTGAGGGTAAAGCACAGAGCTTGAATGATCTTGTTCATGTAACTTTTATTTAGGTATGTGAAAACAGCTTTACTAAGACTATCAAAATTAAACGGTCAGAGTTTTCAAATCGTTGAAAATAATCTTACCTGCCATTACGTTCCATTACAGTATTTTTGTTAATTACTGATTTTCATAAACTTAAAAAGCCCTGAACGGAATTGATCCTCCCAGGGCTTTTTCTTGCAGCCGGAGCTGCTACCTAAAACTAAACCTTAACTTAAAACCTAACCACTAACATGTTGTAAAAGGATTACTCTTTAATTATTTTGATCGTTTCCATTTCATTGACGGTCACGAGATACATTCCTGCGTGGTAATCCGTCAGATCGAGTTCGAAGGATTCTCCAAACACGAGGTGTTCCTGCAGTTGCTTCCCTGAAAGATCCATCACACGGATCACATTTTCCTGATGCTTCGGCATTCCCCCTACTCCAAAGATCCCGTTGCTTGGGTTTTGGAGCACGGTAAGGTCAGCTGTGTTGAAGACGCTGCGTATTTCAGAATAAGATTTTTGCCCATCAAAATCCACCTGCTTGAGGCGGTAATAAGTTATACCGCGGTATGGATTGAAATCATAGGTCTGATAGCTCAGCAGTTGATTACTGTTTCCGGCACCACCCAGCTTGTCAAGGAACTCCCAAATTACACCGTCATCGGAACGCTCAATGATGAAGTAATCGTTATTCTTTTCGGATGCCGTTACCCAGTTTAGTTCAACCATTCGGTTTCGAAGCAATACATCAAAGCTCAACAGCGTTACGGGCAGCGGAGAAGTATATTCAAAAGCACCAATAGTAGGTTCCGTTCTGGTAGTCCCATAAATATCAGCCCCTACAATAGCAGTGAGATTGGTGCCCTGAGGATAGCCATCCCATGGTTGACCGGGATATGGATAATTTGCTACATCTTTGAAAAGATCAAGATCACAGGATGCCGGAGCTTGATACGCCGGGAGTTTATTCATGGAGTTGGGGTCATTACTGCCCGAAACACAGTAATCGGCAGATTGCCAGCTAACCAAAGTAGTGTGAACCGTTGTTACATTGACAACACCTATTCGTGCGCCGTTTGGGGCCCAGAACAGGTTGTAATTGCACTCCTCGAGTTCCTCACCGAATCCGGGAACATTCGCCATGTTAATACACGCTGAAGGAGAACTTGCTGTTGTGAAAAAGATGTTGTTCCTGATATTCCAATCATCCTGCGAATCGTTATCGAAAAAAAGACATGACCCGGACGTATAAAATGAATTATGGTATAATTCATTTTCAGGAGAGAAATTATCATAGTTATTATTATACAATCCAAATCTGACATTACAGATGTAGTTGTTATAGACTTTAATGAATTCACAATAATGATTTATGTAGATCCCTGCATAACCACCCGAAAGCCTGTTGCCAATGATCTTCATATCATTGGAAGAACCTTCACCGCAATTGAACATCCGGATACACGAGTTATCTGCGTCTATATTGGCAGTTAAGTTTATACGGTTGCCGCTGATGACGTAATCAACGATCTTGTCTGATGTTTCTGCACTAATAATATTTATTCCTCGTTTGGGTGAAGAAATGGTATTGTTGCTAATAGTGTTATTAATCGGCCAGTAGTCATCTAAACCTGCATCAAAGTGCTCAAAACTCATCCCAAAAGCGTCAGCACCTGTCATGGTGATCGTGTTACCTGAAATAGTAGCGAAATCTGCATCTCCTAAGAAGCGAACACCCCTTCCGGCCGAACTTGAACTGTTAATGGTGTTATTTGAGATATTAGCATAATTACCGTCAATTGAAGTGTTTGTATTGCACCTGAAGTACACATTGATACTTGAGGAAGACGTAGTTGAGGTAATATCCAGTTTACAGTTCCGAACATTGAAATAGGTACCATAATGTAACTCAATATTGTGCTCGTTGGCGGTGGAATTAACGAAATTGATCTTTTCGATCCAGATATAATCCGCATTTATGACGTCCAGATTGTTCGCTGCACCTACTGAATTAAAGATGGTCAGGGCGCTTCCCGCACCGATCACTTTTATATGTCCGGCAGCCGTACCTTGGTCTGCAGAAGTAAAGGAAAAGGATTCATTGTAGGTTCCTGCATCAACATATATGATATCATTTGGTCCCAGGACATAATCTGCGATCACATCTGAAACGGTTGCCTTTGGAGAGGCCGGAGAAATACCAGGATTCAGGTCACTTCCTATGGCCGTGGTGTAGATATCTCCTACCGTTGTAGCGTTATTTACATAATACGTCGCAGCATTCAGGTTTGAAAAGACTGAAAACATGCACAAAAGCACGTTAACAAGCAGGCTTTTGAAAAACTCTGCAATGAGACCGTTAATAGAATGCATAGTGTGTGATTTTCATTCCTTTTCTGTCAACGGCTTCAAGAATAACTGTGTAGCTACAGTTTCAAAAGAAATATAACCTTATGTAACCCTACAAGCGATTACAGCTCATTACGAAAGAATAAATAAAAAATTGATTTACAGACCTATAACCCAAAAACAGCTTTCAGAATCCTGTCCTGCTGGCCGGCCTTGGAAGTGGTCATTTCACCGTCGGTTTTAAGCAGCTCACGGAAGGAATCTTCGTGCTTGAGCACTGCCTCTCGGATGATGTATTTGGAATGTAAGAAAGGTAGGTCGTGTATGTAGATCTGATCTGGCGGGATCTTGAACTCGAACTGGCCACGGTCGTTCGAGAAGAGCATTTCCTGGGTAAGCTTGATCTCCGCATCGCGGTTCCAGAACTCTACCATTCGGAACTTGGTGGTGGAAAGATCACTATGCATGAGTTTGATCCCATGTTTTCTGGCAAGTGCAAAGAGCACCCAGTTCGCAAAGGGCTGCAACAATTTGGCGCTGTGTACTTCAACCGTTCGAAAGTCTTCTGAACCAGGAACACCAAATTCAAGACGCACTATATATCCATCACGTGCATTGTCATATCCCAACCACAAACGCTGCGGCAATGAAGTAACGCCGGGAGCTTTCTGCTTTTCTTCTCTGGCGATCACTGTCATCTCCATGTTGACAATTCCGAAATAGGCAACACTGATAAAGTTGAAGAAGGTCATCCCGATGAGCAGATGCACCAGTGCTCCCAGGTAAAAAGGCTTTAATACCTCCGGAAATATCGCGATCATCGGGAGAATAACCTGCGTTGAGCAGATCACTATAAACATGAGGATCAGGAAGTTCTTCAGCAGTTTATCTGTCCAGAAGCGACTGATCGAAATAAATAAGGTATAGGAGATCAAAATGATGGTCACCGACGAAATGAGCGAATCTATGGCAATAATAACCTTGCGACCTGCGTCACTCTCCACACTCCTATCGATGATCGTAAAGAAGACCGTTACGACCGTAAAGAATAGAAACACAGAGTTTACCCATTGTTCGGGCTTCCTGAAGAAAGGAAACTTCTCTCTCCAGGACTCAAATACATTCGGGAAATAAGGCAACGATGCCAGCAGGAACAAATTGCTGAACGCCGACAGTATCCGGTCATTGATCGCATTTATCAGCGACGGCATAGGTGGATCCGAATACTTATAAAGTCCAACCAGCGTCCAAGAGAACATGGCCAGCGAAATGAACAACATCCCGCGGTTTTCACTCGACTTCAGTTTGATCTGCCGCCACAGTAAGAGCATGATCATCCCTCCCACGAAGGTGATCCCAATAAGACAGAGCAGATAGAACTGTTTGGTAGTCATTTGTTAGAATTCCAAAAGCTTTCTTAATGCATCACCAACTTTCTCAGCATTCGTTAGTAATTCCGCCTCCAGTAAAGAGTTCAAAGGAATAGCCGGGGTATCCACTGAACCAACAATGGAGATCGGGGCATCAAGGTGGATAAAGTTGTCACGCTGTAACCTTCCGGCAAGTCCAAGCGTGAATGAAGCCTCTTCCGATTCTTCTGTCACGAGCATCACCCTACCGTGCTTTCGGGTTACCTCGTTCATTTTCTCATGATCCAGTGGGTTCAATGTGCGCAGATCGACTATCTCTACTCTTCCTTCGAATGCTTTTGAAGCCTCCAAAGCCCAGTAAACTCCACGTCCGTATGTAATGATCACTGCTGATTCGCCTTGGCTGACAGCGCTGGCATCTGCCTCCTGAACCACTCTCGCTTTACCGAAAGGAATGATATAATCTTCATCCGGTTCGATCGACATGGCTCCTTCGGTCCCTTTGATCTTAGACCAGTAAAGTCCCTTGTGCTCAAAGATCACCACAGGATTGGGATCATAGAACGCGGATTTCAACAAGCCTTTAAGATCAGCTCCTGTTGAAGGATAGGCGACCTTAACTCCACGAATATTGGTCACAACGGACTCCACACTTGAGGAATGATAAGGTCCACCCGAACCATACGCTCCGATCGGAACACGGATCACGCAGCTCACCGGCCATTTTCCGTTGGAAAGGTAATATGATCTGGATACTTCCGTAAATAACTGGTTCAGTCCCGGCCAGATGTAATCGGCAAATTGTACCTCTACGATAGGCTTGAGTCCAACGGCAGACATTCCTACAGTGGATCCAATAATAAATGCCTCCTGAATCGGTGTATTAAAAACGCGGTCGTCGCCGAACTGCTCAGCAAGTGTAGCCGCTTCGCGGAATACACCACCTAAACGACCACCGACATCCTGTCCGTACAATAAAGCTTCCGGATGTTTTTCCATGATCTCGCGCACCGCAAACAAGGCTGAATCGACCATCACGGTCTTTTTCTTTCCTTTCGGCTCACGCTCTCCTTTCTCTTCGGTTATCGGTGTGGGAGCAAAAATGAAATTCGTTACGCTTTGAGCTTCCGGGTCCTCTGCATTCAGTGCCCGGTCATAGTCCTCATCAACGAGTTTTCTAACCTCAGCCTCAATATTGATGATATCCGCCTCGTCAATTCCCGCAGCTCTTAATTCTTCCTTGAGTTTTGGATACGGATCGCGTGAAGCTGCTTCTTCCAGGTCATCACGGTACCATTCCTTTCGAACTCCCGAAGTATGGTGACCAAGGAGAGGAACCTTAGCGTGAATAATGAAAGGTCTGCGTTCTTTTCGAACGATATCGAATACCTCCTGAACCGTTGCGAATGAGTTGCTGAATTCACTTCCATCAATCGTTCGAACCTCGATGCCATTGAAGCCACGGGCATATTCGGTCATGTCCTGGGCTCTCGTTTCTGCTGCATTGGCAGAAATGTCCCATCCATTGTCCTGAACAAGGTATACGATCGGGAATTGCTTCAGAGCGGCCATCTGGAGTGCCTCCGAGACTTCCCCTTCTGTGCAGGAAGCATCACCAAGCGAACACACTACCACCGGATCCTCACCCTTATAATCAGGAGCCAGACCACGTTTTTCCTTATACTGGATCCCCATAGCAATCCCTGTTGTCGGAATGGCCTGCATACCCGTCGCAGAGGACTGATGTGGGATCTTTGGCATATCCTCCCGATTGAGGGAAGGATGGCAATAATAAGTACGTCCGCCCGAAAAAGGATCGTCCTTCTTGGCGAAGACCTGCAACATGATCTCGTAAGGCTTCATGCCGATGCCCAGCAGAATACTGTCATCGCGATAATAAGGTGAAACCCAATCCTGAGGCTTCAACTGAAGTCCCACAGCCAACTGGATCGCTTCATGGCCTCTGGACGTCGCGTGCACATATTTTGAGGTGATCTCCTTGTTCGCTTCGTACTTCTCTGCCATGGTCTTGGCTGTGCACATTAAGCGAAACGCATTAATCAGGGACTCTTTGGAAGCCTTTCCTTTCATCACTTTATCCTTGGTGGCAAAATCACTCATTTTCACGAACTATGATGTTCAAATTTACAAAGAGTTTCAGTGTCTGCGCCAAAGGGATCAATGAATATCAGAAATGTTCCGAACGCAAATGAATATGAACATGTCTTATTTGTGAATCCCGTAATTCACGTTAATCCTGTTCCTTATTTCAATTTTGACCAAAAAAAATGAACGGATACTTTTAGACAAACACCACCATGAAAACACTGAAGAAACCACTAATTGCAATTATGGCGATACTTATTCTAAGCGCTTACTTCGCCCCCGTATATCTCAATTTTGACTCAGCCATAATGTTGAAAAAAAAAGAAGTTGAGGTTCGGAAAAAAGTGCACAAGCTTAAAAAGCACTAATTAAGACAATTTATTGTGCTTAATTACTTTCCAAATCGATAGTGCCGAAACCCCGGTCGTCAACATGCTCATAAAAAGGATCAACCACGGAACGGGACCCTTGGCCTGACCAGGCGAGAGATCGTAGATCAAAATAACACCAAGCACCAATAACACCGTAAAAAGACACAGAACCGCTAAAACCACTGCGAAACCATTTCTGTTCAACAATGCCGGAATCAGGAGAATCGCTGCCACAATAAGCACTGCGGGACCAGTAAACAGTATTGTACGGATCTTCCAGATCGAAAGGACAAATGCACTCCACATCGTCAGTGATGCAATGATCACCATCAAAACGATCACCCAACGCTTGATCGGCTCCCTCTTTTTCCTACCTCCGGTTTCGTCCAGGAGATCCATTGATCTCTTAAAGATTATTGTTGATCACGTAGGTTAAGACCTTTTCCATGAGATGTACGCGATCCTTGCCCATCACATTATGCTTATGCATCGGATAAGGGAAGAAGTCCATCTGGATCCCAAGCTCTACGAATTTCTTCACGAGCGCCTCATTGTGTTGCATGACTACGACATCATCGATCGTACCGTGGATCAGTAAGAGATCACCTTTGAGGTTTCCGGCATGGGTCATTAGACAAGCCTGTTCGTATCCTTTCTCATTTTCTTCCGGACGATCCATGTAGCGCTCCCCGTACATGATCTCGTAGTATTTCCAGTCTGTTACCGGACCACCGGCTACACCTACCTGGAAAACACCCGGCTGACGAAGCATCAACGATGTTGTCATGAAACCTCCAAATGACCAGCCATGTACGGCCAATCGGTTTGCGTCGACATATGGAAGGGATTTAAGATACTCAACACCCGTCATTTGGTCTTCCATTTCAACTGTTCCAAGTTGTCTATGGATCTGTGACTCAAAGGCAAATCCGCGCTCCGCTGAGCCTCGGCCGTCAAGGGTGAATACCAGATAACCTTGTTCCGCCATCCAGTACATCCACAAATTAGCTCCATCCAGCCAGGAATTGGTGATGAGCTGGGCATGTGGACCACCGTACACATAGACAAACACCGGATATTTCTTGGAAGGGTCAAAATTACTAGGTTTGATCAGGCGCGTATACAACGTTGATCCATCTTTACCTGTCAGTGTTTTGATCTCAGCAGTTCCTATAGTGTAATCTGCCAGTTTTTCTGTACTGTTGATCAGGAATTTCGCCTTCTTTCCGTTTGTTGTAAAGATTTCAGCCTTATGCGGAGTTGTACGATTGGAATAGGCATCATAAAAATATTTCCCATCAGTTGTGAGCGCAAATTCATGTGTTCCTTCCGTTCTGGTGATCAAGGTCTGTTTTCCGGCAAGATCAACTGAATAAACCAACGTGTTCAATGGACTTACACCTGTTGCCGTGAAATAGATGAGTTTACCATTGTTTTTCACTTCGATGATATCCTTCAGTACAAACTGATTTGCAGTCAGTTTCTTAATCAACTTACCTGTAAAATCGTAGTAATAAAGGTTATTGAACCCGTCGCGCTCTGAGATCCAGATGAAATTATTCGAAGCAGGATTCGGAAAGAAAGCTGCATGCTCAGGCTCCACCCATTTATCACTCGTCTCTTCAAACAGAGTACGCACATAGTTTCCGGTCAGGGCGTCGTAGACGTTCAACCACATGTGATTCTGACCACGGTTCACTTCTGCGATCACCACATATTTATTATCCGGCGTAAACGTAAGGTTGGTGAGATAATCATCTGCTGCTCCTTTAGGGGAAATGAACACGGTCTGCTTGGTTGCAAGATTGTAGACACCCACTTTTGGCTTTTCTGACTTCTGTCCGGCCATCGGATACTTGATCGGCATCAACTCTCCCGGAGTTTTATTGATATCGAGCAACGGATAATTGTGCACCTCTGATTCGTCCTTCTGATAGAAAGCCAGGATCTGACCATTTGGCGACCAGAACAGACCTTTACTGATCCCGAATTCATTGCGCGCAATGGATTGACCTGAGACAATGTTCTTGTCTGCATTATCCGTTACGATCAGTTTAAGACCATTACCGGTATTGAGGTACACATTGTTGTCCTTGGTAAAGGCGATGTTCTCCGTCTCATTGTGAAATTCAACATTTGCAGCTGATTCATCCAGACCATGTACCTTTTTTCCTTTAGCGGTTACTGTGTTGAACAGGTAATAATTCGCTCCATCACTAATGTAGAATTCATTGCTGTTCTTCCATTCGATTCCGAAAAAACCTGACAATTCAGCACCAAGTCCCTCATTTACCTTCTGGATGGTGAACCATTCGAGGTCCTTGGAATTTGAAACGGCAGACTTGTACATCATCTGGTAGTTCTTACTAAAGAACACGTAGCAATCAGTAGAAGGGATCCATTGGAATCCATACATCCTATCCGGACCAAAAGTCCTGAACTGACCAAGAACGGCATCCTTTAGCGTTAGTTCCTTTTTCTGAGCAACAGACTGAAAACTAATGATCGCAATACCAACGAAAAACAAATATTTCATCATGACTCTGGTGTTTTATCTTCTAATTATCAATTCATTGAAAAAATTCTCAACCGGTTTTCCTGCTTCGAAACAATCGAGAATGATCTTGTCCAGGTCTTCTCTAAGGATGGTTTCCGGATCGAACTGAGCGTAAAAATACCATTGTTTATTGAAGAGTAAAGGTTCTTTTTCACCTGCTTCCTTTAACTCCTTCGGAAGAACCTTATTCTTTTCACCCTGGATCTCTCCATACACATTTTGAAAGGCCGGATCAGTGTAAAGTTTCCTGAATTGGTCGAGATTAGCAGCAATCCCCTCTCTAACGGTGAGCAGATCAACCTTGTCGATCTCATAGACACCTCCATACACACGCATGTGTTCCGGTCCAAATTCAAAATACACACCGTTGATAGCCCTGCTCTTCTTCCCTTCCGGTGCGATCACAGCTCCAAGATACATTTTATAGGGCGTCTTATCTGACGAGAATCGGATGTCCCGATTGATGCGGAAAATACAATCTTTAGCTTCAAGATCCTTAAAGACTTTATCCGTTATCGAAATCTCTGTGATCATGTGTTCAACAAATCGCTTGAAGGGTTCCTTAACAGACTTTTCGTAGCGTGAACGGTTCAGGTCGAACCACTCTTTGTTATTGTTTGGAGCGAGTTCAATGAAGAACTGCAGAAAGTCTTCGGTGAAGAATGCCATGGATAGTTTTTACCAAAAATAGAAAATGCCCGAGTTGTAAAGTTGAATGACATAAAAAAAGCGACTTCGCAGTCGCTTTTGAGGATTTAAATTCTTTAGGAATTAAAATTCTGTATAACCACATATGGTTTCTGAAACTTGTCCTCCGCAATCCACAAACACTGTTGCCAGTGGTAGGATAACCTGAATACACAACTGATTGGGCGCACATCTTGGTCGGATCGCCACTTGCACCACATATCCGAAAATATTCGGATTACCTCCAAAACGATAATCGCAGACCTGGTATTGGGACGCAAACGACACCAACTCCCATCCATTAGGATAGTCCAACTCATTAATGCATTGCTGGGCAGCCGCTTCGGCTCTGGAAATTGCTCTTTGCTCAAGGTTCTGAGCCGATGTTGTAAATGTTGTTAGAAGAACAACACCAATAACTAACAGTAAGTTTCTCATGGTAAATGGTTTAAATTGGTAGCAAAGTTACAGAAGGAGTATTTAAGAACCCAAATTCCACAACCTGATTATATATAATCTTTTTTAATGTTTTTCATTTATTTTGCTTATTAACACTAAGCGCTTTGGTTCAGGATCATTTTGATTAGTTTTGTCGTCAAATCATTCATCATGAGACACGTATCCCTGGCGAGTATTGAAAAAGCCATTCAAAAAGTTGATAACCTGGATGATGACGGTCTGGAAAGACTGTCTGAAACCGTTGCCCTCGCTCAGGAAACGCTACTTGGGTATGTGATGTCTGCAGCTGTTGAATACCAGAATGAAAAACTGGAAGGCCTCCTGATCTATTATTTCTGTCTGATCAGTGAAAGTTTCAATCAGGAAGGGATCCGATTGAGAGCAGTTACAGAAGAAGATATTGACCAATTCGAGGAGCCTTACTTCGAAATGCTGGATGCCTATTTTTCAAGCGACGATGAAGACATCATTGATGAATTCTCCGATCAACCGAATCTCGCTCAGTTCATGGCAATGGAGGTATCAACTCCCGATTCTGATGGCACCTCTTTGGATGATGAAACAGCTACCCAACTCTTTATCGTAACCCTTGCGATGATCTGTCTAATGGGAAGAGCGATCGAAGCTTAACATCCGGCCTTTATGAAAACTCCTGCTGAGATCGTTGACCAAATGATGCGGGATGACCGCTTCAGCCAATGGATGCGTGTTGAGATCCTTGAAACGGGTTTGGGCACTTGCAGCTTGCGTGCGACAGTGCATGAGGATATGTTAAACGGACACAACGTCCTTCATGGCGGGATCACCTACTCACTATCAGATTCAGCACTGGCATTTGCTTCCAATTCACGCGGACAAAAATGTATGAGCATTGAGACTTCCATTTCTCATATTGGCAAATGTGAAGCAGGAGAAATTCTTACCGCCCATGCCACCGAGATACACAGAGGTAGGAGCACCGGTATTTACGAAGTAGAGATCTTCAATAAGGAGAATAAAAAGGTTTCACATTTCAAGGGGACGGTTTTCGTTTTTCCGGAGGAGTGGTGATTTGAGAAGTCAGAAGCGAGAAACGAGAGAAGAGACCCGATCAACTGAGGATCCGAATTCTACCATCCTTTTATCCAGTTTATTTTCCATGATTCTGTTGATGTATAAGAATAAATAAGTCTCGCTTCTCTCTTCTCGCAGCAGAGCGATCTCGCTTCTCACTCCAAAAAACAATTCCTTATTTTTCATATGTATGCATAAAATAATTGTTACTTTAGGCAGACCAAAAAATCAGCATGAGCGAAAAACCGGATTTCCTTTATGATTTTGCGATCAGGCACTCCTGGCACAGGATCTCGAGAATGTATAATCAGAAGGCCGCAGAACACGAGATGACGATGTCGATCGGTTTCATTCTCATGAACATTGACAAGGAAGGAACCCCGAGTACCCAGCTTGGCCCAAAGATGGGAATGGAGCCTACTTCTCTCTCGAGAACACTTAAGACAATGGAGGAACGCGGACTTATACGCCGTCAGGAAGACGATATTGATAAGAGAAAAGTATTTATCTTTCTCACTCCTGAAGGGGTCGAAAAACGGCGGGAGGTGCGGAACTTCGTTGTAGGATTCAACGAACGGATCCTCGAACGCATTCCTCAAGCAAAGATGAAGGCATTTTACGAAGTGGTCGAAAAGGTGGGCCAACTTATTGAGGAAGAATTAAAAAGACCATAACATCACTTAACATATACAAATGAACAGACACATTAAACGAGTTGCCGTTCTTGGTTCCGGAGTCATGGGATCAAGGATCGCCTGTCACTTTGCCAATGTCGGATGTGAAGTCCTCTTGTTGGACATCGTCCCTAAAGAATTAACATCTGACGAACAGAAAAAAGGATTGACACTGGAGAATAAGGCGGTCCGTAACAGGATCGTGAATTCCTCACTCGATGCAGCATTGAAATCCAATCCGTCTCCGATCTACAGAACGTCATTTGCCAACCGCATCTCGACAGGAAACTTTGAGGATGACATGTCAAAGATCGCCGGTTGTGACTGGGTGATCGAAGTGGTGGTAGAACGACTCGACATTAAAAAGATCGTTTTCGACCAAGTTGAAAAACATCGCACGCCGGGAACGCTGATCTCTTCCAATACATCGGGAATTCCGATCCACATGATGCTGGACGGTAGAAGCGATGATTTCAAAGCGCATTTCTGTGGAACGCACTTCTTCAATCCACCAAGATATCTGCAGTTATTAGAGATTATACCTACTCCGTCGACTAAACCGGAGATCGTTGACTTCCTGATGGGCTATGGATCGAAGATCCTTGGTAAAAAAACAGTTCTGTGCAAAGACACTCCTGCCTTCATTGCGAACCGTGTTGGTGTTTACTCGATCATGGCCTTGTTCCACGCGGTGAAGGAAATGGGATTGACGGTTGAGGAAGTCGATAAATTGACTGGACCTGTTCTGGGTCGTCCTAAATCAGCAACTTTCCGCACCTGTGACGTGGTGGGACTCGATACACTTGTTCATGTTGCCAACGGTCTGAAAGCACATTGTCCGAACGATGAGGAAAAAGTATTGTTCGAATTGCCGGATTATATTTCCAAAATGGTAGAGAACAACTGGCTGGGATCTAAATCCGGACAAGGGTTCTACAAGAAAGTTAAGACGGCAGACGGAAAGAGCGAGATCCATGCGCTTGATCTGAACACATTGGAATATAGAGCTTCTCAAAAGGTGAAGTTTGCCACCCTGGAAATGACCAAGCCGATCGATGACCTGAAGCAACGCACGAAAATGTTGTTCATGGGCATGGACAAGGCAGGGGAATTCTACCGCAAATTATTTGCAGGATTGTTCGCTTACGTTTCCAATAGACTACCGGAGATCACTGATGATCTGTACAAGATCGATGATGCCTTGAAAGCAGGATTCGGATGGGAACTGGGACCTTTCGAAACATGGGACATTATAGGATTGGATCAGGGATTGAAATTGATCGCGGACAATAACAAAAGCGTTGCTCAGTGGGTCAACGACATGAAATCAGCCGGAATCACCTCCTTCTATAAGATGGAAAAGGGTCAGAAAATGTACTACGATGTCGCTTCGAAAGGATATAAAACAATTCCGGGTACTGAAGACCTGGTTATTCTCGATGCTCTGCGCAGCGAGAGCAAAGTATGGGGCAATTCTGATACAACCCTTGTGGATCTCGGTGATGGAATTCTGAATCTGGAGTTCCATACGAAGATGAATACGATAGGTGGCGGCGTGATCGAAGGCATCAACAAAGCGATCGACATAGCCGAGAAGGACTACAAAGGTCTTGTCATCTCGAATACCGGACAGAATTTTTCGGCGGGGGCGAATGTCGGCATGATCTTCATGATGGCGATCGAACAGGATTACGATGAATTGAACTTTGCCGTGAAGGCGTTCCAGGATACAATCATGCGGATACGCTATTCGAATATTCCGGTTATCGTGGCGCCTCATAATCTGGCACTCGGTGGAGCATGCGAAATGTCGATGCACGCAGATAAGGTAGTTGCTCATGCCGAAATGTACATGGGCTTGGTAGAATTTGGTGTTGGACTGATACCCGGAGGTGCCGGCACAAAAGAATTCGCCAAACGACTTTCTGAAGAATTAAAAGACGGAGATATCAAGATCAATAGAATGCGAGAGCGCTTCTTAACGATTGGTCAGGCGAAAGTATCTACATCAGCTTATGAAGCCTTCGACCTTGGTTACCTGAGAAACGGAGTGGATGAAGTGGTTGTGAGCCGCGATCATCAATTGGCTCGCGCAAAAGCAGCAGCACTGGAACTGGCTGAAAAAGGATATGTCGCACCAAAACGCGAAAAGAACATAACCGTTATGGGTCAAGAAGGGCTTGGTATCGTTTACGTTGGCGCGAACTCCATGCTCTCCGGAAATTATATGTCTGACCACGACCGAGTTATCTCGGAAAAACTGGGCTTTGTGCTTTGCGGAGGCGATCTTAGTGAGAACACCGTCGTTTCAGAGCAGTATCTATTAGATATTGAGCGAAGAGCTTTCGTTGAGTTATGTGCAGAGCGCAAGACGTTGGAGCGATTGGAGAGTTTGGTGAAGAATGGGAAGATTTTGAGAAATTAATTAGACAAAAAAGACTTTCAGACAAAAGACCTTAAGACTTAATTATGGGGTTGAAGCATAATTTCAGGGAATTGAAGATCTGGCGAGCATCAATGGATGTCGTCAAGGAAGTGTATGTTTTCACTGCTCAATTGCCTTCGGAAGAAAAATTCGGTCTCAAGAGTCAGATCAATCGCGCCGCAGTATCCGTTGCCGCCAATATTGCAGAAGGATCAGGGAGAACGAGTAAAAAGGAATTTCAGTATTTTCTGGATATTTCGATTTCTTCTTCCTTTGAATTGGAAACTGAGTTGATCCTTGCCAGCGAGATCTTCAATCTGGAAGTTGAATTGTTGATCCAAAAATTACACGAAGTACAAAAAATGATAGCGGGATTCAAAAAATCGTTAGGCACCCAAGCATAAGTCTTTTGTCTAATGGTCTTTTGTCCGACCGTTTAAAAAAATAGAATTATGAGTAATAGAGCATATATAGTAGCAGGATTCCGTTCCGCAGTTGGAAAAGCTGGCCGCGGTGGATTTCGTTTTTACAGACCTGACGACCTAGCTGCAGACGTGATCAAACATTTGATGGCAAGTGTTCCTCAACTGGAAAAAACACGTGTGGATGATGTGATCGTAGGTAATGCAACTCCGGAAGCTGAGCAAGGTTTGAACATGGGTAGACTGATCTCCTTGATGGGATTGAATACCGACAAAGTTCCGGGAATGACTGTGAACAGATACTGTTCAAGTGGATTGGAAACAATGGCAATTGCAACGGCAAAGATCGAAGCCGGAATGGCGGAATGTATCATCGCCGGTGGTGTAGAATCCATGTCTGTCATGGCAATGGGTGGATGGAGAATTGTTCCCAATCCAAAGGTGGGTAAAGAAAACCCTACCTGGTACTGGGGAATGGGACTGACGGCGGAGGCAGTTGCCAAGCAGTTCAACGTGTCGAGAGAGGATCAGGATGCGTTTGCTTTACACTCGCACGAAAAAGCATTGGCGGCGATCAAAGCTGGACGATTCAAAGACGATATTGTACCGGTTGAAGTTGAGCGAATTTTCCTAGATGCAAATGAAAAGCGCCAGGTTGAAAAATACATTGTTGACACGGATGAAGGTCCACGCGCCAGTACGTTGGAGGCTTTGGCAGGATTGAAACCGGTATTCGCTAATGGCGGATCAGTAACTGCCGGAAACTCTTCTCAAACTTCAGATGGAGCAGCGTTCGTGCTGATCATGTCGGAAAGAATGGTGAAAGAATTGAACTTGGAACCGATCGCACGATTGGCATCCTATTCTGTAGTCGGTATTGAGCCACGCATCATGGGTGTTGGACCAATTGACGCTATTCCAAAAGCAATCAAGGCAGCTGGTTTAACCTTGAACGATATCAACCTTTTTGAATTGAACGAGGCCTTCGCTTCGCAATCGGTCGCAGTGATCCGCGAGGCAGGACTGAATCCGGATATCGTGAACGTGAACGGTGGCGCAATTGCTTTAGGTCACCCGCTGGGATGTACCGGAGCGAAACTTTCTGTCCAGATCATGAACGAGTTGAAGAAGCGTCAGCAGAAATATGGTATCGTAACTATGTGCGTTGGAACCGGTCAGGGCGCTGCTGGAGTGATTGAGATGCTGTAAGAAAAAGGAGCAAGGAACAAAGAACAAAGAACAAGGAACAAGGAACAAAGAGCGAAGACTTTACAATTCAATTTGATCATTGGAGGTCCCTGCGAGACTTGATTATAGTAATCCTTTCCACTTCGGAGGGGGACTAAGGGGGAGGAAGAAATTTACGAAAAGTAAAGTCGATTTTTCATGCGTACCTTTACCAGATGAACAATAAGCTACAGATCGTTGAGGATGTGCTAAGGAACACCGGTTTCACAGCGCTCAATGAACTGCAAAAGGAGACATTGGACCTGAGCGAAAAGCATTCCAATCTGCTGATCTTATCACAGACGGGTTCCGGAAAAACGTTAGCGTTCTTGCTGCCGCTGGTGATGAACCTGAGAAAGGATAGAATGCATATCCAGGCGGTGATCATCGCTCCTTCACGGGAACTTGCAATTCAAATTGAAACAGTTTTCAAATCCCTGAAAACAAACTTCAAAGTCCTTACCTGCTACGGAGGGCACTCTATGCAAGTCGAGAGAAATAGCCTTTCAGCAGCTCCTGCTGTGCTCATTGGAACTCCCGGAAGGATCTGTGATCATATTCACCGCGAAAACATCGACCTTTTCAACGTAGAGCAATTAGTGATCGATGAATACGACAAATGCCTCGAATTTGGATTCGAAGACCAGATGCGTTTCATCTGCGAAGAGTTCAAAAAGCTGAAACGCACTACACTTGTTTCCGCTACTGAATTGAAAGGCGTCCCCAACTACCTTCCGTTCAAGGAGCATCAAACGGTAAATTTTCTTGACCGTTCAACCGAACCTGATATTCGTTTCTGGAAGTTTCCGGTGACGAAAAACACCAAATTCGAACGCCTTTTTGACCTGCTCTGCTCTTTCAATGGCGAACTTACCATCGTCTTCTGCAATTTCAGAGAAGCTACGGATGAGATCGTAAAATACCTTGATGCGAATGATTATGAGGCCATCGCTTACCACGGTGGCATGGAACAGGAGGAACGGGAACGGGCCCTGATCAAATTCAGAAACGGGAGTTATCACACCCTGATCTGTACAGACCTTGGATCACGTGGACTGGATATTCCGGAGATCCAGCATGTCGTCCACTTTCAATATCCGCAGAACAAGGAAGCCTATGTTCACCGAAACGGAAGAACCGCACGCATGAAGGCAAACGGCTCCTCTTATCTGCTGATCAGCAGTGACGAAACCACCCCTGAATACATTCAACTACCCCAAATCGAATATAAGATCCCGGATGACCTGAACGGCCCGGAGGAAAGTCGCTGGATCACGCTTTACTTCAGTGGCGGTAAAAAGGATAAGATAAACAAGATCGACCTGGTTGGCTTTCTTGGACAAAAAGGAGGACTAAAAAAGGATGAGATCGGACTAATTACCGTTTTGGATCATGCATCCTACGTCGCGGTTCCACGGAAAAAGTATAGAAAACTCCTGGATCAGATCCGCAATGAAAAGGTTAAGGGGAAGAAGCTGAGGATTGCTGTTTCAAAGTGATAGTGCACCACAGAGGAACAGAAGACACAGAATTTTAATACCACATAGAGAGAAAGGGCACATAGGAATAAGTGCATGGTGCAGAGTGATTAGTGCATTGTCAATTTTTCTTTGTTCTTTGTTCCTTGCTCCTTGTTCCCTGTTCCAGACTCCAGATTCTAGATTCCAGATTCTAGATTCTTTTTTCAATATGCATGCATAATATTCTAAAACAATTGCTATCTTGGTACCGCGACAATTAACACATACACGATATACATGGAATCATCAAACCCAAACCCTATCAAAGGCGGTGAATTTCTGATCCGCAAAACCAGTCCGTCTGAGATCTTTATTCCGGAAGAATGGAATGAAGAACAACGCATGATCGCTCAGATGTGCGATGACTTTATCTTTCAGGAGATCTGGCCGAATATCGAACGTATCGATAAAATGGAGGAAGGTCTTATGGTTCAATTGCTTGACAAGGCAGGTGAACTCGGTCTTCTGGGAATGTCCGTGCCTGAAGAATTGGGTGGAATGGGAATGGATTTCAAAACATCTCTTCTTTCGACAGAACGTTTGGGTAAGGGATATTCCTTTTCGGTAGCTTATGGTGCCCACACAGGGATCGGAACGCTACCGATACTTTACTATGGTAATGAGGAACAGAAGGCAAAGTATATTCCTAAACTGGCAACCGGTGAATGGAAAGCTGCATACTGCCTGACCGAACCGGGTTCAGGATCAGATGCCAATTCAGGAAAGACGAAAGCAGTACTTAGCGAAGACGGAAAACATTACATCTTGAACGGACAGAAGATGTGGATCACCAATGGTGGATTCGCAGACCTCATGACTGTGTTTGCCAAAATCGACGACGACAAGAACTTGACGGCATTCATCGTTGAAGCTAAGTCGGAAGGAATTTCCCTGAACCCGGAGGAAAAGAAAATGGGGATCAAGGGTTCCTCCACCCGTCAGGTGTTTTTCAACAACGTAAAAGTACCGGTTGAGAACATGCTTTCGGAAAGAGAGAACGGATTCAAGATCGCGATCAATATCCTTAATATCGGCCGTATCAAGTTGGCAGCGGGGGTATTAGGTGGAGCTAAAGCAACCATCAATGATGCGATCAAATACGCGAATGAGCGTGAGCAGTTCGGACGTCCGATCTCTAAATACGGCGCAATCCGTTACAAGATCGCGGAGCAAGCTATACGAACGTATGTACTGGAATCTGCTACCTATCGCGCCGGACAGAACATTGATGACGCCATCGCTGCTTTGATCGCCGGAGGCATGCCAAAGAATCAAGCTACCTTGAAAGGGATCGAGCAATTCGCCGCTGAATGTGCCATGTTGAAGGTATGCGGTTCGGAGTGCCTCGACTATGTGGTGGATGAAGCCGTACAGATCTATGGTGGAATGGGTTATTCTGCTGAGTCTCCTGTAGAAAGGGCTTACCGAGACTCACGTATCAACAGAATCTTCGAAGGAACGAACGAGATCAACCGGATGTTAACAGTAGACATGATCCTGCGAAGAGCCATGAAGGGTGAACTTGACCTGATGGGCCCAGCTATGAAAGTGGCAGGAGAACTGATGAGCATTCCTGAAATGGGCGATGCTCCGGATGGGGTGTTTGGTCATGAGCACAAATACCTGGAAAATTTCAAGAAAGTCATCCTGATGGTTGCAGGTAGTGCAGTTCAGAAACTGATGGAAACAATGGCGAAAGAACAGGAAGTACTTAGCAACATCGCCGACATGGTTATTTGGACGTATGAAGCGGAATCAGTACTCCTGCGTGTTGAAAAGCTTATCGCTCAGAAAGGAGAAGCAGCATGTGAACTTCAGATCGCCATCGTGAAGACATACTTCTACGATACAGCGGACAGGATCAATAAGGCCGGTAAAGATGCCCTAAATTCCTTCGCGGAAGGTGATGAACTGAAAATGATGCTCATGGGGCTGAAGCGTTTTACAAAAACGGAACCGTTCAACCCGAAAACAAGCCGTCAGCTCATTGCGCAAGCGCTCATCAACGAAAACAGATATACGCTTTAGTGCATCAAAGCATACAAAAGGCGACCAATTGGTCGCCTTTTTTAGTTTACGATAATTTCCTTTTGCTCCCTTTTCACGATCTCTCCGATACATGCATGAAACTGCCCATTCGCTGTTAAGCATTGGACAACTTCTTCAATGCCTTCCGGATCAATGGCAATCAGAAGTCCGCCATTCGTTTGTGGGTCACACAAAGTAAGTAATGATTCCCCATTAACGCCTTCTACCCTTTCATTAAAAGCTTTCCAGTTGCGCATGGTATTGTCTGCATACACGAACTGCGCTGCCAGATCCTTTACACCATTCATAAGTGGGATATTGCTATAGTTCAGTCTCACCGCAGCATCTTTTGATCCGATCATCTCAAGCAAGTGACCAATCAATCCGAAACCGGTAACATCCGTCATGGCATGAACCGTATCCATTGCACTCAATTCAAGTCCGATCTTATTCGTTCTAACCAGTTCACCTGTCAGATATTCCTTCTGGTCTTCAGAAAGCATTCCCCTTTTCATTGCAGTAGTTAGGATTCCGGAACCGATCGGCTTGGTCAGTATGAGAATATCTCCAATCTGAATGGTATCATTGCGCTTGATCTTCTGTCTGTTGATCAAACCATTTACAGCCAGGCCAAAAACGGGTTCAGGATTCTCAATGGAGTGACCTCCACCAATAGCGATCCCTGCGTCTTCACAAACCTTTCGAGCTCCTCGGATTACTTCAGAAGCTATCTCAGCCGGAATCTTCTCAGTCGGCCAGGCTAAAATGCTCAGTGCCATGATCGGTCGCCCACCCATTGCATATACATCGCTGATCGCATTGGCTGCTGCTATCCGTCCGAAATCATAAGGATCATCTACAATCGGTGTAAAAAAATCCGTCGTACTGATCAGACAATCTCCATTCCCAAGGTCGAAAACAGCAGCATCGTCACTGGAAGAATTTCCTACAATCAGTCCAAAATTGTCCATAACCTCATGTCCCTTCAGGATCTCCTTCAGAGCGGCAGGCGGGATCTTACATCCGCAGCCTCCACCTTTTGTGAGCGAAGTAAGCTTTATCTCATTTTCCATATTCAACTTCCTTCAGTTCAGCTGCAATCTCCCAAAATGATTTCCCTGTTCCGTCAATCGTGATCATCCTTTCTTCTTCGACACCGGATAATTGAAAGTTATAGGCCTTGTCATAATAACTTAAGGCAATTGAGAATGCTTCCCTTAATTCTCCTGAATCCAAATATTCCAGCGCTCTTTTGACATGCTGAGGCCCGAGTCTCTTACCAATTCTGGCCATGGCAATTTTCAATTTTTCTAACGGAAAAACGCTATAATCTGCCATGATCTGATCGAGACGTTCATCAAATGTACGATCAACGAAGAATCTTGGTGCGTCAAGCATTTGCTTCCAGATCCTTTCAGGTATCACTTTGTCTCCGATCGTTCGGTTTTCATCTTCTATCCAGATATGTTTTTCTGAGTCAAGTTCGCGAAGCACATGGAATAGATCATTTTCGAACTGTTCCTGTGAAGGCTTTTCTTCATAACCCAGCGCTCCGAACGAAGAACCGCGGTGCTTGGCAAGGCCCTCCAGATCGATGACC
>Ga0315904_10003488_pt1 | contig 23052 bp, 17 predicted proteins | sample LakEriMetagenome_6_FD_203529 | JGI IMG/M metagenome (GOLD analysis project Ga0315904, IMG submission 203529) | Freshwater fungal communities from buoy surface, Lake Erie, Ohio, United States - Buoy 12 MA120 | ecosystem: Environmental > Aquatic > Freshwater > Lake | place: USA: Lake Erie, Ohio... | reverse complement strand
CCCCTTCGGTCCCGGGAGCCAGCAGGTTTTTCAGGCGGATGTTGGCGAAGGTGCCGCGGGTCATCACCCGGTCGTTCCCCCGGCGGGCCCCGTAGCTGTTGAAGTCAACGACCTTCACACCGTTTTCCTGCAGGAACTTGCCGGCGGGCGAGTCCCCCTTGATCGATCCGGCGGGGCTGATGTGGTCGGTGGTGACCGAATCACCCACCGAGACCAGCACGCGTGCACCACGGATTGGCTGGATCGGGCCGGGCTGCGCGGGCATGTCGACGAAGAACGGCGGCTCCTGCACGTAGGTGCTCTTCAGGTCCCAGGTGTAGAGGTCTCCCTCGCTGCTGGGAATCGCCTGCCACTCCTTGGGACCCTTCGTCGCCTGAGCATACTCCGAGACGAAGGTCTCGGGAGACATGCAGCCGGCGATGGTGTCGGCGATTTCCTTCTGGCTGGGCCAGAGCTCCTTGAGCATGACGGGCTTGCCATTCGCGTCGGTGCCGAGCGGCTCGGTCGCGAGGTCGATATCGGTGGTGCCGGCGATCGCATAGGCGACCACCAGCGGCGGGCTCGCCAGCCAGTTGGCCTTCACCTGGGGATTGATGCGTCCCTCGAAGTTGCGGTTTCCCGAGAGAACGGCCGAGACCACGAGGTCGCCCTGCTTGACCGCCTCGCTGACCGGTTCGGGCAGCGGGCCGCTGTTCCCGATGCAGGTCGTACAGCCGTAACCGACGGTCTGGAACCCGAGTGCGTCAAGGTGCGTGTCGAGACCGGCGCGGTGCAGGTAGTCGGTCACCACCCGGCTGCCCGGGGCGAGGCTCGACTTGACCCACGGCTTGCGGGCGAGGCCCCGAGCGCGGGCGTTGCGGGCCAACAGCCCGGCGGCGATCAGCACCGAGGGATTGCTGGTGTTGGTACAGCTGGTGATCGCGGCGATCACCACGGCACCGTCGGTGATCTGCGACGTTGTGCCGTCGGTTTTCAGCGAAACCGGGGCCGAGGCCTGCGTCTTCTTGAACGAATTCGCCAGTTCCTTCCGCCACAGTTCCTTCATGCCGGTGAGGGCCACGCGATCCTGCGGGCGTTTCGGACCGGCCAGCGAGGGGACCACCGCCGAGAGGTCAAGTTGCAGGCTGCTGGTGAACTTCGGCTCGGGGGACTGCCTGGTGCGGAACATCCCCTGTTCCTTGTAGTACCGCTCGACCAGGTCGATGAGATCCTTCGGCCGGCCTGTGCGGGCCAGGAACCGCAGTGTTTCGTCGTCGACCGGGAAGTATCCCATCGTGGCCCCGTACTCGGGAGCCATGTTGGCCAGGGTGGCCCGGTCGGGCAGGCTCATCGCGTCGAGGCCAGGGCCGTAGAACTCGACAAACTTGTTCACCACGCCGTGCTTGCGGAGCATCTGGGTGACGGTCAGCACGAGGTCGGTGGCGGTGGCTCCTTCTGGGAGTTCCCCCGAAAGCCGGAACCCGACCACCTCGGGCAGCAGCATGTAGATCGGCTGGCCGAGCATGACCGCCTCGGCCTCAATGCCCCCCACGCCCCAGCCGACGACCCCGAGGCCGTTGATCATGGTGGTGTGACTGTCGGTACCGACCAGGCTGTCGGGGAAGGCGGTGCCATCACGGGTGAGAACGACGTCGGCCAGGTATTCGAGGTTCACCTGGTGGACGATGCCGGTAGCGGGAGGGACCACGCGGAAGTTGTTGAACGCCTTCTGGCCCCAGCGGAGGAACTTGTACCGTTCGAGGTTCCGTTCGAATTCGAGGTCGATGTTCTTCGAGAGGGCGTCGGCAGTGCCGAAGTAGTCGACCTGGACCGAGTGGTCAATCACCAGGTCGCAGGGGACGAGGGGGTTGATCTTCTTGGGATTGCCCCCCATGCGGACCATGGCGCTGCGGAGGGCGGCGAGGTCGACCACGGCGGGAACGCCGGTGAAGTCCTGCAGCACCACCCGGCCGGGGAGGAAGGGGATTTCCACCTGCTTGGGGGCGGCGGCGTTCCAGGTGGCCAGATCGCGGATGTGGGTTTCGTTGACGACGAAGTTGTCGTACTTCCGCAGGCAGGCTTCGAGCAGAACACGGATCGAGAACGGCAGGTGGTCGATCTGTCCCACCCCCGCCTTGGCCAGCTTGGGCAGGCTGAAGACGGTGAATTCCCCCCGGCTGGTCTTGAGTCGGGTCTGTACGTCGAAGGGGTGGGGGGCAGACATGGTCACGGAGCTCCGGGGATCGGTCGAAAAGGAGTGCTGGAGAGGGACGAATGGAACGATGCAAGGATGCTAGCAGGGTCGGAAACAGGTGAGAAGTCGCGGGACTTCAGTCCACCGCAGCGAGGACGAAAACGAGTCTTTGAATCTTGGATTGGAATCGGGGTCTGTACTGATGGTCAATTCCGGTCGTGTGCGGCAATCTCCAACGAAAGCGGAATCAACATGTGGGCAGGTTGGCTGGCGAAAGTGGTTCTTGCGGGATTGGCATTGTGGCGACGGTGAGTCGCAGGCGGATGAGATCTTCGCCTGGCCGCTTCCGCAGCAAGAGATTTCCCAAGAACCCGACGTCTTGAGGCGACGATTTGTTGTCACAACGAGGGAGCAGATCCAGCAAAAGAGATTGTCTCCGACTGCCCGAGGCGTATATACTTTGTGGCTACACTGTGCGAACTTAACGATCCGGAGGATGCCATGCAGAAGACCTTGACCAAACATGGGAACAGCTACGCTCTGGTCATCGACAAGCCGATCCTGGACTTGTTGAGAATCACTCCGGACACACCTTTCGAAATCGTTAGCGATGGTCAATCGCTGGTGCTGACTCCAATCCGGGATCCGAAGGAAGAACGCAAGTTCCAAAGAGCACTCGAGACTCTGCATGAACGATTCGGACGGACACTTCAGAAGCTGGCAGAGTAAGGAATTCTGCCATGCTTCAACCATGGTTTTTGGATCTTGAGCATGTCTTGAGAATTCACCAGAGCTTGATTGAAACGTATGGGGGGAGTCTTGGTGTCCGAGATGTCGGACTTCTGAAGTCGGCCGTCGCCATGCCGCAGGCATCTTTCGGCGGAGAGTTTTTGCATGGCAGTCTCTTTGAAATGGCGGCTGCCTATCTCTTTCATCTTGTCCAAAATCATCCATTTATTGATGGCAACAAGCGAATTGGAGTGGCGTCGGCAATCGTCTTTCTCGAAATGAATGACTTCACCCTGGATGTCAATCAGGACGAGCTCGCCGAATTTGTCTTGTCAGTCGCTCGTGGAGAAATTGACAAGAACCAGATCCGAATCTTTCTCGAACAACATGTCCACCCCAAACCACCATCTGTTGGGGACTGACCCAGGCCATCGTGTCATCGAGCATCTGTTTTGAACGCACGACACCACGGTGATTGCGGCTCGAGCCAAGGTGAATGCAGTACACACCCATGCATTCACAAAATGGCGGAGGATCTGTCGTGTTGTTCTGAAACTGGATGACTTTCTCGACTCTCATCAATCCCAGGTCGATTCGTACGGAGGCAGTCAAGGAGTACGTGACCTTGGTTTGCTCGAATCGGCAGTGGCTCAACCCCAGGCAAGTTTCGGTGAGCAGTCGCTCCTCGCGAATGTTGGCAAGATGGCTGCCGCGTCTCTCGACATTGACCCGCCGTTCGCTGATGGAAACAATCGGGTTGTCGTGAACTGGATTGGGCCCAGTGATCAACCGGAGCGCGATTGCGCTGCGAGGTCCTGGACCTCGGCCTTCCATTGCGCGTATTTCGCTGAGTACTCGGCGCACTTGCGGTCGGCGTCGACAGAACCGCATTTCACCCGGCCGGCCCCCTTGTCGGTGAATTCAAACCATGCGTCGCGTCCCGAAGATTCCAGACGCCAGAACGGCCCCCAAGCCGCCCCGGTCACACCACTCAATCCCACCTCGAGCAACGCGTATTCACGGGCGGCCAGCATGTTGCGGGGAAGTCTCAGTCGCTTCAGCCTCGGGAGCGACAAGACGGGCAGCATGGCGGGAAACGGTGCCTGGCTGATGATGAAACCGAAGCCCAAAACTTCGAGATTGGGCAACCCGCGCAGGAATTCGAAATCGGCAATTGGCTGTTTCCAATCCAAGGTTCCGTCGATGGCGAGATACCGCAGGCTGGTGATGTCGTGCAAACCCCCAAAGTCCTTGACCCTCCGGAGATTCTCCAGATGCAGTGACTTCAGCCTGTTCAAACTGCAAAGTGGAGACAGGTCTTCGAACCCGGAAACATACTCAAGAACCAGCTCCTCCATCTGCGACAGGGGAGCGAGAAAACCGAGATCTTTCGGTCTCGCGTGCGTGATCCGCAGTCTCTTCAAACGGGAGAGTTCCGAGATTGCGAACAGTTGATCCGACGTCGGACCATGCAGGGTAAGTTCTTCGAGGTTGGGGAACGTGAAGATGTTCCTCCAAGAGTCATCGTCCTTCTCGACGGTGACAATACGAATCTCTTCGCTGCCAGCAGGGGTGTTGCCAATCGGAAAGGCAAATCGTTCCCGATTGGCGACGACCGACCAATAATCCCCATCGCGATCGAGCAAATCCCCGAAGTGATGCTTCATCGAAACTCTCGGGCATCACTACAGCCGCGAAAACAAAACAGCCGCGAAATCAAAATCGATCAAACAACCGAAGCGGAGAGGGGGGGATTCGAACCCCCGGTACGGTTTCCCGCACACAGCATTTCCAGTGCTGCACAATCGACCACTCTGTCACCTCTCCTGAAGAACTTGCCAACCCCGGGGGAACCTGCAAGTCCACCTGCAGCCAACAGCCGCAGGTTCCGGCGCATCTCAGCCTGTCCAGAACTTCCAAATGCCGTCCCCGGGGAATGCAGGGAACGGAATCGGACCAGAAGTCCGCAGGAAGTCTGAAGGGCTGGTGACGAGCCAACGACGCCTTACTTCTTGCCACCCTTGGGGCCAGAAGGGGGAGCCTTCGCTTCCGCTTTCGCCTTGGCCTTGGGCTTCTTGTCTTCCTTCACCTTCTTGACGCCGGCTTTTTTCTCGGCCTTCTTGGCGGCCAGTTGCGCCTGACGTTCAATCCGATGTTGGGCCAGGTCGGCTTCGACCGCTTCCAATTCGGCGATCTTGCGAATCCGGCCGGCGATCTGACGCACCTTGCCGTCCAGCAGACGCCATTTCGGGTCGTTCTTGAGCCCCTTGGCCTCGACTCCCTTGGCCTTCAAAGCCGAGACTCGCGCTGCCAGCGCAGCCTTGGCCTTGTCCAACTGTGTTTCCGTAACCTTGCGACTGGTGCCCATCGAACCGTGGCATCCTCTGAAACAGACGAACTCACTGGCCGATCGCTTCGGCCAGAACTGCGGGAAAGTCCAAGATTGTCCCAATCGGGAGGGCTTTCTGCAATAGTACCGGCCTGCGGTTCTGGTTCTCGCTGCCATTTTCCTGCCGTTGGACCTCGTTTTCCGACCTGAATTCAGTCTCTTTCAGAGACTTCCCGCCCCTCACCTTTCTCGTGTGAATCCATGCGTGCCGTCGTCCTGACCGGAGCCCATGTCGAATACCGTGCCCACGAAACTCCCCCCGCACCACAGCCGCATGAGATTCCGGTCCGGGTCATTGCGGCGGGGTTGTGCGAGACCGACCTGCAGCTGGCCCAGGGCTACATGGGTTTCCAGGGAGTCCTGGGACATGAGTTTGTTGGGGTGGCCGAAGAAGGGCAGTGGGCGGGTCAACGGGTCGTGGGGGAAATCAACTGCAGTTGCCACCGCTGCCCCACCTGCCTGCGGGGGGACGCCAACCACTGCCCCCACCGGACGGTCTTGGGAATTCTGAACCGTGACGGGGCGTTCGCCGACCGGGTCTGGCTTCCCGAGCGAAACCTGCACCCCGTCCCCGAGTCCGTCCCCGACTGGCACGCGGTCTTCACCGAACCCCTCGCCGCCGCCCACCGCATCGGCGAACAGATTTCACTGAAGGCGGGGCTCGAGACAGTGGTCTTGGGGGATGGACGTCTGGGGAATCTCTGTGCCCAGGTGCTGCACCGTCAGGGTTGCCGGGTGACCGTCGTCGGCAAGCATCCTTACAAACTCGCACTCCTGGAACGAAATGGAATCGGCACCAGGCTCCTCTCCCAGGCCGATGACTGCCGGGGGGCCGAGTTGGTGGTCGACTGCACCGGCTCGCCATCCGGGCTCGCAACTGCGTTGCGGCTGGTCCGGCCCCGCGGCACGGTCGTCCTCAAGACCACCGTTGCCAGCTCCCATCAATTGTTGCTGGCTCCGGTGGTGATCGACGAAGTGAATCTTGTCGGCTCGCGCTGCGGCCCGTTCCCCCCGGCACTCGAATCACTGGCCCGGGGCGAGATCGACCTCGCCCCGCTTGTCGAACAGATCATTCCCCTCGACCAAGTCCCCGCTGCGATCGCCCGGGCCAGTACGTCGCCCGTCCTCAAGATCCTGATCGATGTCGCGGGGGGGTTGCAGGGGCCATAGTTCCAGAGCAGGTCCTCCCGCCGCTCGACCGCCCATCGGCTGCCAAGCCGCCCAGCCACCTCAATCGGATTGAGACAGTTGTGCCCGCAAGACGAACTTCTGAATCTTCCCGGTCGCCGTCTTGGGAAGCTCGGCGACGGGATGAAATTGCTTCGGCACCTTGAAGTGGGCCAGGTGCTCCCGGCAAAAATCTCGCAGTTCCTCGGATGTCGCCGTCACACCGGGACGGAACACCACGCAGGCGACCGGGCTTTCACCCCAGTAAGGGTCAGGCACGCCAATCACCGCCACCTCCTGAATGGCCGGGTGCCGCAGCAGCAGCGCTTCGACCTCGATCGACGAGATGTTCTCGCCTCCGCTGATGATCACATCCTTCCAGCGGTCGCGGATCTGGATGTAGCCGTCGGGATGCACCACCGCCGCATCACCGCTGTGGAACCAGCCGTCGCGGATCGCGCGGGCGGTCGCTTCGGGGTCGTTGTAATAGCCGGCCATGACGGCATTGCCCCGGATGACAATCTCTCCCAGGGTGGTCCCGTCATGAGGGACCTCGTGTCCCTGATCATCCACCACCCGCACCTGCGCATTGGCCAGGTATTCGACTCCCTGCCGCGACTTGATCGCTCCCCGTTCCGACAGGCTCAATTCCGAATGCTCGGGGAGACTCTCGCAGATCGTCACAACGGGGGAGACCTCGGTCAGGCCGTAGACATGCAGGATGGTCCACCCCAGTTCCCCTTCCAACCGTTCAATCGTCGCGGCGGCCGGCGGGGACCCGGCCGTAATCACCCGCACTCCCCGAGGCGCCTGTCGGCGGAGTTCCTCGGGAGCATTCGCCAGGGCAATCAGCACTGTGGGAGCGGCGGCGAAGATCGTCACCTGCTCGCGGGTGATGGTTTCAAGAATGAGGCGCGGATCAGCCTTGGGGAGGCAGATATGGATGGCCCCGACTGCGGTCACGTTCCAGACGAAGGTCCAGCCGTTGGCATGGAACATCGGCACCACCCACAGGAAACGGTCGGCCGCCGTGAGGTGGATGTGGACCAGGTGCCCGAGGCCGTTGAGGGCCGTGTTGCGATGGGTGACCATCACCCCCTTCGGGCGGGCGGTCGTGCCACTGGTGTAGTTGATCGAGATGACGTCGGATTCGGCATACGGGTGCGGGGCGAACTCGGCAGTCGAGTCGGCGACCAGTGCGTCGTACGACAACCAGCCCGGGCCGGCCGTACCGAAGGTGACGAAGTGCCGGACTCCCGGCAATTCGCCCTTCAGCGCGTCGATCGTGGCGACATGTTCGGGGGCGACGCAGACCACCTGCGCCCCGCTGTGCTGGAGGATGTACGCGAAGTCGGCCGGGGCGAGACGGAAGTTGATCGGAACGCAGATCGCCCCGATTTGCGGCACCGCGTAGAACTGCTCCAGATGGGCCCGCTTGTTGGGGGCGATCGACGCCACCCGATCCCCCGGTTGCACCCCCAATCGCAGCAGCGCAGCCGACCAGCGGTCGCAGCGGTCGAAGAACTCGCCGTAGGTCAGGCGTTGGTCCCCCTCGATCACTCCCTCCCGTCGCGAGTAGAGGCGTCGGGCACGCTGGGCGAAATCCAGAGGAGAAAGCGGGGCTTCCATGGCACAGATGGGGACGGCGGTGAATCTGAAGTGTGCGTTGCGTCGACCTGGTCTGGTCGGGTGATCTGCATCGCCGACGGGAACTCAGGGTAGATCAAACCCGTGCCACACGCCACCCGCGTCCCTGTGTCACAGGTTTTCAGAAAGGATCGGCAATTCCATGGCCCCGGCCCCACCGGTCGTCAACTTGGCCGGCCGGGTCACTCACGCGTCTTTCGGATCAGTGAGGAAAATGAATGAACTCCACCGGGACGCTTTCGGTCAACCACACCCCGTTGGCCGAACGGAAGAACAGCCTTCCTCGGGCCTGCATTTCGGCTGCACGAATGGTGAGAATGACAGGACGTCCCCGTCGGGCCCCAACAAGTTGGGCAGTTTCTCGATCACTGGACAGGTGAACGTGATTGCGAGAGCGCTTTCGCAGGCCCTCGCGGCGAATGCTCGCCAGGAAGTCGGGAATGGTTCCGTGAAACAACTGGTCGGGAGGTGGCACTGGCTCGAGTTTCAGATCGATCGCGGCGATCGAATGTCCCTGGTTTGCCCGGATGCGCAGACCATCCTCACTCAGGGCGAAGCGCTGCTTGTCATTGTCGGCCACCACCTGGTGCAGCGTTGCCAGATCCAAATCGCGGCCCGCCTGCCTGGCTTGGGCGATCAATCGGTCGATCTCGAGCCAGCCCTCGGGATCGAGTTGCATCCCGAGGATTTCGGGACGGTGCCTCAGTACCAGGCTGAGAAACTTGCTGACCTGCCCCAACCGCCTTTCCATGAGCCATTTTTCGCAGGAACCAACTTGCCCGAGATCAACATCCCCCGGGATCCAACTTACCCTTCATCCAAAGTGCGGGGCAGGCCGGTTGAAGGGTGGCCTTGGTGGTGGCGCGTCTGTGCGCAAACCCCTTCGACGAGCTCAAACGGCCGTTCGGAAAACGACACCCCTCATGGGCGCATGGTTCGTTCGGCTAGTCCGCGTTTTCAGATCCAGACGGGTTCCCACCCGCTGCGGTACGGCTTCTTCAGCAGATCCTGGGCCTTGGTGTGGCCGGTCAGCTTGAGGTTCGCGGCATCCCAGGCGAGGTCGGTCTCGGCCAGTCGACAGGCGATGGTTCCCAGCAGCACGGTCTCGGTCAGGGGACCCGAGTAGTCGAAGTTCGACGTCGCGTGGTCTTCCCCCAGGCAGGCGTGGGCCCACGAGGTGTAATGGTTCCGGGCGGGGACGACCGGAATCTTGAAGTCCTGGAACGCCTCTCCCACCAATTGGGGCATGGCCACGTGCGGGATGATCAGCGAGCCCTTCTGGCCCAGCACGATGGAGCCGCTGCCTGGCAGGGCCACCTTGGAATCCAGGCCCAAATCGGCATTCGTGGGCATGTGATTGGCCCCATCGTACCACGTCACGCGCACGGTCTTGTCGGCCGTGTGCTCGGTTCCGGGGAAGGTCCAGCGGACCTTCGATTTGCGGTACCAGATCTCCTTGTTCATGGGGGTGGCCTCGGCCCGGACCGACGTGGGGGCCGTCAGCTTCAACGCCATGAAGACCGGGTCGAGGATGTGGCAGCCGAAGTCCCCCAATTGGCCGTTCGAGAAATCCTGCCAGGCCCGCCAATTGAACGAGTGGTAGATCTTCGGCAACCAGGGCCGGGTGGGGGCCACTCCCAGCCATTCGTCCCAGTGGACGTGGGCTGGGACCGGTTCCATTCCGGCGGGCCGGTCGTCGACAAGGATCCACCCCATGGCACCACTCTGCCATGAGTGCACTTCCTTCACCTTGCCAATCACCCCGTCATGCACCAGTTTGACCGCAGTGCGGTACGCCTCGTGCGACTGGATCTGGTTCCCCATCTGGGTGACCACGTTGTACTTCTTCGCGGCCAGCCGCATCTGGCGGGCTTCGAAAACGGTGTGGGTCAACGGTTTCTGGCACTGCACGTGCTTCCCCAGCTGCATGGCCGGCAGCGAAATCGGGGCGTGCATGTGGTCGGGTGTCGAGACGATGACCGCGTCGAACGACTTGTGGTCGTTCAGCAGTTTCCGCCAGTCGGTGTAGGTCCTGGCGTCGGGCCATTTCTCGGCCGCCTGGCCGAGATGGGCCTTCGATTCGTCAATGTCGCAGAGGGCGACGATTTGCACCTTGGGGGAGGCGGCGGTGTCGTTGAGGTCCGACCAGCCCTTGCCGCCCGTCCCGATCGAAGCGACCCGCAACCGATCATTCGCTCCCAGCACGCGGGCCCAACTGCGGGCGGGCAGGGTGGCCGAGGCGGCGGCGGAGAGTGTGGCGGACTGGAGAAATCGGCGACGACTGACGGGTCGGGACATGAAGCAGCCTCCGAAGAGCGGCGAGAAACGCATCAACGCCCGCGAGTCTATAAGCGGACCCCCGCAAATGGCAATTCGCTGGGTCAGTGCTGGCCGCGATTCGGCACTACGAACGATTGTTCCAGGTGATCGACCACTGCAGCACGGTCGCAATCGAGACCCAGATGAGGTAGGGAACCTGGGCGACCGAGATCCACCGGAAATGGGGCCAGATTGCCACGATCAACCACACGAGGCTGCTCCAGACCACCAGGATGTCGAGAGCCGCGAGGTCGAGATTCCGGAGTCCGAACTGGATGGGGGTGAAAATCAGATTCGCCACCAGGTTGATCGCAAAGGGAACAGCCACCCACCAGGGAATCCGACCCCGAAACGCCTGGACGAACACATAGCCAAACGTCACCAGGATGACGGGATACAGGATCTGCCAGATGGTGCCGATGGTCTGGGGGGCCGGCGTCCAGGAGGGCTTCTGCAGCGAGTTGTACCACTCCATCCACGACATGACGGCAAATTCCTGAAGGCAATGGATGGCTCGGCGTGCCGGCCGGCTCGCGCCGGTTCAAGCGGCGGGCAAAACAACTGCCCACCGGCCAATCCCTGCATCGTGATACTGGGCGAGTTGCCGCTTGCCAAGTCGACAGCGTGGATTGCTGGTCAAAATGGGGGCCAGGGCGTGCTCCTGTTGGTTTCGCCAGCCGGCATTCCTAGAATCGATGGAGACTCTTCAGGATTTCCTCACGCATGTCGTCCGCCAGTTCTCTGACTCCGTCCCGCCTCGATGTCGATGCGGTCCGCCGCGATTTTCCGATCCTCTCGCAGTTGTCCGACTCGGGACGGCCACTGGTCTATCTCGACAGTGGGGCCACGTCGCAAAAACCACGCTGCGTGATCGACAAGTTGACGGAGGTGTTTGTCGAGTACAACTCGAATGTGCACCGCGGGGTGCATGCCCTCGGCGACCGGGTGACCGGGGAGATGGAAGGGGCTCGTGAGCGAATCCGCAGGCTGATCCATGCGCCCGAGGTGGACGAGGTGATCTTCACCGGGGGGACCACCCTGTCGATCAACACGGTGGCGTACGGCTGGGGCCGGAAGTTCCTGGTCCCGGGAGATGAGATCCTGCTGACCGAGATGGAGCATCATGCGAATCTCGTCCCCTGGCAGATGGTGGCCCGCGAGCGCGGAGCGGTGCTGAGATTCATTCCCCAAACCGCCGATGGACGGCTGGATCTCGACCGCCTGGACGAGGTGCTGTCGCGGAAGACGCGGCTGGTGGCGGTGACTGGAATGTCGAACGTTCTGGGAACGATCAATCCCGTGGGGACCATTGCCGCCCGGGCCAGGGGGGTGGGGGCAGTGGTCCTGGTTGACGGAGCCCAGAGCGTTCCGCACGAACCGGTCGACGTGCAGGGCTTGGGGATCGACTTCCTGGTCTTCTCGGGGCACAAGTTGTACGGCCCGACGGGGATTGGAGTGTTGTGGGGTCGGCGGGAGTTGCTGGAGGCGATGGATCCGTTCCTCGGGGGGGGAAACATGATCAGCCGGGTGTGGAGTGATCGGTTCGAAGTGGGGGCCCTGCCTGCCAAGTTTGAGGCGGGGACACCGCCGATCGCCGAGGCGATCGCACTGGGGACCGCCATCGAATACGTGGAGTCTCTCGGGTTCGAAGCGATTGGGGCCTGGGAGCATCAACTGACGGTCGATGCGTATTCCCGGCTCAGTCAGATCGAAGGATTGCAGATTCTCGGGCCGGGCGTCGACCACCGTGGCTCGATCATCAGCTTTGCGGTGGAGGGGCTGCAGGCGTCAGACCTGGCGGCGGTGCTCGACACGCGGGGGATCGCAGTGCGTGCCGGTCACCACTGTACAATGCCCCTGCACGACCGTTTGGGAATCAGCGCCTCGACCCGCGCGAGCCTGGCGTTCTACAACACGCCGGCGGAGATTGACCAACTCTGCGAGGGGATCAACCACGCCCGCAAGGTTTTGACCCGGCGGCGGCGGGGCTGAGTTGGCGGGAGGAAGTCTTCTGTCGTTCTCGTCCCAGTGTTGCTGGAACAGGCCAAGTTGGAAAGGCTGTCCCCAGACGAAATGGCTGTTGCTTTCAGTAACCGGGGTGGCAGTGACTGGGGCGTCACCAAGGCTGGAGACAAACTGGGCGCATTTCAAGTCGGACTTGGCAGGGGGGCCAGTCTGCCAGATGACTTTCCCTGCAAGTCCAGCAGCACTTGCGGCATCTTCATGAGTTGCGCGAATGAGGGAAGACTTGGGGGAGGTTGCGCCGCCTTGCGTCCACGACACCCATCCCATGGAAGGCAAGGCTGACAGGCGGAATCGCAGTGTCTCCAGTTTTCGGCGAGCAGACAGTCATACAATACGGCTTCCGGACTGCGAACAGTTCGTTGCTGATTTGCAACCGCTGAATTGCGGCGCTGACCTCCGGTTGATCAGGCAGTTTCGGACGGGACGCCTGCGACATGCCACGCGGCCTGCTCGAAGCCCGCATTTCGTTTCCACGCTCCGAGAGATCGGGCATGCCGGGGCGCTGTGCCACACCGATCCGCAGTCACCGCTCTGCTCACCAGGGAGGCCGATCCTGTTGTCCAGATTCCTTTTGGAATGATGACGAGTGCAGGGTTCACACGACCTGATTCGAGACTGTCTCCCGGGAGACCTGCAAGGTTCCGCAGAACGCTTCTGGCTCTGGCACAGTCCAGTGCCAGAGTCCCACACACCGCCTGCCGACGATCTTCGCGCGACAGGCAGTCGGCATTTGGTCATCGGGATGGAATTCCATGCGGAGTGGAAATGGTGCCGTTCAAGTGACTTTTCAGGCGGGGGAACAGTCGGGGATTGCCGTTGGCTTTTGTCGCAATACGTGGTCAAATTGCCAGACCTCCCCCATTCGCGGTAGAATCGAAACTGCGGGAGGCAGAGTCCGAGTCAATTTTGGATGTGAGTCGCTGTACCCGCTGAACCCCCCTCGGGGAAGTCGCCTGGCCGATTGCCTCACCAGGCCCGACTCTCCGCCACACTTCCCGCCACCTGACCCATGCCGGCTGCATCGTCGCCTGTTTTGTCCGAGGAGCGTTCCGTGTCTCCTGCTGGACCGCCGGCGTTTGATTACCAGCCGCGAACGCGGGTGGTTTTCGCACCGGGGGCACTGCAGCGGTTGGGCGAACTGGTTCGCGAGTTGGGAGGCCGGCGGGTGTTGCTGGTCTCGGACCAAGGGCTCGGATCTGCCGGCCATCCCCAACGGGCCATGGAGGTGCTGTCGGGGGCAGGTTTCCAGGTCACCCTCTTCGACGAGGTCCAACCCAATCCAACCACTGACGATGTCGATCGGGGTTTGACTGTGGCAAGGGCTGCACAGACCGACCTCATTGTCGGGTTGGGGGGGGGCAGCAGCATGGACTGTGCCAAGGGAATCAACTTCCTGTACTCCAACGGCGGGGTGATGTCGGACTACAAGGGGACGGGCCGGGCATCGCGACCGATGTTGCCCATGATTGCCGTCCCGACCACCTCGGGCACGGGCAGCGAGGCGCAGTCGTATGCTCTGATCGCCGATGCCAAGACGCACATGAAGATGGCGTGTGGGGATCCGAAGGCGGCCTGCCGGGTGGCCCTGCTCGATCCCGAGTTGACCCTCAGCATGCCCGCGACGGTGACTGCCGCGACCGGGGTGGACGCTCTCAGCCATGCGGTGGAATCGTATGTCTGCACCCGGCGGAACACGGTCTCCATCCTGTTCGCCGAGCAGGCGTTTCAACTGCTGGTGCATGGCTTGCCTCAGGTTCTCGGCACTCCACGTGATCTGTCGGCCAGGTCCGAGATGCTGCTCGGGGCACATCTCGCGGGGGCGGCCATCGAGAACTCGATGCTGGGGGGAACACACGCCCTCGCCAATCCCCTTTCGGCCCATTGCGGGCTGACGCATGGAGTGGCGATTGGTGTGATGCTGCCACATGTTGTCCGGCACAACGCACCGACGGTGAATGAACGTTACGGGCGGCTGGCCAATCTCGCGGGCCTGTGCGAGGCGGGGGACCGGAGTTCGGGTGAACTGCTGGCCGATCACCTGCGGCAAATGGTGGCTCGGGCCGGGTTGCCCGGGCGGTTGTCGGACTGTGGCGTCAACCGGGCACAGATTCCGTTGATGGCGCGCGAGGCGACCCAGCAATGGACCGGGACCTTCAACCCGAAACCCCTGAGTGAGGCCGATTTCCAAACTCTTTACGAATGTGCCTGGTGATGAACCCCACCCCTTTCCGAACACTGTCGCGCGGGGCTGGTCCTGCTGGTCTCACGAGTCCGCTGTCGCGTCGCGAGATGCTGGCCGTACTGGGGGCGTCTGCTCTGGGATGGTCTGTGGCGGGACTCCCGGGACTGGTCCACGGGGCACCTCCCGTCGTGGCTCCCACCAGTTGGCCCAGCTTTCGGAATGGTCCCTCGCAGCGCGGCCTGGCGACCTGCAACTTGCCGGCGCAACTCGAACAACTGTGGATGGTCGAAGCAGGACCCAAGGATGGGATGATCAGCTCGACCTGTGCCATCGTGGGGGATCACGTCTACGCAGCCTCTCTCAATGGCCAGGTCTTCTGCCTGGACCGGCTGACGGGCCGGCGTCTCTGGACCTATCGCTCACGTGAAGAGGCGGATGAAAGCAAGTTCATCCCCGGGTTCAAAGCCGCAGTGGCGGTCTCGGGGGACCTGCTGTACATCGGCGATGAAGAAGGCCTGTTCCATGCGATCGACCGGGCCACCGGCAAGAAGGCCTGGACCTATTCGACCAATCCGGACGATCCCACCGGCGGCGGGGCGCCGATCATCAGCGGAGCCAGCTTCTTCGAAGACCGCGTGATCTTCGGCTCGCACGACAACAACCTGTATTGCCTGAAGGCGGCCGACGGGGCCCTGGTCTGGAAGTTCGAAACGCAGGGGATGGTGAACTGCTCGCCGGCGATTGTCGATGGCCACACGTTTGTCACCGGTTGCGACTCGCACCTGCGGGTCATCAACGTCTCCACGGGGGAACAGGTGACCGACATGCCCCTGGGGATCTATCTCATCGCCTCGCCCGCGGTGGTCGACCAGATGCTCTACGTGGGGACCCATGGAGGGGAGGTGCTGGCGATCGACTGGAAGCAGGCGAAGAGTGTCTGGACGTACAAGGCTGCGCAGGGAGATGTGGCCTTTCATTCCTCGGCTGCCGTGAATGACAAGTTCGTCGTGTTGGGGGGCCAGGACAAAAAGCTGCACTGCATCGACCGGGAGACCGGGAAAAATGTCTGGATCTTCAACGCCAAGCGGCAGATCGACAGTTCGCCTGTGATTGTGCAGGACCGCGTGTATGTCGGTTCGCACGATGGCCGGGTGTATGGCTTGGAGCTGGCGACCGGGAAAGAGTTGTGGAGCTTTGTGGATGGGCGGCCATTCTCGGCATCCCCCGCAGTCGGTGAGGGATGTCTCGTGATTGGCTCGGAGGCACCCACCGGCAAGTTGTACTGTTTTGGTCAGAAGGGATGAGGTGCGTCCATGACGCCGGAAACAGGCTCGACCCCCGGGTTGGAGGTGGTGTCGGGAAACAAGCCCGAGACGACCGAGGTGGGCAGCTACTTCATCTCGAATTACCCGCCGTTTTCGCAGTGGAAGCGGGAATTCCTGCCCGAAATCGAACAGGTTCTTGACCGGCCCCCGGCCCATCCCGGGGCCCCGCTGGGTCTGTACCTGCACATTCCATTCTGCCGCAAGCGGTGCCGGTTCTGTTACTTCCGCGTCTACACCGACCAGAACGCCAAGGACATCGAGCGGTACGCACAGGCCCTGGCCCGCGAGGTGGAACTGCTGGCGCACAAGCCCAGCGTGGCGGGGCGGTCGTTGCGGTTCGTGTATTTTGGCGGAGGGACGCCGTCCTACCTGAGCGCGAAGCAACTCCTGGCCCTGCGGACCCGGCTGCATGCCTCGGTCTCATGGGACTCGGCCGAGGAGGTGACCTTCGAGTGCGAGCCGGGCACGCTCAGCCTCGAAAAGGTGAAGACCCTCAAGGAAATCGGCGTCACGCGGATTTCGCTGGGGGTCGAGAACTTCAACGACACGATCCTGGAAACCAATGGCCGGGCGCATCTCTCTCCCGAGATCTTCCGGGCGTACGAGTGGATTCAGCAGGTTGGCTTTCCGCAGGTCAACATCGATCTGATCGCCGGGATGATTGGTGAGACCGATGAGAACTGGCATCGCTGCATCGACAAGGCCCGCGAGCTGGCTCCCGACAACATCACCATCTACCAGATGGAGCTTCCCTTCAACACGCTGATCGCCAGGGAGATGAAGGAGGCGGGCATCACCTCGCCAGTGGCGAACTGGCCCACCAAGCGGCGGTGGGTGGATGAGGCGTTCGTGGAACTGGGGAAGCAGGGCTACCACATTTCGAGCGCCCAGGAACTGGTGCGGAATCCGGAACGCGATCACTTCGTCTACCGCGACCAGGTCTGGCGGGGAGCCGACCTGCTGGCGACCGGTGTGGCGTCGTTCGGGCACCTGCAGGGTGTGCATTACCAGAATCTCGACCAGTTGACCGACTACCTGGCCGCGTTGGAAGCGGGCCGATTGCCCCTCAACCGCGCCCTGCGGATCACTCCGCACCAGGCGTTGATCCGCGAGTTTGTGCTGCAGTTGAAGGAAGGGGCAATTCGGATCGGACCGTTCCTCGACAAGTTCGGTGTCGACCTGCGGGAGGAATTCCGCGAGGCGTTGGGACGGCAGGCCCAGGCTGGCTACCTCGCGGTCGACGGTGAGACAATTCGCCTCACCCGCAAGGGGTTGCTGCAGGTCGACACACTGCTGCCCGAGTATTTCGAACCGGCCCATCGGGCCGTGCGGTACACGTAGCCCTCGCCGGCCCCGCACCGTCCGCTCGTCTTGCGATGATGATCGCCGGGGCGGTCTGCCCCTCCCCGAGTGCCGGGCCCGTGCTCCCACCGGATTGCCGCGGTTCGCGGGTGCGTCGGCTCCGGGGGCAACGCGGCCGTCGTGTCGCGACAGTCTTTTCACCCCCGAAACTCCGCAGGCATCATGCCGGCGGCGTTTGCGGCAGCAATCCCAGTTCGGGTGCGATCGTCTGCATGGCGGCGATGCAGAAATTGATGTGCTCGTCGAGGTCGACCCCCAGGTCGGCTGCCCCCCGGGTGATGTCATCGCGGTTGACCGCCGCGGCGAACGACAACTGCTTGAGTTTCTTTTTGACACTCTTGGCGTCGAGACCTTCGAGGCGCCCGGGGCGGACGAGGGCCGAGGCGGTGAGGAACCCGCAGAGTTCATCGCAGGCGTAGAGGGTATTGTCGAGTCGGGAGAGGCGGGGGCAGTCGGTCAGATAGTCGGCATGCGACTGGATGGCATAGATCAGCACCTGGGGATAACCCCGTTCGGCGAGAATACGGCTTCCCTGCAGTGGATGATCCGGAGGATTGGGCCAGCGTTCGTAGTCGAAATCGTGCAGCAATCCGACCGCCCCCCAGAGCTCCTCGTCCTCCCCCCATTTCCGGGCATACGCCCGCACCGCCGACTCGACTGCCAGCATGTGCTTGATGAGGCTTTCACTCTGTGTGTACTCACGGACCAGGGCCAGTTGTTCGGTGCGGGGGGGAAGCATGGGGGGGGGCAGGAGTGGGGCAGACGGAAATGGTGTGTTGGTGGTCATCACGGTCGGTCCGCAAAGAACGGAATTCGATTCTACCTTTCGCCGGAATGTCCGTCACCGAATGGATCGCAGAGTGCGAGGATCAGGCGAATGCCACCGTGTTCCACGTCTTGTGTGAGAGCTGGGCCGCGTGGCGGGGGGCCATTCCATGGATTGGCTGCTTCACCAGACCCCACTGACCTTGTGTCAGTTGGTGAACGAGATCTGTGGCTAGATCGCGGCCCCGACGCGCGCGTGTCCCCTCTCCCGCGAGATGACGTCCGGTGAACGACACCCGGGTGACCGCGGGAGAGGGTTAGGGTGAGGGCGAAAGGGCCGCTTGGTTGGGTCAACCTCGAGATTGGCTCGGATGCAAGTACTGCGCGAAAGCCCCCTCATCCAGCCTTTGGCCCCCTTCTCCCCCGCGGGGGAGAAGGCCCCGATGCAAGTCAGGGCAGGGGGTGGGAGAGGTGAGAGTGCGGCACGAAGCCGCCCCGCCGCAGGTCTCAGGCGAACGGCCCAGCGTCAGCTGGCTGGTGGAACCGTGGCTGCCTGGTTCGACTCTCCTCGTCACGTACAACGCCCACGTTGTCTGAAGCGCAACATGCGAGTCGGAGTGGCGGCGACTGAAGTAGCCTGCATCGAATCTTCATCGCGTCGTCAGATCTTGTCCGATTTCCGGCCGTTGCAACCGCGACACAGCAATTGGATGTTATTGTCGGAGTTTCCGCCACCACGCGCCACGGGAATGATATGGTCAAACTCGAGATAATGAGTCGAGCCGCATTCGGCGCATTTTCCGCCGTAGCGTTGCCAAACGCGCTGACGCACATCGCGCGGAATGTGACGGGCATCAGAGAGATCGCGGGGTGTCACCAATGTCTGATTGGCCTTTTGAATGGCCGCGATCCAGATCTCGGCTCCAAACTCAGGCGGGCTGGGCAGGGTATACAGTCCGGCCGCGGAACCAGCGCACTGGATCTCCAATCCATTGGATTCGCGTTGGAATCCGAGGATCTTGGTGTGGCTGATTTGTTGGGAATGCTCTTCTGACGTAAAGATGAATCGATTATCGGTGATGACTCCGTGACCGAACACGATTTTCGAAGCGCGTCCATCCGTACGTCGGCGTGCGGAAATGAAACGGCTATTCCCGGCGAAGTGCACAATTTCCCCGGCCTTGATCGCAAGTCCCCGTGGTGCTGGCAGAGAGGGAAGCGCTCCTTTGCGAATGTTCGATCTTTGCTTGACGACAGAGATCTCTTCGCGAACATATCTGGAAAACTCCCCGTCGGCGAGGAATTGTCTCAGAACCCAGTTCAGGTAGCTTTCCTCCTGGGGGGTGATGTCTCCGTCGCTCTTGAAATCGGCCAACAGATGTTCGGCCCATTGTTGAGCAGGTTCCTGAACCACGGAGTGGAACTCCTCCTGAGTCAGCCCCAATCGCGAGACCGTTTTGGTGATCAGTGACCAGTCGGTCTGATCGAGCGTGCCATCCTCCAGGACCTGGAAGAACAGGCTGCGGAGAAATCCCTCTCCTTGTTCGCGAAATCTGGTCCGCAAAAATTCCGAGACAGTGGTCCCGCCCATCTTGGCCACGTGGGAGAGTTGAGCGAATTCCCCGTCGTCGAGGATGCCATCCTGAAAGGCCTGCGCGAGGATCGAGGCGAAGACTGTCTCCGCGTGGTCGCGCATGAGCCGCGATGTCTCGTTTTCGGAAAGCCGCAGGTGCTTCGCGACCCAGTCGAGCGTGCGCAGTTCGGTGCTCGAAAGCTCGGTGTCGCTCCAGGCCTTGGTCAGACATTTCTGATAAATGCGGGAAACGATCTCGTTCCGATCGGTCTCGTCGATTTCATGCTTCGCCAGAGTGGCTTCCAGGTTGAAGTTGTCACGCTGGTCCGAGAGCGCACGGTGAACCAGGGCCACGCCACGATTGAGACGTTCCTCTCGATCAGGATCGACGAGGGCTGTCCAGCCCTTCTGGAGCAACGAGAAAACTCGCTTGGTCGACATGGTGGCACCGCGTCTGAATCATTCATTTGCCGACAAGACACAAAACGGCCTATGCTGAGTGTAGTGCATCAACGAGTCAGACAGCAGTGTAAATCTGAAGCTGTCATCACGAATTTCGCCCATCGCAATAGAGGCTGCGAGATTAGGCTGGAACGGCAAAGACACAATTCCTGAAGGTGCTCCAACCGGCGTTGATGGCAGTCTCTGAATACTCAGTTTGTGGGCGCAACCGGTTTCAAAACCCCCTCCCCACCATCCGGATTCAGCACATAGCCCCGACTGCCATCCGCTTTGCGGATCAAGCCAACGCGTTCCAGTTTGTTGAACGCGGTGCGCACTTGGCGGTAGAACCGGTCGAACTGCAGGATGTCGTTGGGACGCCCCTGCCAGGCCCACAAATCGCGGCTGGTCGCCTTCGCGCTCACCACGGTGCGGGTCGAATATCGGCCGTGGCGGTAGACCACGCCGAGAATCTGCTGGTACAAGAGCGGCAGCCCGTCGTAGCCCAACCCGAACTGCTCGCGCAACTCCCGACGGTAATCGGTCTGCATCAGCGTGCGGCAGGGGACATACACGGGATACTCCGGCTGACTGGTTTCGTGCTCGACAATCAAACCCGCGCTCTTCAGTTGGTGCAGTTCCAGACTGTGATTGTTGTTGTGGCTTAACAAAATCGTGTAACGACGCTGCTGATGCGCCCATTCGCATTTCATCAGGTAGGCCAGCACTGCCTTCTGAGAGAACGTCGGAAGGGCACCTTCGAGCTGTTCGAGAAAGAAGCGATCGAACGAGTTGAAGTGCCGCTCGATCGCTTCATCGACGAGCTTCCCGGTGCGCAGCACCAGCGTGACGTCGTGCTGCCCCAGTTGATACGTGGGCAGTTCGATTTCATTCCGCAGTGCCAGATCCACCAGCGTCGCCATCCCGATTCCTCGTCCCTCCCATTTGCGGTAGATGCTCAGCACATCGGCCAACTTGGGATTCCGCGGTTGGGCTTCGGGCAGCAGCAGCAGCACTGGAATCTCGGACTGCGGCGACTCGATCCGTAGATCACGGGGAAAGGTGCCCGGGTTCTCAATCGACAGCGATTCACCAGGACGGATCGTGACAAACACCTGTTTGTCAATCGAGTAATCGCGGTGGGCCAGGGCATTGTTGATCGTTTCACGCAACAGAGCTTCGGGGTATTGAGGCTGGGGCGTGCCCCCTTGGTCGAGCGCGACGCCCACATGAATGTTTCGCAGCACGTAGCCGACACTGCGCTCCATCAGCGGCAAAACGTTGTCGACAAGGATCTGCTTGTCGCGGGCGATCTCCTGCGGAACATCCACAAAACCATGTACCTGGCACCGCAGTCCCAGGTGGTCGGAGGGATGCTCGCCGCAAACCAACAGGCCCAGGAGGGTGGCTTGGCCCTGGGAAACAAAGTGCCTCCGCTGCAGGAAGGACGCCGCTGAATTCAGGTCGGGCTTGATCGATTCCTTGCGAACGACCTGGTTGAGTTGGTGGATGAAGGCATTCAGCGCTTCGAGACTGAAATCGCTCAATGAGGTCCCTGGAACGGGTTCCAACTCCCGGGCGCGTCGGGCGTCTTCTCGACGACGTTCCTGACGCCGGATTTCTGCCTCGCTGAACGTCGTGTCTCCGGTGGCCTCGCGCTTCCAGGGACGCCCTTCGTAGAACACAAATTTGCGATCTTCAGGGAGCTGGGGAATCCCCTGCAAAACCACCTGGCCGTCGAGAAACGGGACGATCTGCGGTGGGGGTATCACGTCGGTCAAATCGACTGCACGCCCCTCGCGATCGGAGAACCGCCGTGGCAGCTCCTTCAGTTGCCCTTCCTGCTCGGCGCGCCACCCCTGAAAAGCGTACCGGCGTTCGCGACCCTGTCCTTCTTCACGGATCCCCAACAAGACAAATCCGCCATAGGTGTTCAGAAAGGCGCACATCGATTGATGCAGTTTCCGCCACTCGGCTCCTGTTGGGGGAACCGGTTTGATCTCGAGTGCGTGCGTTTCCAATTCCTCGAATCTCTGCTGACAGATCAGCTCTTCGAGTTTGGTCAGCGTCTTCGCCAATTCTTGGGGGATCATCGACGGTTGGAGAGAGTCAGTCTGATAATGAGGCCTTCACTGTACAAAGTTCCCAGTTGCCGGGGAAACACCTTTCCTGCATCAAAGAGGCCCATGCCTTGTGATTTCCGAGTGTGCGGTCGGCAGCGAGCTCACCCATCCAACACGAGCCCTGAGTGAATGAACATATGTTTAAATGTCTGCGTTTGATGGCGGTCGAACACTCAGGCATCTGGCGTGTCTGCCAATAATTGGCACGCCGCGATTTGATCTGCTACGCTTTCTTAAACAGCACGACTAAACTGTCACTGGACAACTGTCGCTTTTCCTCCTGTTGGTTACAGACCGCGCGGACATGGACCCGATCATCAACCTGTTTCAGTCTCTCGGTTCGCTGATCCACTCAGTTCTCGATGTGGTCTGGGCGGTGCTGTCATTGCTGGGGCCGTGGTTGCCCCTGGTCGGTTGGGTCGCCTTCTGGCTTTGTGCGGTGAATTGGCAGCGACTGCGGTCGCTGTTGGCTCGCGGGGGCTGGATCGGAGTCGTCCTGCTGGCAGCCATGGCGGTCCTTGTTTGGGGAAATGTCTCCCCGTCGCGGGAGGGGGTCGACCTCTTCGGACTGAAAATCAGCAATTTCGTCGAGAAGACGGTCTATGTTTCGGGGTTGGTCTCGCTGATGTTCCTCGCGGGGGCACTGCAACTCTCCGGATTTTGTGCTCAATGGTGTGACGTTCCTGCCCCGCCAGCCGATGACCATCATCATGGCCATGATCACAGTCACGGCGGTCATGATCACGACCATTCCCATGACCATGGTCACGATCACAGTCATGACCACGGTCATGATCACAGTCACGCACCGGCTCTGGCTCACCACTGAGTT
>Ga0315904_10003487_pt1 | contig 23057 bp, 21 predicted proteins | sample LakEriMetagenome_6_FD_203529 | JGI IMG/M metagenome (GOLD analysis project Ga0315904, IMG submission 203529) | Freshwater fungal communities from buoy surface, Lake Erie, Ohio, United States - Buoy 12 MA120 | ecosystem: Environmental > Aquatic > Freshwater > Lake | place: USA: Lake Erie, Ohio... | reverse complement strand
CACGCTGCTTTTTTGCGACTCCGTGTTCGGACTTCCGTTCGATGGGTATTGAGGGGCTCAGGCGGAGGAAGGCCTACACTCTCGAAGAGCTCGGCCATGAACACATCACCATCAATCACTCTACCTGCATCAAGATCCGCTAGGCCGCGCCCGATGCTTGCCATGACTTCTGGAGAGGGGACATGTCCATCGTCCTTTGCGGAGAACATGACCGTTGCCATGTCTTCAAGACGCTTTCGGGCGCTGGCATCAGTCTCCAGGAGTTTTTCAATGTGAGGGGGGAGTGTTATCGTCGTGCTCATGTTCTCAAGTATATACCGGGCTTTCGATTCGTACCAGAGGACTCCCGAACTGAGCGTAGCGATACCTACTTGAATTCGTGACTCGTGTCAGGAGTATCAGGGGTTTCCGGCCAAGGATCGGTAACAACCCCCGTTTTGCTGTTCCAGAGGTATTCCGTTTGCACTGCCATTGCAGGGTAGCGTATGCGGGCCTCTACGTAGACAAACTGATTGTCATTCCATTTGGGGGTAACGCGGATGTATTTCTCGGGTGAGATGTGGCGCGTATGGAGGATACGTCCTGTTGCTACCTCCGTCAGTTGCGCCGTGCCGTCCATTCCCGTTTCGAATCTCAGTTTGCCATTGGGTGATGTCGCTAACGCCGCACTTTCCAGTCGCAGAGGCCCATCGCGGTGGTCTAGGAATACCTTGACTTGCCAGCACAGATAAGGCAACCAAGGCAAAACTACGATGCCAATGCCGACTAATCTCCAGGGGGAAGGCTTTCGCCGATCAACACTACTGCCCGGAGGTGTGTAATTGGGTTTAGCCTGTAGTTCCGCCATAACTCATTCTACCCTGGTGACTCTGTGGCAGCGCACGAGATGCCCTTTTGGCAGGATCGCTGTGGGGAGCGGCTCGACGCACTTGTCTATTGTTTGCGAGCAGCGCGGGCGGAACGGGCAGCCGCTGATCTCACTAGGCCGTGTGGGGGGCTGGCCGGGAATGAAGTTTAGCGCCCCCCCCGCCCCCGAGTTCGGGGGAGCCAGTGTACGCTCCGGCAAAGAATTGAGCAAGCCCTGCGTGTAGGGATGCTTCGGATCCGCGAAGAGCGTGTAGACATCGGCCTCTTCCATCACCTGTCCACCATAGAGCACGGCGACTCTATCACAGACCTGCGCGACGACGCCCAGATCGTGGGTGATGAAGATCACGGCCATCCCTAGCTCTTGCTGGAGCTTTCGGATCAGCGTGAGAATCTGCGCCTGCACCGTGACATCCAGCGCCGTGGTGGGCTCGTCGGCGAGTAGCACATCGGGCTCCGAGGCAAGCGCCATGGCGATCATGGCACGCTGGCGCATTCCCCCCGAGAGCTCGTGAGGGTACTGCTGTGCCCGGCGCTCCGCATCGGGAATCTGCACGCGCCGCAGGGCCTCAATCGCGGCTAGCTTCGCCTCGCTCTTGCTCACCCCTTTGTGGAGCGCGACACTCTCGGCGATCTGGTCGCCAATCGTAAAGACAGGATTTAGGCTGGTCATCGGGTCCTGGAAGATCATCGCGATCCGCCCGCCACGAATCTGGCGCATGTCTTTTTCGGAGAGCTCCAGCAGGTTCTTGCCCTCAAAGACAATCTTTCCCGCCGTCACGCGCCCTGGCTCTGGGACCAGGCGAAGCGCCGAGAGCGCCGTCATGGTCTTGCCCGAGCCCGACTCCCCGACCACCCCGAGGGTCTCACCGCGCTTGACCGAGAGCGAGACGCCACGGACCACCGCGCCAGCAGGAAACGAAACTTCCAGGTTTTCGAGGGAAAGAAGAGGTTCACTCACGGGACGCATTGTACCCGAAGCCATACTTGGAATCCCTCCTCCCCCTGCCCCTCCTCCCAATCCTGGGAGGAAGGGGAGAGAGGGGAGTTTGTTTGTGTATTGAGAATTTTTTGGTGGATTTTATCAGAATTGGCCTTTCTCACCCGTTCTTTAGGCGAAAGGAACAAAACTATGTACTATCGTCGTTATGAGCGCGTCAGAAACACGATCCCTGAGATTGTGGAGCACGCGAAAGCGCATCGGAAAAATCCGACTCATGCGGAGGCTATCCTATGGGAAGCATTGCGTGGGAGACGGCTCTGTGGCGTAAAGTTTCGCCGTCAACACGCTGTCGGGAACTTCATCTTAGATTTCTGGTGCCCCGAGCATAGAATCGCCATTGAGGTGGATGGAGAGATTCACGAGCTCCCCCACATCCATACATATGATCTGGAGCGCCAGACATGGATCGAGGCACACCAGGTTCGGATGCTTCGGTTTCGCAATGAGCAAGTGATCTACCAACAAGAGTATGTCCTCGCTCAAATCAGCCAAGCCATAGCGCCAAAATAAAAAACTCCCCTCTCTCCCCTCCTCCCAGGATTGGGAGGAGGGGCAGGGGGAGGAGGGAAACAGAGGAGGGTATAATCCCTCCATGAGCGTCCAACTTGGAATTTCGTCGTATTCGTACTGGCACTTCAAAGAGCCAAAGATCGCCATTGAGCATGTCATTGACGAGGCCGCGCGCCTTGAAGTCTCGGGCGTGGAGATCCTGCACCGGCAGATGGAGAGCGAGGACAATAGCTACCTCCAGAGCCTCAAGCGCCGTGCGTTCTTAAATGGCCTTGACCTGATCTGCCTCTCGATCCACCAGGACTTTGTGCACCCCGAGGCCGAGGCGCGTCAGCAGCACATTGACCACACGCTGAAGTGCATCGAGCTGGCCTACAAGCTGGGCATCCCGTGTATCCGCCTGAACTCCGGTCGCTGGAAGACGATCGCGAGCTTCGATGACCTCATGGACGCGCGTGGCAACGAGCCCCCGATTCCGGGCTACACCGAAGACGATGCGTTTGGCTGGTGTATTGAGAGCATCCAGAAGTGTCTGGACAAGTGCGCCGAGTGCGGCGTAACTCTGGCGCTGGAGAACCACTGGGGCCTCACGCGCACGCCTGAAGGCGTCTTACGCGTGATCGAGGCCGTGAACTCTCCGTGGCTGGTCGGGCTCATGGACACGGGCAACTTCCGCGAGGATCTCTACGAGAACCTAGAGAAGATGGCCGAGTATGTTCGTTTTGTCCAAGCAAAGACCTACTTTGGCGGCGGCGAGTGGTACACGCAAGAGATGGACTACAACCGGATCGCGGGCATCCTGAAAGCCGTGAACTACAGCGGCTATATTTCCCTCGAAATGGAAGGTAAGGAAGACCCCGCCACTGCGGTTCCCAAGAGCATCGCCGTTCTTAAATCTGCCTTCGCCGCCGGTTGAAACCGGCGTCTGCAGTAGCCTTCGGCTGCAAAGCCCGTGCCGGGCTACCAATGTTTCAGCCCGGAACGGGCTTTGCGGCACGCAGTGCCATTGAAGACGCCGGTTTCAACCGGCGGGAGAGAGTAAATGAGTTATTTTCCGTTTGATCGCTATATTAAGCACGACGAGCTGACCGCAGGGCTGCAAGCCGTCGCCGCGGCGTTCCCCAATCTCGTTAAGATCGAGAGCATTGGCAAGAGCTTTGAGGGGCGCGATATCTGGTGCGCCACTGTCACGAACTTTGCGACCGGACCGGATACTGAGAAGCCTGCGGTCTGGGGCGATGCCAATATCCACGCCACCGAGGTCTCCCCGACCACGGCGCTGACGTATTTATTGGAGAAGCTGGTCACGGGCTACGGCACGGATGCCGAGATCACCCGGGCGCTGGATACCCGCGCGTTCTATCTGGTGCCGCGCGTCAACCCCGATGGTGCGGAGCTTTATCTCACGACCGGGCGCTCGATTCGCTCGTCCACGCGGCCCTATCCCTTCGATGAGGAGGCGCTGGAGGGAGTCAAGCGTGAGGACGTGAACGGTGATGGCCTTGCCTTGCAGATGCGTATCCAAGATGCCGACGGACCCTGGAAGAAAGACGCGATAGACCCGCGCCTGATGATCCGCCGCGATCCGACCGAGACTGGCGGTGAGTACTACCGCATCCTGCCCGAGGGCTTCTACAAAAACTACGACGGCATCTCGCTCAAGGTGCAGGGCAATAAAGAGGGACTGGACTTAAACCGCAACTTCCCCGGCCACTGGCGCACGGAGAGTGAGCAGTACGGCGCGGGGCCGTATCCCACGAGCGAGCCGGAGGCGCGGGCGCTGGTTGCTTTTATCACCGGCCACAAGAATATCTGCCACGCGGTGACGTTCCATACGTATAGTGGGGTTTTGTTGCGGCCTTATGGAACGCAAAATGATGATAGCTTCCCCGCCGAGGATCTGTGGACGTACCAGACGATTGGCAAGAAGGGGACGGAGCTCACGGGCTACCCGGCGGTCTCGGTCTACCACGACTTTAAGTACCACCCGAAGGAAGTGATCACCGGCGTCTTTGATGACTGGTGCTACGAGCATCTGGGAATCTTTGCCTGGACCACCGAGATCTGGAGCCCACAGCGCCAAGCGGGGATCACGGAGGGCTTCGATGACAAGACCAAACAAGGCGCGTTTAAGTACACCACGTGGGGCCGCAACCACGACTTGGAAGACGACCGAAAGCTCTTGCAGTGGGCCGATACCCAGCTCGAAGGCAAGGGCTACTACGACTGGACTCCGTTTGAGCACCCGGACCTAGGGGCCGTCGAGATCGGGGGCTGGGACATGCTCTATAGCTTCCGCAACCCGCCGCCGCAGTTTTTAGAGAAAGAAATCGCGCCGTTCTCCGACTGGCTGCTCTGGCAGGCGCTCACCACGCCACGCCTGACACTGCACCAGCTCGATGTGGCGTTTCTGGGCGAGGACACCTGGCACGTGCGGCTGGTGGTGAAAAACACCGGCTGGCTTCCGAGCTACGTGACCAAGAAGGCCCTAGAGCGCAAGTATGCCCGCGCCGTGGTGGCGGAGATCGCACTTCCGGAGGGCGCGAGCCTTGTCACGGGAAAAGAGCGCATGGAGCTTGGGCAAGTAGAAGGCTTCTGCTACAAGGCTCCCGCTAACGGTGGCTACACCGCCGATGTTACGGATGATCGAGCAAAGGCCGAGTGGATCGTCAAGGCTGCCTCAGGAGCCGAGATCACGCTCACCGCTCGCCACGAGCGAGCGGGTGTGGTGCGTGAGTCCGTGACACTGGAGTAGATTTTTTCTATGGCTCTAATGCGGCGGCTCCTCTTTGGCGCTCTCTCGGGGGTGCTACTTGCCGCCGCATTCCCTCACGGCAGGGGTTCTATATTGGTGTGCTCTCCTCAGGGATTCACAGCGGAGCCCTTTGTCCTGAACTTCGGCTGGCCGACGCTGGGCTATGCGGTTGCAGGGCGACCTGTGTTCGCACCCTTCGCCGCGACATTGGGTGTCTACGGCATCAGCTTTCTGGCGTTTCTTCTCGGCACACTCAAAGGTCGCACACTGATCATTGCCACCGTGCTTTGGGCCGTTGCTTGTCTCGTGCGCCTGCCTGCACCGTCACCCGAGCGCCCCTTGACCGTCACTCTCGTCCAGGCCACCGACGAAGATACCCTTTTCCAGCTTTCCTCCCCTCTCCCTTCCTCCCACCCGAAGGGCTCGTTATTGGGAGGAAGGGCTGGGGTAGGAGGGCCGGACATCATCCTCTGGCCGGAGCATGCCTTCCGTAGCGATCCGCGTGTGGCAGGCAGGCTGAAGTTTGAGAACTACTGGCCTCGGCTTCAGGCGCTGGCGAGGGAGAGCAAAGCCCATCTGATCTTTGGGGCGCATGTGAGCAAGGGCAAGGGAGAGAAAGACTTTGAGAACGCCGCGTTTGTGCTGGCTCCGAGTGGCGAGCTCGCAGGGATTCATGCCAAGAACCACCCCGTGCACTTCATCACTGATGGGATTGCCAGCACGACAGCCAAGGCGATTCCGATTGCTCTTTGCGATGCGTGCGATACGCTTTATTCACTCGGAGGGTGGCTCTTTGGACCATTGTGTTTGGTGGTTAGCATGGGGCTAATTATTGGTGTGATTGCTTGGACTAAGCTGCATAAACTCGGATCGTAACAGGTTTATGCTTTGTTCGACTGCGGTACAATCTTGCTTGTGAGCTTACTTCTTCCCCTGATTACCTCAGACGATCCCGCCATCCGGGACACCTCTCTGGATACGCTCTGTGCCTCGCTCGATATTGCCGGTCTGCAAGCCGAGTGCGTGGCGCTAGAGCGTTTTCGGCATGAGAGTGAGAGCCTCTATCAGCGCGTCCGGGCGTGCTTTTTTCTCTACGCGATCCATCGCTTTCACCTGCCGACACGACAGGGTTTTGCGGTAGGGGGGCACCTGCCCTATAGTGGCTACGTCCACTTACTGGAGCGGCGCTTTGAGGAGGCAATTGCCGCGTTTCGTAATGCCGAGGCGGCGCAGGGGCCCAGTGATGCGCTCTCCAGTGCGCTGGCGGCGGCCTATCATCGAGTCGCGTTTCAGATTCTTGCCGACCAAGTGCGCAGCTCGGTGCGCTCGGTGCGGGGCAACCAGTGGATGTTCACGGCCAATCACCCCGCCGAGCTGCTCCTGCGTGTCCGGCCCGAGCTGACCACACCCGGCCCCGACGGCGCTCTGCCGATCCTGCGGGAGCAGACTCCGGTGCGCATGGACCTGACGCACTCAGGCTGGAGCGATATTTTCTTCTTGGGGATGGACTACCCCGAGGGCGCACGCGTTCTCAATGTCTCGATTGATCTGGCGGTGCACGGCCGCGACGACACACCCCGCCCGCCGGTGGAGGCCTATTTCCGTGTATTAGACGAGCCGGTGCTGCGTCTCGCGAGTGTGGATCTTGGGGCTAGCGTCGAGATCACGGACTTAGACGAGGTCTTTAACTTCGGAAAAGACTATCTGGGGCTGCTCAAAGCGGGCCTGATCGCCTCGGGAGTCGTGCCGCCGGGGATGGAGGGCTCTGGGACGAAGCTGACGGACTTATTAGAGCGCCTGGTGGGGCCGGGGCACGGCATCGAATTAGTGTCCAGTGTCAATGGTATTCCCAAGGGCAGCCGCCTCGCGGTCTCGACCAACCTACTCGCTGCGCTGATCGCGGCCTGTATGCGTGCCACGGGACAAACGCGAACGCTCACCGGGGAGCTTCTTGAAGACGAGCGCCGCTTAGTCGCTGCGCGGGCTATCTTAGGCGAGTGGCTCGGTGGCTCGGGCGGCGGCTGGCAGGACAGTGGGGGAGTCTGGCCGGGCATCAAGGTGATCATGGGCCAGCTCGCCGAGACGGGCGACCCGGAGTTTGGGATCAGCCGGGGGCGCTTGCTCCCCAGCCACACGCTCCTTCCCGCCAGCGACGAGACGCGGCAGGCGCTGCAAGACTCGCTGGTCTTGGTGCATGGCGGGCTCGCACAGAACGTCGGGCCGATCTTGGAGATGGTCACGGAGAAGTATCTGCTGCGTGGCGCGGCGGAGTGGGAGGCGCGGCTGGAGGCCCAGCGCTTCCTCGACGCCATCGTCGGCCATCTGGGCACGGGCAATATCCGCGCCATTGGCAAGCTCACGACCGAGAACTTCTACGGCCCTATCCAGACCATCATCCCATGGGCGAGCAATCTCTACACCGAGAGCCTGATTGAGGGAATGCGACAGAAATTCGGCGATGCGTTCTGGGGCTTCTGGATGCTGGGCGGCATGGCGGGCGGCGGCATGGGCTTCATGGTCGCTCCCGAACGTAAAACCGAGGCGCAGAGCTTCTTGCAGCAGCTCATGTCGGAGCAAAAAGTTCGTCTGCAGAGTGCCCTGCCCTTTGCGATGGAGCCCGTGGTCTACGACTTTGCCATCAATGACCAGGGCACGATGGGGGAGCTTCTCCCGGGTGAGAGTGCCCCGCTCCCCGCGTCTTACTACGAGCAGACACTTCCCAATCTCGTGCGCCGCGATACCCGCTCGCTCACGCCTGCCTTGCGCGGCGAGCTGCTGGCCATTCGCAGTGCCGCGCAAACCCGACCCGAGCTGGCGAGTCTCCCGCTGACACTCTTTGACCAGCTCTTGCCCACGGTCGCGATAGAAGACAAGGCCAACTCGCTCACGCAGCTTCTGGCACAGAACGGCTTTGACTCGGTAGAGCACGAGCAGATTCGGCAGGATCTCACCCACGGCCGCATCGGGCTCTCGCAGAACCGCCTGCCCGTGCACGCGACCATACGGGATGTGGAGCCCGGCGATGTGCTAGAGCTCGGCGACCATTCAGCGCTGGGGCAAGAAGCGATTGCCAGTGGCGAGGTGGCCGTGATCACGCTCGCCGCTGGTGTCGGGAGTCGCTGGACCCAGGGGGCGGGCGTCGTGAAGTCGCTCCATCCCTTTGCACAGCTCGGCGAGAAGCACCGCACGTTTATCGAGATTCATCTGGCCAAGAGCCGCAAGATCAGCCGCGCCTTTGGAGCCGCGATTCCGCATGTCTTTACGACGAGCTACTTAACCCACGCCGCGACGGAAGCGTTCTTAAAGAGCGAGGGCAACTACGGCTACGATGGCCCCGTGGCGCTCTCGCCGGGTCAGTCCATTGGTCTGCGCCTCGTGCCGATGGTGCGTGACCTGCGCTTCCACTGGGAGGAGACCATGCAACAAGTGCTCGATGTCCAGCAGCAGAAAGTCCGCGAGTCCGTGCGGGCGGCATTGATTAACTGGGCACAGAGCAAGGGCGAGGGCAGTGACTACACCGACAACCTTCCCGGTCAGTGTCTGCACCCGGTGGGCCACTGGTACGAAGTCCCGAACTTACTGAAAAATGGACTTCTGCAAAAGCTCCTCACCGAGCGCCCGGCGCTGAAGTATCTGATGATCCATAACATTGACACCTTAGGTGCCGATGTCGATCCGAGTGTCCTGGGATTGTTTGCGTCGCGCACCGACGGCATCATGGTCGAAGTCATCCCGCGCCGCTTGGAGGACCGGGGCGGCGGCCTCGCGAGAGTTGATGGTCGTCTGCGCCTCGTGGAAGGGCTTGCCATGCCCCGCGAGGAGGCTGAGTTTGGCCTGACCTACTACAACTCCGCCACGACTTGGGTGCGGATAGACGCGCTCCTCGCTCTCTTTGGCCTGACCCGCGAGACGCTCTCGGATACCGAGAAAGTGCAAGAAGGCGTGCGCCGAGTCGCGGCGCGCATGCCGACCTACGTCACGCTCAAGGACGTCAAAAAGCGCTGGGGGGCGGGCCAAGAGGATATTTTTCCCGTCGCGCAGTTCGAGAAACTCTGGGGCGACATCACGGCGCTCCCGGACTGGCAAGCCAGCTTCGTCGCCGTCCCCAGGCTCCGTGGCCAGCAGCTCAAAGACCCCGCGCAGCTCGACGGCTGGCTCCGCGACGGCAGCGCCGCGCACATCGAAACGCTCTGTGACTGGGGGTAAAATAGCCGCGCGGAGTGGGAGCATTTAGCTGCCTACGATGCCACGATGGATGCGGCAGAGGCAGCACTCCTTGCCCCCGCTTTTGCCCGTATGGACAGAGAACAGGTGGCGATGCAGGAGCACCTGCAAGAACTAAACCACGCCGATTGGAACGGCATGGCGGGAGAGCGTCACTGGCTCCGCTACAAAGGCCGTTCCGGCCATACCAACTTCCATAGGTGCGTGTCAGGGCCGGCTTAGTTGCAGAGAAGCGACTACGCTCCTCGTGGCAAAGCCGGAGGCGGGGGATAGGGGTAGGGCTGGTAGAAAAAAGCGTTCATGGCCTCTCTATAGCTGCAGGCTCGTGGCTTGCTAAAAGGCGCGCTAGTAAATTTTCGACGAGAGCTTTTCCTTGGAGGACTTCGATCCAGCGAGCGGGGATTCCCGCGAGGCCAAAGCGCACCCCGGCAATTCCCCCCGCGACGCAAGCCGTGGTATCGGTGTCTCGTCCGAGGGCGATAGCGGCCTTGACAACCCCTTCGTAATCGCCCGCGGCTTGGACTTGGTGAGCGGATCGTAGGCAGTCCACGACATAGCCACCTCCCGTGCCAGGAGTCTTCTCCATCGGACGAATCGAGAGCTCCAGCTCTAGACGGTAGGGGCCGTTTTCTGCATAGTAGTCACGCAGCGTTGCAACTGCACGTGCCCAGGTTGGTTCTGCTTTAGCCTCGTCGCTAGTAAGGAGATACCGCGCCCAGAGGCAGTAGAGGGCGCAGCAGACGTGCGAGCGCGGGTGGCCGTGGGTAACACTGGACTGCAAGTGGGCATCGCGGATGAGGTCTTCGTCGCTTCCTGTGTGCCAGAGGGCGAGTGGAAGAACACGCATCAGGGAGCCGTTGCCATTTGCCATCTCATCGGCACGACCCGCGGCATGGGCAGGCGTTCCACGCAACAGCTCCCGAATCGCGTCGCCGGTTTGGATACCGCAGTCAAAGACTCGACTATCAGGGGTGTAGGCGGCGTTTTCGTACCAGTCCACGATGCGCCTGCCAAAGTCGTCTAAATCCAGCTCGCCGCAGGTCAATAACGAGTCGAGCAGAGCGAGCGCCTGTGCGCCATCATCGCTCCACGTGCCAATCGGGGTGCGGCCGTGTGCCCGTGCAAAGCCCGCGGGTGGCTCCATCTCAATCGCATCCCACGCGGGGAGCTGATCGGGTGCATGAAACTCATAGGGAACTCCGAGCGCATCCCCGATCAGCAGGCCGTAGAGGCCGCCCGCGAGTGATTCATAGGAGAGGTTCATGGTTATTAATGTATCGTATACCATTATTGAACGCAAGCCTACCGTCTGATAGATAGGCTATAATCGCCCATGCAAGAGACAAAGCTCGCTCCGGAGGTCAAGGCCGCCCTGACCCGCTCCTTGATTGTCCTCAACCAATACGACGGTGGGATGCGCAAGCAGGATGCAACTCATGCAATCTGCGAAGCACTGGATGGAACCATCCTTTCGGCCGGACGCACCTACCGTGATCTGGAATCCAAGTTTGACTTCTTTACCCAAGCAACCCGGGAAGATGGAACCGTTCTATGGCGAAAATTCTACGGTCCGCTCCGCTCCGGCGGTGACGCCCTGTACCGAGCGGGGCACCTCAGCGAGCAGTATTGGCGCAACGATATTGCGGAGGCGATTTGCGCCGACGGGCATGGCAATTGCTTCGTGACAGGCCCCTCGACTCTCGACACGCGCGACGTAGCAATACGGGCCTTTCGGGATTACGGCGCGGCAGTCGTCTCCTACAATGCCGCAGGGGCGTTGCGCTGGGCGACCAAGATCCCGGATTTCAATCAGCCACGGTGCATTGTTGCCGGACCGAACGGAAAGATCCTGGTCTTGGGAGTCGGCGGATACCGCCGCCGAAGCATCGGTGGAAACCCTCTGTTGATTTACGCTTTGAACGCATCGGATGGAAAAATAGCGCGAACCCTGAACCTCGGTGTTGACCGCCATGCGGTCACGATACGGGTTCTTCCTGACGGAAACATCCGGGCTATTGTCTTGGACGGCCGCATGTACGACTTTTCGGATCACGCGTATCGTCACTCGCCCATGAAGCGCATTCCCGGTAGCTGGCTTTCGTTGACGCTCACCCCCGATCTCAAGGTGATCGAGAAGATTCGTTTCGATGCGCACGACCAACACGTCCGGAAACGCGGCGCGATTGCGCAAGACGGTACTGCGGTCACGATCGAGTCGTACCCGGATGAGACCGACCGACTGAGCTGCTGGCGGGATGGAAAACAACTCTGGCAACACCGATTCCCTCTGCCGCAACCAGATAACGATCGCCGCCACCAGCGTTGTGACTCTCCCATTTCCATCAGTGCCGGAACCGTTTTCGTCGCCCGCGGTGACGGGCCTGGTGGGATCAACGGCGCTGAGCAATCTGCCATCAATCGATTCGACCTCGCCACCGGCCAGCCACTCCCCGATTTGCTCACACCGATCTACCCCAAGGGCACTCCGCACTGGGCTCCAGAAGTGATCTACGCAACCCCGACCCGGGTCCTGGTCGGGGGGGAAAGCTATGGCGGGGACGCGTGGGTCGGGGTGATGCCAATACCACCAACGTCTCCATAGTCGTCGTGGCCAGATATCGAGATCGTTCAGCAGGCCGTAGAATAGGGAAACAACAATGTATGACGAAAAAGTTGATCAGGCGGCGGGGATTCTGGCGGCTGTCACGGCGAGTGGGCAGGTTCGAGGGGCGGTTCTGCATGTCCGTAGCCAGACGACACTTTTCACACGAGCCTTTGGGGAAGGCTGCTCGGTAGACAGTGCGTTTCTCCTAGGGTCTATCTCGAAGCCAATCGTGGTTGCGGCCCTCATGACCCTCTATGACAAGGGGCTTTTTGATCTCGACGAGCCTGTTTTGCGCTATCTACCTGAGTTTGTGGGGGAGGGGCGTGAGCGGGTGACGGTTCGCCACCTGCTTACCCATGTCTCCGGACTGCCCGATCAGCTCCCGGACAATGCCTTTCTACGCCAGAGCCATGCCCCGCTCTCTGAGTTTGTTCATGGAGCGCTTCGCGTGCCCTTAGAGTTTGAGCCAGGAGTGCGCTATCAGTACTCCAGCATGGCGATCTTGCTCGCGGCGGAGCTGGCACAGCGCCTCTCAGGGATCGAGATAAAGCAACTGGTAGCCCAAACCGTTCTCCAGCCACGGGGAATGACGCGCGCCGCTCTGGGAAGGGGGACGCTTACCCCGGATCAAACCATGCTCTGCCAGGTCGAGCACGCCGCGCCGGAGGCAGGAGGAGGAGCGCCTGGCTCCGAGCACTGGGACTGGAATAGCCCCTACTGGCGGGCACTGGGCTCTCCTTGGGGCGGCGTGCAAGCCTCCGCGGCCGATGTCGCCTGCTTTCTGGAGGCATTTCTTCCGCCTCATGACACGCTCCTCAAACCCGAGACGGCTCGGCTCATGACGCGCAATCACAACCCCGAGGGCATGGCTCCGCGCGGGCTCGGGTTTGATCTTGGGCTGGGCTTGGGCTCTCCGAACATTTTTGGCCATACCGGCTCCACGGGGACTATCGCTTGGGCCGATCCCGAGCGTGAGCTTGTCTGTGTTGTGCTGACCACCCTGCCAGCGCAAGCCGTGACTCCCCATCCCTATCAGCTTGTCTCAGAAACTCTTGGAGCAAACGGAGCGTGAGTTTCGTCGTAAGGTAGAATAACCCATGCAACAGACTTCTCTCTCGCCCGAGGTCAAGGCCGCCCTTGCACAGTGCTTTGCGGCACATAAAGCCCTTCGCTCGTACTCAGCTCAGGTGCAGATCACGGTTCGCGGCGTCCCGAAACAGCAGAACGGCCAAGTACGCGTGGCACTGGCAAGGCCGGGGCGGCTCAGAGTGGAGTGCAGTGGTCCCCGTGCGCAGCAAAAAAGCCCACTTCTGGTCGCCTCCAGCGGCTATCTCTACAGCACGTTTAGCCCTACGAAAACCTACTCCACGAAGCGTGTTGAAGCGAGCGGAGATGCTCTCGTGATGGGGCTAGAAGAGACCGATACTCTCCCGCTGCCCGTGTTTGAGCAGCTCATGGGCGGACGTGATGGCTTAAGTGAGCTTCTGGCAGGCTTCTCCAAGGTCACTCAGGAACCGGGTACGCTGATTTTCCATGGAGAAGGACAAGCGAAGCAGACCCTCGTCTTCGATCCCAAGGACAAGCTCTTGCGTGAGGTGCGGCTTAGCCAGGGCAGTGACAGAGAGATTCGTGAGGTCTACCAGAATGTTCGTGCCAATCCCGCGCTACCGGAGTCGCTCTGGGACTTTGTGCCACCGGCAGGCTATCGTGATGAAAATGCCCCAATGCCGCCCCTGCCCCCTGCCCCAAAGCTCGGCTCCGGCGCAGTGACCACGAAATCTGGCTTGCAGTATCGAGATCTCAAGAAAGGCACAGGGCCAGCGGCGGCTCAGGGAAGTACGGTGACTTTTCACTACAAAGGCTCTCTGACCAATGGGATGGTTTTTCAGTCGTCGCGCGCCAACGGAGAGCCCCCTGCAAGCTTCAAGCTTCCTGGCCAGGTTCTGCCCGCCTGGAATGAGGGGATTCTTGGCATGCGGCCCGGCGGAGTGCGCAAGCTGATTGCCCCGCCGACGCTGGCGTTTGGGGACGAAGGACGAGGCCGTATGATCCCGCCCCGCGCGACCTTGATCTTTGAGATTGAGATGCTTGAGGTGAAAGAATCCACCATCTTATGAGACAGACAGACCCGGCGGCGCAGCAGCTTTTAGACCGGCTGGTTGCGACGCATCAGGCACTTTTTTCGTTCTCCGCACAGGTAAAAGTGGAGGCCGTCAGCGACAAGGGCCGCGAGGTAGCGACGGCAACGATTCTCTACCAGAAGCCCAATAAAGCCCGTGTCGAAGTCACGCGCGGCAGTGGTGATAAAGTGCTATCCGTCTGCGATGGCGTCAACCGATTGTACGCGGCCTCAGCCACGAAAAAGAAACAGAAGGCGGAGTCTGGTGAGAAAGCGCTTGTAGAAACCCTTAGCCAGGCGAACTTGTTTATCGCGCCGGTCTTTCTCCTTCTTTGCTCACGCGCCGCTCCCGTACGCAGCCCGCTTCCTGGTACGGTTAAGACCCTGGGCTTTGGCACGCCCTTGACAATGGATGGTGTGTCCGTGGAAGTGATTGCTGCCGATGTTGCGACCAAAGACGGCGAAGCGCGCATCACGTTGACGATCGGCAAGGACGACCGCTTGTTGCGTCGCCTGATGGTGCAGACTAGCTACCAGAAAGAGAACTTTACGCTGGCAGAGACCTACACCAATATCCAGGCGAACCCTAAGGTAGACAAGAAAGCTTTTGTCGTGTCCTAGTTTCCCGACGCGAGGGCGAGACGGTGATCGCCTAACGACGCTGGGGTGGCCCGTTGGGGTCGGTGTTGGGAAGGAGGCTCTTCCATAAAACCCCGAGCTGAGTGCCACGGTTGATGTGCTCTCGTGCGACTTTCCCCTCGCTGTTGTGCCGCTTCTGCGCCTCCGTCAGCCCCTTGGTGAGGGTCGCCATGTCCGCACTCAGCGGCCACTGGGCAAGAATGCTCCCTTTTTGGCCAAAGGTGTCAGGCTCGATGGCGTAGATTCCGGGGCCAGCGACGATTCCAGCCGCCTTGAGATCCGCTTCGGTGGCAATGGGCGAGAAGGCCCACTTGCCCAGTAGCTCGGGTGCCCATGCCAGCTTGGAGAGCTGCGCCTCACCGCCGCCCACCGCGACAAGCAGGGGCATGGAGTCGCAAGCCGCCGTGTTGAGTGAGAGCCGGAAGCTGTGCATCGCAGGAACGGCAGTGGGCGTGCCCTTGGCGGGAAACTTGCCCGCAAGCTCTTTCATCGCCGTCGCCATCGCCTCTGGGGTGCGGTAGCTCATCTGCGGGGAGCGGCCCGGACGCGCCAGGTGCTTCGTGCCATCCGGGGATATCATGGCAAAGACCGTATTTTCCAGAGTACCCGCACGGCCTTTGAAGATGCCTTCCAGATACTTCACTTCGGCGGCATTCTCATAGGTTGCGGGACGGATACAGATAAACGCACGGGATGCGTCTATGACAGGTTTCTGAGACAAGAGACTCTTGTCTGTATTTTGCTTGCCCGGTCACCAGATGCCGGAGACGCCATGGCACTCCGGGACTGCGGACATGAGCAAGATAGGACGATTGGTGCGCTTGGCCTCGGCAAGCCCAGCCTTGAGCGTACCAAACCAGACAATGCCACCACTCGGGTTATAACCAACCGTTTTCCCCGAGCTTCCAGGAGGTTGAACTTTCATGGTTTGATTATGCCCAGAACTCATGAAGGAGTCATGAAGGAAGAATTGAACGCGTGTCGAACAAGTAACTATGGCAATTCGAAACTCTCTTATTTTCGGGAGCGCTGCTGCGCTCCTTGGAGCGGGGACGCTCCTGGCAACGACGACGCCCGCGGCCTCACAGGGCCAGCGCACCCCGCAACCTCCTGCGTTTCCGACGTCGATTCGTCTGGCAGGACGCGCCCCCATGGCGGCAAAAGTGCTGATTGGCCCCAAGGGCGAGGGCTTTGCTGAGAACTGGGTCACGCGAGGAACACAGACCGCGGCGAACTGGACGCTCCAAGAAGACGGCGGGATGCTTCCCGATAAAAAAGACATCACCAGCAAGTCCACGTTTGGGGACTGCTTCGTGCATGTTGAGTTCAAGGTTCCCACGGGTCATGGCAATGCCGGGATCGCGTTTCAGGGACGCTACGAAGTGCAGATGTACAACTCCTTTGGCGAGCAGCTCACCAAAGAGACTGGGGCGGCGTTCTACAGCCAGAAGCCCGCGACGTTTAATGCCGCCAAGCCTGCAGGCGAGTGGCAGAGCTACGACATCCTCTTCCGTGCCCCGCGCTTCGATGCCGAGGGGAAAGTTACCGAGAAAGCCCGCGCCAGTGTCTTCTGGAACGGTGTTCTGGTGCAGAACAACGAGGAGTTTAACGGCCCCACCGGAATCCAGTACGGCGATTTCAAGGGTGAGGTCAAGGTTGGCCCGCTCGTGCTTCAGGGCAACCACGACCTCGTCCAAGTCCGAAACCTCTGGGTCGTCGGGCAGTGAGTTTCCGCACGCTTCAGATGGGCACTGCCGATCTGGAGCGTGCTCGGCTCTTTTGGACACAGACCATGGGGCTGGAGGAGCTTTCCTCCGGCTCCGATTTTGTGGTATTGGCGGCAGGGGAGACGCGTTGGACACTCACCCAAACAGACCCGCCTCCCGCAGTCGCGCACTTCGCGTTTAATATCCCCGAGAATCTCTTTGATGAGGCCGTTGCCTGGCTCCGTGAGCGCGTCCCACTCCTCGCCAGCGCCGACGGGCACGAAACACTCTTCGACTTCGCCAACTGGAACGCCCACGCCATCTACTTCACCGACCCCGATGGCAATATCGCCGAGCTCATCGCCCGTCACACGCTGCCCTCCAGCCGCCGCGACAGCTTCGAGATTCTCGGCATCAGCGAGATTGGCCTGGTCACCGACGACGTTCCCGGTACCGTCGCGCAGCTTGGGCTCCCGGCGTATCGGCAAGGCAGCCCGCAGTTCCAGCCCGTCGGCGATGAAGAGGGGCTGCTGATTCTTGTCCAGCGTGACCGCCCCTGGTACCCCGACAATCGCCACACCGCGCAACCGATTCCCTTTTCTGTGACGCTGGCAAATGGCGCGGCGTTTTCGGATTCGGGCGGCTGAAGCGGCCCGCGGATAGTTACCACTCGCCCGCTGACTTGGGAGCCAGTACCCGCTTCTTGTCTCGGTATACTTGACCCCCTTCGCTTGCCGCACCCAGAGGGTATCCGGGTCGCTGTCTCAGCGGCGGGGGGAGGTTAAATACTTATCGAACCAGTCCATCAGAAGCTCGGCGTCTTTCTCGATTCCGGGCCAGCCGTGGCCTTTTCCGGGGCGCTTCACCAGCTCGCAGGGAACGCCTTCTTCTTTGAGCTTTGCAATCAGCCGCTCGGACTGCTGGATGGGGACGAGCAAGTCGGCGGTGCCGTGGATCAAAAAGACAGGGCAGGTGGTTTTGGTGATTCCGTAGATAGGGGAGAGGGTCTTGCTGAGGCGCATGATCTCCTCGGGCGGCGTCTTTTCCGTGATCCCAAAGGCAGGCCAGTAGCCCTTCAAAAATGGGTTCAGCATCGCCTTTGCGTCGTCTTTGCCGTAGTTAAGAAAGTCGGTGGGGGGGTAGAAACACGCGACGCACTGCACCGCACTCGACGCGCGGTCTACGGGATCTTTCGCATTCGGATCGCCGGGGCCACCGTAGGCTGCCATCATGGTGGAGAGATGACCACCCGCGCTCCCGCCACTGATGCCGAGCTTATCGGGATTGACTCCCCAGCGGCTGGCGTTGGTGCGAACAAAGCGCACCGAGCGGTTGATGTCTTGCATGATCTCAGGGAGTGTGAACTTGGGCGCAGTGCCATGAACGACTTGAAAGAGCGTGTAGCCACGGTCGGCGAAGGCTTTCCCAAGCGCAGGATTGATGGAGCTATGGCTGGAGACCCAGCCACCCGACACCATCCACAATACCCCGATGCCGTTGGACTTGGATTTTTCAGGGAGCGTCACGTCCATACTCAGCGCCACGCCCATTTTGTGGCCGTAGATCACTTCTTCATGGCGCGTCTGGGCTGAGGCAGGGGAGAGTAGGGCTAGTGCGGTGGCGATGCCGAAGAACATTCGTCGTGTCATAGGCCGATTTTACCCGTAAAATGCCAACGATATGCTCATCCCGCTTGACCCTCGCCGTGTCCGGCTCCTCTCCGGCCCATTTAGCGATGCCCGCGACCGCAATGCCGCCTGGCTGCTTGCCCTTGACCCCAAGCGCCTGCTCCACGGCTACTATCAAAACGCAGGCTTGCCAACCCAAGGCACTGCCTACGGTGGCTGGGAGCAACAGAGCCTCGCGGGGCACTCGCTGGGGCATTATTTGTCGGCCTGTGTTCGGCTAGCGGCAGCAGGGAACGAGCGCTTTGTCGAGCGCGTCTCGCTGATTCTCTCCGAGCTGAAGCGCTGTCAAGACGCACGCTCTGATGGCTTTATCGGAGGAATGCCCGATGCTGAACGGGTCTTTAGTGAGCTTCGCGCGGGTGTTGTCCGGGCGCGAAACTTCGACCTCAACGACTGCTGGGTGCCCTGGTACAACCTCCATAAGCTCTTTGCGGGGCTCTTGGATGCAGCGACCCTCCTCCCTCCGCTTCGCTCCTCCCTCCTCCCAATCCTGGGAGGAGGGAAGATGAGGGGAGGGAGCACCCCTCCAGACTCCCCCTCTCCCGATCCTGCCTCCGCAGGATTGGCACCCAGAGGGTACCCGGGGGGCCGGGGGGAGGAGGGATTCCAGGAGGAGGACATACTCACCAAGCTCGGTGACTGGGCGATTGGTGTCACGGCAAATCTCGACGACGAGAAGTGGCAGGCGATGCTTAGCTGTGAGTTTGGCGGAATGAACGAGTCGTTTGCCGAGCTCTATGCGCTGACACAAGAGCCGCGCTTTTTAGCAATGGCGGAGAAATTCTACCACCGCGCGGTTCTCGACCCGCTCGCCGAGGGAATCGACTGTCTGCCAGGCCTGCATGGCAATACGCAAATCCCTAAGATCATCGGTTGTGCGAGGCTTTACGAAGTGACGGGCGATGAGAAATACAGGCGCATCGCGGAGAACTTTTGGCGCTTTGTGACCCAGAGCCATAGCTACGCGATCGGAGGGCACGGCAGCGGCGAGCACTTTGGGCCCGTAGGTGATCTCTCGGCGCGGCTGACCCACTCCACCTGCGAGACCTGCAACAGCTATAATATGCTCAAGCTCACCGAGCATCTCTTTGCCTGGAACCCCAAGGCCGAGTACGCCGACTTCGCCGAGCGCGTCCGCATCAACCATATCCTGGCGAGTCAGAACCCGGAAGATGGCATGGTCTGCTACTTTGTCTCACTGCTCTCAGGGCACTTCAAGCACTACTCGACCCCAGAGGACTCGTTTTGGTGCTGTGTCGGAACCGGCTGGGAGAACCACACACGCTATGGCGACGGCGTGTACTTCAAGGACGATGAAAACGGAGTGCTCTATGTCACGCAGCTCTTAGCCTCCGAGGCGAGTGTCCCGGAGTGGGGGCTGACGGTTCACCAAGAGACTGCCTTTCCAGGTAGCGATTCCATCCGCTTCACGATCACCGGTCCTAGCGAGCTTTCCGTCCGACTGCGCCTGCCACGCTGGGCGGGCTACACCACCCTGCGCTGGCAAGATATCGGTGACTCGACTCTCGTCTTTCCCATGAAACCGTCAACGGAGCCCTTACTGGGCGCACCGGACAAGCTCGCGCTACTGGATGGGCCTGTCGTGCTTGCCGCCGATCTGGGAGCTGCGCCGCCGCCTGGCGATGTGGATGGTGGCGAGCCCTTCAACGCGCAGATTCCTCCGGCCCCCGTTCTGCTAAACTCCACAAGCCGTACTTTCGAGCGCGAGGTTTCCCTCGTGCCGTTCTACCAGCTCCACGGACGGCGGCAGGCGGTCTACTTCGACACATTCTCCAAAGACGAGTGGGTTGAAAAAGAAACGGGCTATCGAGAGATAGAGGCACGGGAGCATGCCGAGCGCACCAAGCAGCTCGATGAGTTCTGGCCCAACCAGATGCAGCCCGAGCGCGACCATCACTTTACAGGGGATGGCTTTATCGGCGGCGAGCGCAGCGCTTGGAAGTTCCGGCAAGTGAGCGAAGAAAACGGCTGGTTCTCTTTCACGCTCCGCTCCCTGCCCGACTTTCCCGTGGAGCTGGAGTGCCTCTGGGGACCACCGCAAGACCACGATGTCCGTTTCACCGTCGAGGTTGAGGAAGAGCCGATTGTTGTTATCATCAAGACCGTCGAAAAGCACCGGCACTTGGCGGAGACGTATGCAGTTCCGCAGCATCTGACCAAAGGCAAAGAGCGAGTTACCGTGCGGGTGAGTGGCCCCAGCGCGCCACTCTTTCGAGCCAAGCTACAGAAACGCCTGGAGGCATAAGGTGAACCCAGTCGCTCGACTTCGCTTGCTCATTAATGATGGCTGGCAGGACATCTTGCTGGTAGCAGCGCCTTTTCCACGGCTCTATCACAACCAGAAAAAGACGAAAAACCACTACCTGAGCCTGGACTTGCGCCGCCCCGAAGGCCAGAGGAACCGTGCCGCCAACCAAATCCTCTCGGGTTTTTAGGAGAGTGCCAAGGCGAGTGCATCGGTGAGGGAAAGGGCACTGCCTGTCGCACGCTGCCCCGCCGTGGCGTGGCTGCCTTCGAGGATCTTGTCCCGGTACGCATTGTCGTCGTCACCAAGAGCACCGAAACGGGCGAGCCAGAAGGTCTCTGCGAAGGCCATCAAAAGCGCAGCGGTTTCGGGGCGGCCTAGGTGGAGCAATGGCTCCGGGAGGTTCCAGAAGGCAAAGGCGAGTGTCCGTAGGTTCCCGATACGCTGGCAGACACGGCTGCAGGCTTGGCCAGACTCTAGCGCTTCTTTCCACTGTCCTAGCTCCGCCTGGAGCGAGCCGATATTGAGGAGCAGCTTGCTCTGGTGTACGGGATCCCCTTCTTTTTTCGCGCGCTCCAGGCAGATATTGTAGAGCGCCAGAGATGCCTCGGAGTCGCCCTGCTGTCCTAGGACATGTGCCCGGTTGGCAAGGGCATAGCGTGCCCCCGAGAGATCCCTCACGGCGATAAACAGCGCCTCCGAAATCTCAAAGCACGTGGCGGCTTCGGCCAGCTCTTCCTGGCGAAGCAGGAGAATCCCAAGGCGACGTAGGACCGTTGCGCGGGTTGAGGTGTCGTTGCACTGGGTCGAGAGCTCAAGGGCTTCGCGCAAGAGCGGGATGACCGTTGTGGGGCTGGCGTAGTTGGACACCGCGAGCTGGCCTTGAATTGAGAGAGCGATGGCACGCAGCTCTGGCTCCGATCCTGCGAGCGTGAGCGCCTCTTGTGCCTGTGCCTGCGCAAGTTTCGTGTCTCCGCATGTATCGGCAAAGGCGGCCGTGTGGCTGAGCGTGACCAGCTTCTCACGCGGCGTCGGGGCGGGAAGGGAGAGAACGCGTTGCCCAAGGGCGAGGGCGGTCGGTGTTCCCAAGTGCGCCAGTGCCGTGGTGGCGTGTGTCAGAAAGAGCGAGTAGGCACAGAGGCTATCTCTTGCCGCACACGCCGACTCAAGCGCCGCAAGGAAATTGGCCTCTTCGTCTGGGCTCTCCAAGCGCTGCGTTGCGTAGTGGGTGCGGTGTCTTTCCTGGATCGCATCACGCGCGTGCTCAGTGAGCTGCTCGCCGGCAAAGGCGCGGATGAGCTCCAGCAGGCGAAAGCGTGTCTGGCCCGCCGGGGTTTCTTCCTGCACCACCAGAGATGCATCGGCGAGGGCATCCAGACGCTCCTGCGTATCGCTAAGCTCCGTGATGGCCGAGGCCGCTTCCACACTCCAGCTTCCGCGAAACACCGAAAGCTGCGCGAGAAAGTGCTGCTGGCTGGGCGAGAGCATGCGCCAGCTCCAGTCAATGGCCGCATGGAGCGAGGAATGCCGGGTGTTTTTATTGGGACGCGCCAGGAGCCGCAGGCTCTCGGAGAGCTGGCTCTGCATCTCGCTGACGCTCAGGCTACGAATCCGCGAGGCAGCCAGCTCTAGCGCCAGAGGGACTCCATCGAGCTTCTGACAGAGGCTTTCCAGAGACTCTCTATTGCGTTCGGTGAGGGTGAAGTCCGGGCGGGCGGCCTGGGCACGGTCTAAAAAGAGCATGAGGCTCTGTGCCTGCGGGAGGGGACGGAGCGGAAAGACTTGCTCACCGGCAATATCGAGCACGTGGCGCGACGTTACCACGCAGCGCACCGAGGGCAGGGCAAAGAGAAGCTGCTCAATGGCCTCCGCCCCGCCGCTCTCGATGAGCTGCTCTAAGTTGTCGAGAACCAGTAGAGTTGGCTGCTCGTGTAAGAACGGAATGAGCTGCTCCAGAGCCGAGCGCTCCCCACCGGAGAGCTGGAGTGCTCCTCGGACACGGTCTTGGAGCTGAGTGGCATCGAAGCACTCGGCGAGGGGGACAAAGGCGACAATGTCAAAGCGCGATGCGAGTGCCTGTGCCAGCTCGGTCGCAAGCCGGGTCTTGCCAATGCCACCAGGGCCGAGCAGGGTCACGAGCCGGCGGCTCTGTAGCAGCTCCGCGAGCTGTGTCCGTTCAGCCTCTCTGCCCGTAAAGCGCGTCAGATAGCCAGGCAGGCGCAGGCGTCGAGCTTCCGAAAGCGGCTCGGGTATGGGAGTGACTTGCGCTTGCGTTTGCGCCTCAGGCAAGTTCTCGACCAGTGCCTGAAGGCGCTCCCGCTCCGTACAGAGCCAGTCATCGTAGTAGCCTGGTAAGAGCTCCCCTTTAAGGTCAGCGGGGATGAGTGTGCGCCGCAACGACGAGAGTGCATGACGTAGGCGAGCGAGGCCGGTCTCACGGACGCTCTCGGGCCAGAGAAGATCCGCTTCTCTCGCCGCAGCTCACACGAAGCTCCCCTAGTAACTCAACTCGCCAGTGCATGACTTCCTGAATTGTATCTTTGGTTTATGGTTTCTGTATACTGAGTGCATGTCAAATTTCCCGCAGCGCCCGCCCGACGGGGTTCAAGTTGTCGTGACGGACTCTGAGGGGCGGGTTCTGCTCCAAAAGCGGGAGGACTTTCGCCTCTGGAGCC
>Ga0315904_10003486_pt1 | contig 23061 bp, 20 predicted proteins | sample LakEriMetagenome_6_FD_203529 | JGI IMG/M metagenome (GOLD analysis project Ga0315904, IMG submission 203529) | Freshwater fungal communities from buoy surface, Lake Erie, Ohio, United States - Buoy 12 MA120 | ecosystem: Environmental > Aquatic > Freshwater > Lake | place: USA: Lake Erie, Ohio... | reverse complement strand
GAATCGCTCGGCGCTGCGATCCTCGCGCCACAGACCACGCTGCAGGATCTCGGCGAACTCGCCCGGTTGGCGCGGGTGTTCATCTCGAGCGACACCGGCCCGCTCCATCTCGCCGCCGCCGTGGGCACGCCGTGCGTCGGCCTCTTTGGCCCCGTGCCGGGTGCGCGAAACGGCCCCTACGGACCGGAGCACGTGTGCGTGGAGCCGGCCACGCCGCTCCGGCCAAACTGGGACGACCGCAAGACCGACATGCTGTCGATGCACGGCATCGAGGTCGACGCCGTGCTGGCCGCCACGAAGAACCTGCTGGGCCGCTCGCAGGCCGCCTGAACAGTTCAGCAAGGCCCCACGGCGAGCATCCCGGCGAGCGTATACTGCCGCGGTTTCTCGGAGCCGCCGACATGCCCCGCCCGCGCCGCAATCTGTTCTACCCCCTGCTGGGCATCGTGGGCTTCGCCTTCACGATCACGGCGGCGAGTTCCTGTGTCTCGGTGCTCCGCGGAGTTCGCCCCGAGACTGCCCGCCACGAGCCGCACCCGCTTCAGCAACTGATGGACCGCCACGGCACGTCGATCCTCGTCGGTGAACTCATCGTGCTCGCCATCGCCACGGTGGGTGCGGTCGGCCTCGACCACGTGGAGGGCGAGCGGATCCGCGCGGCCCGCGATGCAGAGCGACGGGCCGCCGGCTCGGCAGCGGAGCCCGAGGCGACGAGGCCGTGACCGCATCCGCCGCAGCGAGGATCGCGAAGCTCCGCGAGGAGATCCGGCGGCACGACCGGAAGTACTACGTCGAGGCGGCGGCCGAGATCAGCGACCGCGACTACGACCGGCTCGTGGACGAGCTTCGCGAACTCGAGGCGCAGCACCCCGACCTCGTCACGCCCGACAGCCCCACGCAGCGGGTGGGCGACGAGCCGGTGCCGGAGCTCCAGCCGGTCCGGCACCGCGTGCCGATGATGTCGATCGACAACACGTATGGCACCGACGATCTGGCCGCGTGGGGCAAACGGGTCGAGAAGATGCTCGCCGACGCCGGCCACGCTGAGCCGATCGAGTGGGTGCTGGAACTCAAGATCGACGGCGTGGCGATGTCGCTCCGCTACGACGATGGCGTGCTGAAACAGGCTGCCACGCGCGGCAACGGCATCACGGGCGACGACGTCACCCACAACGTCCGCACGATCCACGGCGTGCCGCTGATGCTCGGTCTGGCGAAGCCGCCGGAGTCGATCGAGGTTCGTGGCGAGATCTACATGACCAACTCCGACCTCGTGACCCTCAACGAGGCGCAGGCGAAGGAGGGCCTGCCGCCGTTCGCCAACACCCGGAACGTGGCGGCGGGCAGCATCCGACTGCTCGATCCGCGGGAGTGCGCGGCGCGGCCGCTGCGATTCTTCTGCCACGGCGTGGGCGACTCGACCGGCCTCGGGGCCGGATCGCAGACCGACCTCCTGGCCTGGGCGACCCAGGCTGGTATGCCGGTCGCCCCCGGCACGCAGGTCTTCGGCTCACTCGCCGCACTGGTGGATCGAGGCACCGAACTGATCGAGGAGCTCCACGATCTCGACTTTGAGGTCGATGGCTTCGTGGTGAAGGTCAACCGCTTCGATCAGCAACGGATTCTGGGGGCGACGGCCAAGAGCCCGAGATGGGCGATCGCCTGGAAGTTCGAGAAGTTCGAGGCCACCACGACGCTCGCGGGGATTCGCGTGCAGGTGGGCCGCGGTGGCACGATCACCCCGGTGGCCGACCTCGAGCCGGTGGAACTCGCCGGCACGATCGTCCGCCGGGCCAGTCTGCACAACGCCGAAGAAATCGCCCGCAAGGACATCCGGATCGGCGACGTGCTGGTCGTCGAGAAGGCGGGCAAGGTGATCCCGCACGTGGTCCGCGTGGAAAAGCACCTGCGGAAGGGGCGACTGCGATCCTGGGAGTTCCCCACGGAGTGCCCCGAGTGCGGCACCGCGGTCGTCAAGGACGAGGAAGGCGTCTACATCCGCTGCCCCAACGTCGGCTGCCCGGCGCGGTGCCGGGAGCGGCTGCGATTCTTCGCCTCGCGGGGCGCGATGGACATCGAAGGGCTCGGCGACAAACTCGTGGAACAGCTCGTCTCGACCGGCCTCGTGCAGGATTACGCCAACCTCTACGCACTCACCCCCGAGCAGCTCGAGCCGCTCGAACGGATGGGCAAGAAATCAGCTGCGGCTCTCGTGGAGCAGATCGAAGGCAGCAAAACCCGCGGCCTCGTCCGCGTGCTCAACGCGCTCGGCGTCCGGCACGTGGGGCCCCGCGTGGCCACGCTCCTCTGCGAGCGGTTCCCGACGATCGAGAAGCTGCAGGCCGCCTCGGCCGAGGAACTCGCCAACGTGCCCGAGATCGGTGAGATCATCGCCGCGAGTGTGCACGAGTGGCTGCAGAGCGACTACGGTCGCCGGACGATCGACGGCCTCCGCACCGCGGGCGTGCGGCTCGACGTGCCCGAGTCTGACCGCGCGGCCGGCGGGCCGCTCACCGGCAAGACGCTCGTGGTGACCGGTACGCTCGCCGGCTTCTCGCGGCAGGAAGCCGAGGAGGCGATCCGCAAGGCGGGCGGCCGAGCGTCGTCGAGCGTGTCGAAGAAGACCGACTATCTCGTCGCGGGCGAGGAAGCGGGGAGCAAGCTCGCCACTGCAACGAAGCTCGGCGTGCCTGTGCTCGATGAGGCCGGGTTTAGAAAGCTGCTGAGCGGCGACGCGTAGGGACTCGATCTCTGCTCTGACACCACGGCCGTCCCCTCGCTTCCACTCGGGGCTTTGTGGATGTGGCAGCGCGGCACGCAAGGGGTTGCCCGTGCTATGTGAGGTCGGCGAGCGGCACCGCGAAGATCGCCATCGCAAGGCCCCAGAGCGGCTCCCCTGCGAGCAGGCCGATCATGGGCCAGGCCACGAGGGCGATCCTCGCAACCGTCCGCCGTGTGGCCGCGAACCAGATGCCTGCGGCGAAGAGAATCTCGAATGCCACGATCGCGTGGGTGACGAGATTCATCAGATACTCCGAGCCCAGATACGCGCCGCGGAGATCGATCGCCCCGGCCCGGGAGGCCAGCCACCACGCCGCCGTGCCGTTCCACCAGGCGTCGCCCTTGAGCTGCGCCAGAAGTGCCGCCAGCGTGATCGCCGAGGCGTGCGTGTGCAGGAGGCCCAGCGACAGCTGCGCCCAGGGCGAGCAGGCGCGCGGCACGCGGCCGCGGCGGGTTGCAATCACGCGGTCAAGCGACAGGTCGCCGCCGCAGGGGCCCGCGGCGAGACACCAGAGCAGCACGGAGAGGCAGTCGTCCGCAGGGCCGGTGAGCATCGGGCCGCGATGCAACAGCGACGCCCAGAGCACGGCCGCGGCCACGGCGGCGAGTCGGGAGCACAAGCCGACGACAACGCAGGCGAAGGCGAGCAGCGTGGCAGCGAACAATGCCGTGATCGACGCCGACGTCGCGGCTGCGTCGTAGAGCGATGCCCCCCACCGCGGCCGCCACGCAGCGGCCACGTCGCGGGGGATCATGCCATCGGGCCCAAACCACACCAGGAGGTCATCCGCATACGACCACGCGAGCAGGAGGCCGAGGATGCCCGTGAGGATCCGGACCGCGGCGAGCGGCCGGAGCGGTGCCGGCGTGAACCAGAACCGCGTCCAGATCTCGCCGACCGTCTCGCTGCCAGTCTTGTCGAAGGGTGTCGATCGCACCGAGCCGGAGCCGGACACGCTCATCGCGACCCCTCCCCCGCGGCACGCGGCTGCGGCCGGACGAGCGGCGCAACCTCGCCCCGCGGCTCATCCCGAATCAGTTGGACGTCGTCGGCCACGCGGCGAACCCGCGCCGCATACACCTGCTCCGCGGCGCCGGAAGCAGGGGCGGCCCGTTCCGGCTGCGGCAGGCGGAACACGCGGAGATCGACATCCGCTGTTTCCAACCTTGCAAATCCGCCGCGGCCGACGCCGGCCGCCACCGTGCTGCCGTCGCCATCGACGCCGCCAACCGCGATCGTTCGCGCCAATCGCCTCCAGCGGGCCGACCGCTCGCCCGCAATCGGGCCAGGAAGCTGGAGCGGCTCGCCGTCGCTTCCGTGCGGCATGAGTTCGATCTCGTGATCGGCGTCCTCGTCGAGCCCATACGAAAAGCGATGGTCGTGGCCGAGGTCGAGCCACGCCGGTGCCAGCACCGGTGAAAAGATCCGTGACTTCACCGTCCCGAGCAGCGCCGACGGGCCGCTCATGGAGTTGGTGGCGATCGCGAGCACGAGTCCGATCAGGTACGCGGCCAGTGCCACGGTCACACCGGCGCGCACGGCGTCCTGCGGCTCATCGGAACGATTCAGACCCTCGTCGGCTCGTGTGTCGCGAGACATGCATTCGAGTGTGATCGGCGACCGCGCCCCTCGCCAGTGCCCCGGAAATCCCGCGAAGGGCCGGACGGTTTCGCGGGGCGGCGGGCGGCCGCGTTGACATGCCTCCCGGCAGCCGATACCGTTTCAGAAGATCACGTTGACGCCTCGGCACGCAGGCTCCCTTCGATCGCCCCATTCGGGCCGGCGCCCAAGCGACGGCCCACCACGAACCGGGGGATTAGCTCAATTGGGAGAGCGTCTGGCTGGCAGCCAGAAGGTCAGGGGTTCGAATCCCCTATCCTCCATTTCGATCGAAATGATGTCTGCGGCCGAGGCGACCCGGGGCGAGCTGGCTTGGCTCGATGGCCGGACGATACCGCGTGGTGAGTTCGCGGTCCCTGCGGGTGACGCCGGGTTTGTGCTCGGAGCCACGGTCACCGAGCAGCTCAGGACGTTCCGCGGCAAGTTGTTTCTGCCCGACGACCATGGCCGCCGATTGGCCGAGTCTTTGGAGGTGGTCGGGATCGACCTCGCCTGGCCGATCGCCGACCTGCTCGCGGCGGCCACCGATATCGCCGCCCACAACCACCGGCTGGGAGCGGCTGACGACGACCTCGGGCTCGTAATCTTCGCGACACCGGGTGACCTTGCGGCGCAGCACGGCGGCCGGAGCGGCCGGCCGCGGGTGGCGATCCACACCTTCCCGCTCGCCTTCAGCATGTGGGCCGATGCCTTCGACCAAGGCGTTGCGATCCGCACGGTGGCAGTGACGCAGGTGCCCGAGTCCTGCTGGCCGCTCAAGGCAAAGGTCCGCAGCCGGCTCCACTACCACCTCGCTGACCGCGAGGCGCATGCCGCGGAGCCCGGCGCCCGGGCGATCCTCGCGCATGCCGACGGCCGGATCAGCGAAACTTCCACCGCGAACGTGGCGGTCGTCAAGGACGGCACCGTGAAAACTCCCCCCGCGAGCGACGCCCTCGGGGGCGTGAGCCTCGCCTGCGCGATGCGGCTTGCGCGATCCCTCGGCATCGGCTGGCACGAGCGATCGCTTACCGCCGACGACCTCGCCAACGCCGACGAGATCCTTCTCACCAGCACGCCGTCCTGTATCCTGCCCGCAACGGCGTTCAACGGCCGCGACGTCGGCGTTGGCCGCCCCGGGCCGATGTTTCGTGCGATTCTCGCCGCCTGGAGTGATCTCGTGGGGCTCGACATCGCCGCTCAGGCCCACCGCCATCGCCGCCGAGCGATCTCATGACGACCATCACCATCCGTCGCGGCAACGGTTCGCCACCGGGCCCCGCCCGCTACGACGTACGGCACGTCACCACCTACGCCTATTCCGACGTGGTTCCGGTCTGCCACAACGAAATCCACCTCGTCCCCCGGGAGCTGCCGTCCCAGCGGCTGCTCTCCTCGTTCATCGCGGTCGAGCCCCAACCCGACCACGTTTCGACGCACCTCGATTTCTTCGGCAACACGGCCGGCATCTTTTCGATCGACGAACCTCACGAACGGCTCGTGGTCACGTCCACGAGCCGGGTGGAGGTCGATCCGCCCCGCGAGTGGACCGCCTTCGAGCGGCTGCCCTGGGAGACGATCCGCGACCGCCTGCGCCGCGACACCGACCCAGCCGCGCTCGACGCTCGGCAGTTCACCGACGACTCGCAGCACGTCCGCACCTCCCCGCGGCTCGCCGCCTGGGCCGCAGAGTCGTTCACGCCCGCGCGGCCCTGGGCTGAGTCCCTGATCGACCTCACCCGGCGCATCCACCGCGACTTTGCCTACGACCCCACCGCCACCACCACCGCCACTCCGGTCGAAGAGGTGTTTGTGCTGCGTCGCGGCGTCTGCCAGGACTTCGCGCACCTCCAGATCGCCTGCCTGCGTTCGCTGGGGCTGGCGGCCCGCTACGTCAGCGGATACCTGTCGAACGAACGTCGCTTGCAGGGCGCCGCGGGAGAGGGCGAGTACGACGCCGGCATGGTTGGCGCCGACGCATCGCATGCCTGGCTCTCCTGCTGGGGCGGCGAGGACGGCTGGCTCGACGTCGATCCGACCAACGACTGCACGGCCGGAACCCTTCACGTGACCGTCGCCTGGGGACGCGACTACGCCGACGTCAGCCCGGTGAAGGGCGTGTGTGTCGGCGGCGGCCACCACGACATTCGCGTCGCCGTGCATATGGTCCGAATCGCCTGACGCCGCCATCGCGGCGGCTCTGGCGATCGCTTGGATCGCGGCCTATCCTGTGATGACGTTGGCCCACGAACGGCTTGGCGGCACGCTCGTTTCCCGGGCATCCACTGACACCGGCGCTTCATGCCCAAAGCGATGCGTCTCCTGCTCAGCCTGACGGTCGCGGCGATCGCCGTGCCGGTCGTTCCTTGGCTGCTCTGGGGGGCGAGGCTCGATCACGTCGTCGCCGCCTGGCTCGACCCGCCGCCGCCACCGGCCCTGCTCGCCGCCGCGGAGATCGGCGTGCTCGCCGCCGACATCCTTCTGCCCGTGCCCTCGAGCCTCGTCGCCACGCTCGGCGGGGCGAGCCTCGGCCTGGCCGCCGGCACCGCCTGCGGGTGGCTTGGCCTGACGATTGGCTCGCTCGCCGGTTGGTGGCTCGGCCGGACGGCGGGCCGGCGCGGCGTCGCGTCGCTCGATGACCGCGAGCAGGCGGTTCTCAACGCTCGCCAGCGGACGCTCGGACCGTTGCTGGTGGTGGTCTCGCGGCCCCTGCCGATTCTCGCCGAGGCGGTGGCGCTGATGGCGGGCGCTGCCGGGATGCCATGGCAGACGTTCCTCGCTGCCGCAGCGCCGGCCAACCTCGCGATCGCCTTCGCGTGGAGCCTTGCCGGCACGCTCGGACAGGCCGCCGACTCCCTGCAGTGGGTGGCACTCGCGGCGGTCGCGGTGCCGGCGGCGGTCGCGGCCGTGGCTGCGGTGCGGCGACACGACGTGGGCGAGATTCCCGCCCGCTGAAGGGCTACACTGCCGCCGCAATCCGCCCGCCACCACCGGAGCCTCTGATGGACGCCCCCGGCTCGATTCTCGACATCTTCCTCAAGCTCGACGAAGTACTCCACGGAGTCCTCGACGCCTGGGGTCCGTGGACCTACGTCCTCCTGTTCGCGATCATCCTTTGCGAAACTGGGCTCGTCGTCACGCCGTTTCTTCCCGGCGACTCGCTCCTGTTCGCCGCCGGGGCGATGGCGGCCATCAAGCCCGAGCACCTGAACATCCTGCTCCTCCTCGGGCTGCTGTCGGTCGCCGCCATCCTCGGCGACACCCTCAACTACGCCATCGGCCGCTGGCTGGGCCCGAAGGCCTTCACGATCGATAAATGGTTCCTCAAGCACGAGCATCTCGAACGGACGCAGGCCTTCTACGAGAAGCACGGTGGCAAGACGATCGTGCTCGCCCGCTTCGTGCCGATCGTCCGCACCTTCGCGCCGTTCGTGGCGGGTGTGGGAAAGATGAACTATCCCACGTTCCTCTTTTACAACGTCGTGGGCGGCATCGCCTGGGTGCTGATCTGCACGCTGGCCGGCTACTTCTTCGGCAATATGCCGGTCGTGAAGGAGAACTTCGAACTCGTCGTGGTGGGGATCGTGGTCGTGTCGGTGCTGCCGCTCGCCTGGGAAATGTGGTCGGCCCGCCGCACGTAGCACCGTTTCCTCGTAGCACAGGTTTTCAACCTGTGTCCCCCGTAGCACAGGTTTTCAACCTGTGCCGACCCCCCCGTTTCCAACCTGCGGCTACGCCCTCGCCTCGTCGAACACCGCATTGAACTCGGCGCGGACACGGCTGGTCGTGTTGCGGACATCGGCGACGAGTGACTCGGTGTCGGCGTAGCCAAGGAGCTGGGCGAGCTTCCGCCGCTCGTCGTCCGACTCGGGAAGGTCATGACGTGCGGCCGCGTCGAGCAGCCGGAGTCGGCCCTCGATCGCCCGCAGCGTACGGTATGCCTGTTCCAGAAACGCGAACCGCCCGCTTCCGAGCAGACCCGCCTCGCGAAGCGCCACGAGCGCCGGCAGCGTGCCGCTGGTCCGCAGCCGTGGCTCGCGTCCGCCATGTACGAGCTGCAGCATCTGGGCGACGAACTCGATGTCGACTACTCCGCCGGGGCCGCGCTTCAGGTTCGTCGGCTTCGCGCCCTCCTCCATTCGGAACCGCATGCGCCGGATCGATTCCACGTCCGCGGGCGTCCACGACCGACCGTAGGTGGCCTCGTCGATGATCCGTCGCACTGCGGCGGCCCCTGCCGTGCCGCCCACCACGGGCCTGGCCTTCACAAGCGCCTGCCGCTCCCACACCGCCGCCGGGCCGTCCTCCGCGAAGTAGCGGGCGAACTCGGCCAGTGAGATCGCCGCCGGACCACTTCTGCCGCTCGGCCGTAGCCGTGAATCCATGTCGTAGAGCCTCCCCTGCGGTCCGAAGGCGTTGAACACCCGCATCGTCCGCTGGGCCAGTTCACCGAAGAAGTGGGCGTTGCTCGTCCCCTCGGCAGGCTTCCGTCCACGGCGGGCCGGCACCGTTGTGCCCTCGTGGTCGTGGAGAAAGACCACGTCAACGTCGCTGGCGTAGTTCATCTCGCGGCCGCCAAACTTACCCATCGCGAGCACGATCGGACCGGCGCTGCCGCCATCGGCGGCGCGAGGCTGCCCGAGACGCCCTGTCAGTGCCTCCATCTCCACCGTCACCACCTGCTTCACCAGCGCCTCGGCGATGCCGGTCAGCGCGGCCGTCGTGGACTCGGCATCCTGCCGGCCGAGCATGTCGCGAACCCCCACCCGCAGCTGCTGCGACGACTTGAAGGCCTGCAGGATCGGATCGATGTCAACCGCTCCGCGGCAGAGTTCGGCGAGGCTCACCTCAAGCGACTCGGCGGTCGGCAGCCGCTCGATGAGCAGGCTGTCGAGCAGTTCGTCGATCATGCCCGGGTTCGTGGTGAGGAGGTTCGCCAGGAACGGGCTCGACGAGCAGAGGCGAACGGTGAGGTCGAGCGAGGGCGGATTGAAGCTGAAGAGTTCCCAGAGCACACCCTTGCCGCCAAGCGAGTCGGCTACGCCGGCGAGTGTGGTGAGCGTGGCGTCGCGGTCGGGCGTGCGGGCGATCGCTGCCAGGAGCCGTGGCGCGATGGCGGCGAGGAAGTGGCGACACCGCCGCGTCGACAGGAACCGCACCTTCTCCTCGCCCAGCGACACGAGCGCCCGATGGGCGGCGGGGGCGTCGCGAAAGCCGTGCCGTGACAGTATCTCGCACACCATCGCCGCATCAGGGTCCGGGTCGAGCACGAGATCGACCTCCGGCTCCGGGACGGCGTCGTCGGGAAAGGCGTCGTGCAGCAGATGGTCGAGAATCCGACGATTCAGAGCCGTCGCCTCGGCGAGTTCCCGCCGCAGCCGATCACGATCGGCCGCATCGCCGCCGTAGCCGAGCCGAAAAGCGAGCCGCGCCAGTTCGTCATCGGACGTCGGCAGCGTGTGTGTCTGCCGGTCGTAGAGGATCTGGAGCCGATGCTCGACGGTCCGCAGCAGCGTGTAGGTCCGCTCGAGGATTTCCCGCTCCTGGTCGGTGAGGGCGTCGGCCTCGGCCAGCCGGCGGATCGCCTCGAGCGTGGTGCCGGTGCGGACTCGTGGCGTGTCGCCGCCGCTGAGGAGCTGCAGAAACTGGATCGTGAACTCGATATCGCGAATGCCGCCCCGGCCGCTCTTCACGTCGGTCGCGTCGCCCCCTTCGCGGATCGCCCGCTGCTCGATCCGCCGCTTGAGCGCCTTGATGCCGCTGATGTCGGCCCGCGTGAGCCACCGCCGCCAGATCCAGGGCTCCACCGCCGCGAGCAGCCGGTGGCCAAGATCAAGGTCGCCGCCGACGCACCGTGCCTTCACCCATGCCTGCCGCTCCCAGGTTCGGCCCGCCTGGTCGAAGTAGTGCAGCATCGGCTCGAGAGCCATCGAGGCCGGCCCGACGCTGCCATGGGGCCGCAGCCGCAGATCGACGCGGTAGGCGGCGCCGTGTTCGGTGGGATCGGCGATGAGTCGCACGGCGTCTTGCACCACGCGATCGAAGAACTCCTGGTTGGTGCACGGCCGCTGCCCCTCGACCCGACCATCGGCGGAATGCACGAACACGAGATCGATGTCGCTGGAGTAGTTCAGTTCCCCTCCGCCGAGTTTGCCCAGGGCCATCGCGGCGATCGTGGCCGGACGGCCGTCCGGCCCGCGGGGCACGCCCCGTTGCCGGGTGACGTGGGTCAGGGCAGTCCGCACCGCGAGATCGACCACACAGTCCGCCACATGCGAGATCTGCTGAACCACCGTCTCGAGCCGCTGCTGCTCCACGATGTCGCCATAGGCGATGCGGAGCGTCTGCCGCCGCTTGAACCGCCGGATCCCACGGGCCACGCGCTCGACTGCGTCATCCCCGCCCACCTCGGCGGCCAGTGCCGCGGCGAGCGTTTCCTTCTTCTCGGGCCGGCCGCGGCCGACGCGAATCTCCTCCCACGCCTCCGGATCGGCGATTACCAGTTCGGCGAGGTAGGGGCTCGCCGCAAAGATTCCCAGGAGAATCTCGAGGGCCCGCGGATCGCGTTCGAAGAGGGCCGCGGTCGCCAGCGGGCTGCGGACGGCGGCCACAAACCGCTCAACGGCCACGAGCACACGGTCGGGATCGGCGACGTTCGGCAGCAGAGCGGCGAGTCGGCCGGCCAGCGAACCGAGCAGGTCGCGCGGCACACCCGCCCGGGCGATAGCCGCCAGAGCCCTGAAAGCCCCGGCAGGATCGACAAGGCCCGCGGACCGGCCCCACGCGTCGGCTGCCGCCGGATCATCGAGAAGCCTCGCCACGTCGATGGCCGCGGCCACGTCAGCCCCGCGAGGGTTCGGAAGTCGCCGCCTGCGGCTTCGGGTGAGGAAGGGAAATGTCGTACAGCGGCGTCGCGTCGCCCGAGTAGTCCAGCGTGTCGAGCGGCACGGCGTCGGCGAGGCCGTCGGCCACGACGCCCGAGAGCGACCAGGCTCCGGCAGCGAGGATGTCGATGTCAACGAGCCGCCCAACGAGCCGCGTGGGGGCATCGAAGACCACGATCCGGTCGCACATCGTGCGGCCCGTGAGTTGGGCCACGCCGTCGGGCCCGGGATCGACCGCCCGCTTCTCGTCGCGGGCGGAGAGCCCCTCGACGAGCACCTGCTCCCGCGTCCCCACGAACCGGCGATTCCCCGCGAGGCTCGCCTCCTCCTGGGCATCGAGAAGGAGCCGATTCCGCTCTTTCTTCACTTCCTCCGGCACGTCGTCTGGCAGCCGGTCGAAGGCCTTCGTGCCAGGCCGCGGGCTGTACTTGAAGATGAAGCTGTTCTTGAAGCCGACCGTCTTCACGAGGTCGAGCGTGGTCTGAAACTCGGCGTCGGTCTCGCCGCAGAACCCCACGATGAAGTCGCTCGTGACGGCCGCATGGGGGATCGCCGCGCGGATCCGACCATACATCTCCATGTACTCGCCGATGGTGTAGCCCCGCTTCATGCGGCCGAGCACGTCGTCGGAGCCATGCTGGGCGGGCACATGGAGGTAGTGGCAGACCTTCGGCAGGTCGCGGACGGCCGCGATCAGATCGTCGGTCATGTCCCGCGGGTAGTTGGTCACGAACTTGATCCGGTCGAGGCCGTCGATCGCGTCGAGAAGCGCGAGTAGGTCGGCGAGCCGCGTGGTTCGGCCACCGTCGGACCACTTGTAGCTGTTGACCGTCTGGCCGATGAGCGTGATCTCGCGGCAGCCCTCTTCCACGAGCTTTCGTGCCTCGGCCACGATCGTGTCGGGCGAGCGGGCCTGCTCCGGGCCGCGAACGTGCGGCACCACGCAAAACGCACAAAACTTGTCGCAGCCGGTCTGGGTGCGGATGAATGCCTGAAACGGCGTGGGCCGCATCGAGGGATCACGGTCGGGATCGTAGCTCTCGAAACTCCGCGCAATCGCGTCGCGGCTGCCCGCCTTGCGGTCGAGGCTCACCTCGATCCGCGGGCCGCCGCCAGCGAGCACGTCTTCCACGAGGGAAGGCACCTGGTGCAGCTGCCCCGGGCCGACCACGAGATCGACCCAGGGCGCCCGCTTGCGGATCAGCTCCTGATCCTTCTGGGCCATGCAGCCGAGCACGCCCACGACCACGTCGGGCCGCTTGGCCTTCACGCTCCGGATCCGGCCGAGCGCCGAATAGATCTTGTCTTCGGCGTGCTGGCGAACCGAGCAGGTGTTGTAGAAGACCGCGTCGGCCGCATCGGCAGCCGGGGCCATCTCCCAGCCCTGCCGGCGGAGCGCGGCCACCACGAGCTCGCTGTCGAGCACGTTCATCTGGCAGCCGACGGTCTCGATCCAAAGCCGTTTCGTCATGCCGCGGATTCTACTACGGCCCTGTTCCTTCTTCGTAGCACAGGTTTTCAACCTGTGTTTTCCCGCGGCGGCTCGGGGCTGCCCGTGCCCATCGCCTTGCCCCACGCCTCACGGCGTTGGGCTTGTACGACAGCTGCATAAGCCGACCGGCCGTAAGGCCGCGGGCGCAACACGCTGGACGCAGCGTCTGGTTGCGGTTCGCCCCACGCCTCACGGCGTTGGGCTTGTACAGCAGCTGCATAAGCCGACCGGCCGTAAGGCCGCGGGCGCAACACGCTGGACGCAGCGTCTGATTGCGGTTCGCCCCACGCCTCACGGCGTTGGGCTTGTACAGCAGCTGCATAAGCCGACCGGCCGTGAGGCCGCGGGCGCATCACGCTGGACGCAGCGTCTAGTTGCGGTTCGCCCCACGCCTCACGGCGTTGGGCTTGTACAGCAGCTGCATAAGCCGACCGGCCGTAAGGCCGCGGGCGCATTACGCTGGACGCAGCGTCTGGTTGCGGTTCGCCCCACGCCTCACGGCGTTGGGCTTGTACGGCAACGGCATACGCCGACCGGATTCACCCCAGCACGGCCCCCGGCAGGAGCGGGCTGCCGCGGAGATAGTCGGCTGCCGGCATCGCACGGCGACCCTCGGGCACAACCCGCGTGATCGCCAGCGCCGTCCCGCCGCCTGTGGCCACCACGATCCTGCCGCTCGATGTGTCGAGCACGGTGCCTGGCATGGCTGTGGCGGCCTCCGGATGCGTCGCCACCTCCACGTCGTCCAGCACGAGCCGCTGCCGCTGGCCGTCGCCTCTCGCAAAAAACGTGGTCAGCCGCGGCCACGGTTCCAGCGCCCGCCGCAGCCGTTCGAGCGCGCTGGCAGGCAGCGACCAGTCCACGAGGCCGTCCTGCTTCGAGAGGCGGGGAGCTCGCGTGGCCTTCGCGGCGTCCTGAGGCATGCCGATGCCAGCCACCGTGCCGGTCGCAGCCACCGCAGCCTGCATTCGCTCCACCGCGTCGATGACGGCTCCCGCGCCAAGTTCGGCGAGCCTGGGCTCGAGTTCCGCCGCCGTCTCCCGCGGCCCCACCGGAGTCGAGCGGGCCACGATCACGTTGCCCGCGTCGAGCGCCGGCGTCATGTGAATCACGCTCACGCCGCTCATCGCATCTCCTTCTCGAATCGCCCACTGCACGGGTGCCGCGCCGCGGTGCCGCGGCAGCAGCGACCCGTGGAGGTTGATCCCGCCGAGTGGCGGTACACCAAGGAGATCGCGCGAGAGGATCTGCCCGTAGTCGCACACCACGAACAGGTCGGGCCGAAGCGCCGCCAGCGACGCGATCACCGTCGGGTCGTTGGCCCGCTCAGGAGCGAGCATGCCGAGGCCGGCGGCGGTCGCCGCCTCGCGCATCGGATTCGGCGGCGGCCGGCGGCCCGGCGGGGCGTGGTCCGGCCGCGTCACCACCGCCACGATCTCGTGCGGCGACTGCAGCAGACCGCGAAACATCGGCACCGCGAACGGCCCGGTGCCCATCACGACGATGCGAAGCGGTGTCACCAGATCAGCCCCACGAAGGAATCACGGGGCGTCAGCAGCGGGCTGCCTCGAGGCGATCGAGTTCGGCAAGCAGCTGCTCGTTGCCGGGCAGTTCGCCCCGCGACTGCCTGCCGAAGAAGACCTCGCGAAACGTCTCGAGGTCGCGCCGTACCTCGATCGCGGCCGCCTCGGGGAGACGGTCCGTGAACAGGCGACCCTCGAGATGATCAAACTCGTGCTGCACGACCCGCGAGAGCAGTCCGTCGAGATCCATGCGGATCGGTTCGCCCTCCAGGGAGAATGCGTCCACCACGATCTTCTGCGGCCGGCGGACGTCCATCCTCACGCCCGGCAGCGACAGGCAACCCTCCTCCTGCACCGCCGTGCCCCGCGGCCGCGAGAGCACCGGGTTGATGAAGACGTGCTCCTCACCGTCGCCGCGGCGGCCCGCACAGTTGACGACGAACAGCCGATAGGGAAGCGCCACCTGGGGAGCGGCCAGGCCGATGCCCTGGGCCTCGTACATGATGTCGAACATCCGCGCTGCGGCGTCGCGGAGGCCCACGTCGAGGCGGGTGACGGGGCTGGCCCGCCGCAGCAGGGCCGGATGCGGATACTCGACCAGCGCAAGCGGGCCAATGGCGGCGGGGTTGGCAAGGGGGACGGAATCCATCGCAACGTCGTGAGGCTGGCGGACCGGACTTGTCGGGGAATCATACCGACCTCGCCGGCACGGTACGATGTCGGCATGCCCGACTCGGCTGAATCAGGCGGTTCCCCCAAGGCCATGGCCGGTGTGCCGTGGTTCGCGCCGACGGTCTTTCTGGCGACGGCCTTCGGCGTGGGCCGCGTCCCGTTCGCCCCCGGCACGTTCGGGGCGCTGCTCGGGCTGCCGCTCACGCTTGCAATCGGCTGGCTATCTGACCGGGTCGCCGCGGGCGAGCCGGTCATGACGCACTTCGTCGAGGTTGGAATCGTGGTCGGCATCTGCCTCGCCGGCATCCCCGTCTGCTCGCGTGCCGCCGCCCTGATGGGCCGCAAGGATCCGGGGGCGATCGTGCTCGACGAGGTGGCCAGCATGCCGCTGGCCCTGCTGGCGGTGCCGCCGTTCGCCCGCACGCCCCAACTCCTCGCGGTCGCGTTCGTGCTGCTGCGGATCTTCGACATCGGCAAGCCGTTTCCCTGCCGGCAGTTGGAGAGACTCCCCGCGGGGCTCGGGATCATGGCGGACGACTGGGCGGCCGCGGCATGGACGGCCGTCTGCCTGGCGATCGCCCGTTGGCAGCACTGGATCTGAACCTGACGCCGCCGGTTCGGCGGGTGACGGCGGCATGCGCATCCTCCTCGTCGATCACGGCTGCTGCGATCCCCCGCATACGCGGATCCACGCGCTTCGCACGTCGCTCGAGGCGACCGGCTGCACGGTCGCTGTCTGCGGCCCCTCCACGGTCAATGCGTTCGAGGAGCAGCCGCCCGGCATGCACGGCATCCACCTCCACGACGTCGCTGCGGCATCCCGCGAATTCCTGGCAGCCGTCCGCGATGGCAGCCCCGAAGCCTTCCTGCGGACGACCGCCCACGTGCCGTCGCGGGTGCTTGGGCTCGCCCGCGAGACGGCGCGACAGATGGTCGCGGAGGCGGCCGACGCCATCTTCCCCGACGCGATCTTCGTGCTTCATGCCGGGATCCTTGCCGACCTCGCCGTGGAGACGGGCGCACCGGTGGTGGTGCACGTGTCGATGGCGGACCTTGAGGCGGCCGCAGACCGCCCGTCGCTCAAGCGACTCGTGCTTTCGGCGCTCGGGTCGAGCGACCGCATCGTCACGGCCGACGATGCCGTGGCGGCCACGCTCGCGAACTGGCTGGGCGACGACGCTGAGACGCGGTCGCGCCTCGAGATCTGGCCGTTCGACGAGGCCGCCGCGCCGCGGGTCGCCGAGGTCTGCCGCCTCGCCCTCGCCCGTCGCCGCGGCGAGGCGTAGGTGCCGCAAAGGAATCAGCGGGGGTCCGCGGCTTTCCGGCCGGTCGGCTCGAAGTTTCCGTACAAGCCCAACGTCGTGAGGCGTGGGGTGAACCGCAATCAGACGCTGTGTCCAGCGTGATGCGCCCGCGGCCTTACGGCCGGTCGGCTTCCTGTGCCTCGTCCAAGCCCAACGCCGTGAGGCGTGGGGCGGAGCAGTTACCAACCTGCGGCTACGGGAGCGATCACACCTCGTCGCTCGGCGGGAACTGCCGCCGCTCGAGGATCACGACCGCCACCGTGAGCAGCACGGCCACGAGCATGCCGACGGCGAGCAGGTGCACCCACGCCGGCTGCGGATCGACGAGCAACTGCACCTCGGTGGGCAGCTTCCGCTCCCAGCCCATCCAGGCCACGAGCAGGCTGCGGAGCCTCAGGCTCACCGTCGCCTGATTGACCACCGCCGGAATCACGCCCGCGAGGTATTCGACGACGAGGGCCACGCCCACGCTCGCCACGAGGGCCCGCTTCGGCATGATCACGGCGGGCAGCGCGAAGAGCGCGGCCCGGCCCACGCACGACACGGCCACCAGGGCCACGAGGATTCGGCCGATCGACCAGGGATCGCCCACCGGGGCCACGGCAAGCGCGATGAGCGTGGCCACGACCGCCACCGCCGACGTCCAGATCACGGCGGCCACGTAGGTTCCCAGCAGGAGCGACCGCCGGCCACCGGGACGCACCGCCACGTGCACCCAGGTTCCCCGCTCCAGTTCGTCGGCCACGGCGGGGCACATCGTGACCAGCAGGCCGAGCACGCAGACAGCCTCGGGGATGAGGGCGTACAGCATGGCCACCGTGAGGTCGCCATCGAGCCGGCCACGGGCGGCGCGATCAGCGGCGACCATCACGGCTGCCGGAAACACGGCACCGATGGCGGCCATCGCCAGGCGTGGCCTCGTGATCAGCCGCCGGAGCTGGAATGCCGCCACCGTCCACACCCCCGACACCGCGGCCGCCAGCGGCCCCGGCAGGGTTCGCTCGTCGCTGGGCGACATTGTGGTCATGCCTTCACCCCGCGGTGGAGCCGCACGAGCTGGCCGAAGATGCCCTCGAGCGAGCGGTCGGCGGGCACGAACTCGCTCACCCCGAGCCGTTCGTCCACGGCCTGCGGCAGCGCCTGCTCAAACACCGCCGCGGGCTGCCGGGTGGCCACCACCACCAGGCCATCTTCGATCCTCACGCCCTCCACGCCGTCGATCCCGCAGGCGATCTCCGCAAACCGCCGCGGCACCCGGCACCGCACCTTCACCTCCGCGGGCATTGAGTCGACAAGGCCGCGAATCTCGGCGGGGGTGCCGCTGGCGACGAGCCGGCCGCCGAGGATCACGGCGAGGCCCGCATCGAGCGCCTCCACCTCGTGAAGCAGATGACTGGCGACGATCAGGCTGCGGGTCGTCGCCCACGCGCGAACCAATTCGACGAGGTCGTGGCGGGCGACCGGATCGAGCCCCACGAAGGGCTCGTCGAGCACGAGCAGATCGGGGTCGTGGGCGATCGCCCCGGCGAGCTTGGCCCGCTGCCGCATCCCCTTGGAGAGCGCCACGAGCGGCCGCCGCGCCGCGTCGAGGAGCCCCACCCGCTCGAGCGCCGCGTCGGCACGGGCGGCGGCCGCAGCCGCCGTGAATCCAGAGAGCCGCACGAGATACGTCACCCACTCTCGCGGCGTCGAGCTTCGGTCGCCAAGATCGGCGGCGGGGCAGTAGCCGATCCGCCGCAGCACCCGGGGATTGCCAAACGGCCGCTCGCCGAACACGAGCACGCTGCCCATCGTCGGCCGCAGCTGGCCGGTGACCAGCCCGAGGAATGTTGTCTTGCCGGCGCCGTTGGGGCCGAGCAGGCCGTGGGCGCCGTCGGCGAGGTCGACCGAGACATCGTTGACGCCGATCACCGACCCGTAGAGCTTGGTGAGGTTGCGGATCTCGATCATCGTCATGCCCTCATCGGCGCTGCGACCCGCCACGCCAGCACGAGGATCGAGGCCAGCGAGACGGCGGCCAGCGCGATCGCCGGCGGCAGCACCGCCTGCGGCCGCGTCTCCACGCCGAAGATCCAGGCCTGGATCACGCCCACGGCATGGTAGGGTGAGATCCACGACCAGCGGTCGATGGTGGTGTCGATGCCTGCGGCCCGCGCCACCCAGTTGACCCGCCGCGGCGGCGGCCGCCACCCGTCTTCGTCCACCTCCGCGCCGTCGGTAACTGCGGCGGCATGGGCATCCATCGCGGCCACGAAGTCGGCCGTCGCCAGCGACGAGTGGGCGATCCAGCAGGCGGCCCAGGTGGCGAACCAGGCGAAGGTCGCGATCCGGCTCTCCGCGGTAAGCGACGAGTACGCGAGGGCGAGCAGCACCGTGGGGATGGCAAGGGCCACGCTCCCCGCGACGATCTTGAGCGGCAGGTCCCACGTCTCCGTGATCACCCAGCCGCTGGGGCTCACCAGCACGCCCGCGAACCAGAGCGCGAGGGCCGGCAGCACTGTCACGGCCGCGACCACGGTGGACAGCACCGCGATCTTGCCGACGATGTAGTGGATGCCGCCGAGGGGCCGCGTGAAGTAGACGAGCCACGCCTTGGCCCGCAGGTCGCGGGAGATGAGCGTCGGTGCCACCAGCCCCACCACGATCGCCAGCAGCACCGCCTGCGGCGCCCGCATGAACGCGAGCAGCAGTCGCGACCAGACCAGTCGCCGCGTCGCGGCCACTTCGGCCTCGCGGCTCAGATGCGGATCGGCCGCGTCGGACTTCCCAAGTGTGTCGGCGAGAATCGTTCCCAGAAGCCCGATGCCGTCGAGGTTGCTGCCGCGGACGGCACGCTCCTGGAGCGACGCGATCCGTCCTTCGTCGATCGCCTGCTCGAAGGCGAAGAAACTCGCGGCAAAGAAGAGTGCTGGGCTCCAGGCGAAGAGCACGGCCCGCCGCAGCCAGCGGCTCGTCCACGCCAGCCGGATACCGGTGGTCGCGATCGCCATCGCGGCCGACCACGGGCCTCGGCGACGTCCCCGCCACGCCCGATAGCCGACGTCATGGAGCGGCATGGGCTGCCTCCCGGGGCTGGGCGATCGCCTGGAGGAAGACATCCTCAAACCGTTCCTGCACCGGCGTGAGCGCCCGCACCTCGACGCCCGCTTGGCGGGCCGCCTGCCAGACGCGGTCGAGACCGTCCGCGTCCTGCGCGGGAAGGTGGAGCGTTGCCGAGTCGATGCGGGTGGCGCGAATGCCGGCCGCCGCGAGTCGGGCCACGCAGGCATCGACCGATCCTGCGACCTCGAGCCGCAGCAGCGGGGTGACCGGCTTGGTCAGGTCGTCGAGCCGCCCCTCGAGCCGCACCCGCCCCGCCGCGAGCACGATCACCCGGTCGCAGATCGACTGGACGTCGGGCAAGACATGCGTGGAGACGAAGATGGTCTTGCCGTGATCGTGGGCGAGCGTCGTCAGCCGTCCGAGCATCGCCCGGCGTTCGATCGGGTCGAGGCCGTTGGTCGGCTCGTCGAGAATCACCATCGACGGATCGTGGACGATGGCGGCGGCGAATGCGACCTTCTGCCGCACGCCGACCGAGAGCGTCTCGACGGGGCGATACCGCTCCTGGCCGGTATCGCACCAGTCGAGCACCTCGTGCGCGCGGCGGAGCGCTTCGGTGCCGGGCAATCCCGAGAGGCGGGCTGCGTACCGCACCATCTCCACGGCCGCGAGCCCCGGCACCGCGCATTCGTCTTCCGGGACCACGCCGACGAGTTGCCGCACGGCGCGAGAGTCTCGGGCCGGGTCGCGACCAAAGACGCGAACCTGGCCGGCCGCGAGCCGCACCAGGCCGAGAATCGCCCGCACGAGCGTGCTCTTGCCGGCGCCGTTGGGGCCAACGAGTCCGGTGATCCCGGGGGGAACCTCGCAGGTGACGCAGTCGAGGACGGTGCGGCGGCCATACCGTTTGACCACGCCCTGGAGTTGGACCGGCATCTCCGCGGCAGGAGTCATCCGTGCGCGTCCCGGGGTCTCTCCTCCAGTGGCGTGGAACCGCGTCGGCCACCACCGTAGACTCCGCACGCTGTCAGCCGACGTCGGCCGGCACCATCGCCAACACCTGGAACCCCTCGCATGCCCCGCGTCTCCTCCCGCTCATCGAAGTCAGGTGCGTCGTCCATGGTGGCCAGTGTACGCCGCCCCTCCGCACAAAAGCAGCGAGCGGTCGAACCCGCCACCGCTCCCGAAGCCGATCTGGCGATGGCGCGGAAGATCGTCCTCGACCTGCTGGCCATCCCCGGCGTGTCGGGCGACGAAAAAGCGGTGGCCGAGCGGATCGTGAAGTGGCTCGTCGATGCCGGCTGCCCGGCCTCGGCGATCTCCTTTGACACGGCCCATACCAAGACGCCCGTGAAGGGCAACGTCGGCAACCTGATCGTGCAGCTGCCCGGCACGCTGCCTGGACCGCGGCGGCTCCTCATGGCCCACATGGACACGGTGCCGGTCTGCCTCGGGGCGAAGCCCGTCGTTGCCGGGAAGGTGATCAAGAGCGCCGATCCGAAGACTGGCCTCGGCGGCGATGATCGAGGAGGCGTGGCGGTGGTGCTCGCCACCGCCGTGCGGATCCTGAAGTCGAAGCTGCTGCATCCGCCGCTCACGCTCCTGTTCGCAATCCAGGAGGAGGTCGGTCTCTACGGCGCCCGGTACGTGAAGGCCGCCTCGCTCGGCCGGCCACGCCTTGCCTTCAACTTCGACGGCGGCGCCGTGGAGAAGATCACGGTCGGGGCCACCGGCGGCTACCGGATGGACATCGCCATCGAAGGCATTCCGAGCCATGCCGGCGTGGCGCCGGAGAAGGGCGTATCGGCGATCGCGATCGCGTCGCTGGCGATCGCGTCGCTGGTGAAAGACGGCTGGCACGGACTCGTGGAGAAGGACGGCAAGCGGGGCACGAGCAACGTGGGCGTGATCCACGCTGGTGCGGCGACCAACGTGGTGGCCGAGTCGGCCGCGCTTCGCGCCGAGGCTCGCGGCCACGACTCCGCCTTCCGCGGAAAGATCGTCAAGGCGATCGAGAAGGCCTTTGCCGACGCCGCCAAGGCGGTGAAGAGCGCCGACGGCCGGTCGGGAAAGGCGACCGTGGTGGGCCGGCTCGACTACGAGGCCTTCCGGCTCGCCGACGACGAGCCCTGCGTGGTGGCCGCCCGCGAGGCGGTGGCCGCGATCGGCCTCGCGCCGCGGCTCGACATCTCGAACGGCGGCCTGGACGCCAACTGGATGGCTGCCAACGGGGTGCCCACGGTCACACTGGGATGTGGCCAGATGGACATCCACACCACCGACGAGAAGCTCGACCTGGCGGCATTCGAGAACGCGTGCCGCGTGGCCCTCCGCCTGGCAACCGCCACCTCGTAACATAGGTCTCCCGTAGCCTAGGTTTCCAACCTGTGTCCCACGTAGCACAGGTTTCCAACCTGTGCTTTGTCCTCTGCAGGTTGAAAACCTGCTCTACGCCTCCGTAGCACAGGTTTCCAACCTGTGCCTGCACTCCGTACACTGTGTTTCATGCGACGGAACGCATCTCCTTCGGCCCACGCCCCCCCCGCGCTCGACCGCGTGCACCGTGGCGACTGTCTCGACCTGCTGGCCCGCATGCCCGACGCCAGCGCGCATCTCACGTTCGCGGACCCGCCGTTCAACATCGGCTACGACTACGACTCCTACGACGACCGGCTGGCGGCTGACGTCTACCTGAAGTGGTCGAAGCAGTGGATGAGCGAGGTGGGCCGCGTGCTCCGATCAGACGGCACCTTCTGGCTCGCCATCGGCGACGAATACGCCGCCGAACTCAAGGTGATCGCCACCCGTGAACTCGGGTTCACCTGCCGGAGCTGGGTGGTCTGGTACTACACCTTCGGCGTCCACTGCAAATACAAGTTCGCCCGCTCCCACGCCCATCTCTTCCAGTTCGTGAAGAATCCCGACGTGTTCACGTTCAACACCGACGCCGTCCGCGTGCCGAGCGCCCGCGAACTGGTCTACGGCGACAAGCGGGCCAGCCCGACGGGCCGCCTGCCCGACGACACCTGGATTCTCCGTCCGCAGGATCTGCCCGAAGGCTTCGCCGCCGACGGCGACACCTGGTACTTCCCGCGAGTCTGCGGCACCTTCAAGGAGCGATCGGGCTGGCACGGCTGCCAGATGCCGGAGCAGTTGCTCGGCCGGATCATCCGCGCATCGAGCCATGAGGGTGACGTCGTCCTCGACCCGTTCGGTGGGAGCGGCACGACGCTCGCGGTCGCGAAGAAACTCGGCCGCCGCTTCATCGGGCTCGAGCTTTCCGAACAGTACGCGGCGCGGATCGAGGAGCGGCTCGCGTCGATCAGCACGGGCGATCCGCTCGACGGGGCGGCGGAGCCGCTCAAGAGCGTGCCGGCCACGAAGGACGGCCGACGGCTCAAGCCGAAGGCGGGCGGCCGACGAAAGAAGGCCTCGCCCAAGAAGGCCGCGGCCGCGCAGCAGCTGTTGTTCCAAAAAGGCCGCTCACCTCGCTGAGGCCGTAGCTGCCGACGCGGGATCGCTGGGCTGGGAGCACTGGGCTGGGAGCACTGGTCTGGGAGAACTGGGCTGGGAGAACTGGGATGGCCCGCACGAAGAAGACACCATCCGCTGCGCCGCCTCCAGCGACCGGCTTCACGGCGTCCCCGGCCGACGGCGGGCTCTCGATCGACAAGCTCGCGCAGGCGTTCGCGGCAATGATGGGTGCACCCGACCCGCATGCATCACCAGAGCCCGAGTCCCAGGTGGTCCACGTAGACGCCTC
>Ga0315904_10003484_pt1 | contig 23066 bp, 16 predicted proteins | sample LakEriMetagenome_6_FD_203529 | JGI IMG/M metagenome (GOLD analysis project Ga0315904, IMG submission 203529) | Freshwater fungal communities from buoy surface, Lake Erie, Ohio, United States - Buoy 12 MA120 | ecosystem: Environmental > Aquatic > Freshwater > Lake | place: USA: Lake Erie, Ohio... | reverse complement strand
CTCAAACCTATTGCCAGGCTTACCATGCAACCGGTTGTTACACCGGCTCAACGGTGCAATGGTATATGTCTGTAGGCCATGTAGAAGTAATGCAGGATGGCAAAACTGTATTCAAGAAAACCAGTGATGCCTGCACACACACCACCAATGGCATCAACCAGATTGTAATGAATGCGGGCAAGCCATTTGACCTGACGGCTGGCAGCACGTATACCGGGAGCTTCTCGATCGAATCCGGAACCGGTAATTGGCAAGGTTGGATCGGGGTTTGGGTAGACCTGAACCGCGATGGTACGTTCTCAAATACGGAATTTGTGAGTGTCAATTGGGCAGTTTTTGCTTCCGGGGCCATTTCGAGCCGTACCTTCAGCATTGGTTGTTCCGGGGTGAATCCCGGCGCTTCCCGCATGCGCGTGCGCTCCGAATACAACGGCTATGCCAACTTTACGGCCGGCGAAGGTTGCAACCAGAAACAGTACGGAGAAACTGAAGACTATGAAATCAATCTTGGTCTTCCTACTTCGTTGAGTGCCGACTTTATTCTGCCCGATCCATCTACTGCCTGGGTAAAAACACGTTTGAAGTTCATCAACCGCAACCAGAAAGGTTATATCCGCCACGAATGGGATGGCTCTGACAACGGAAACGGTTATGATGCAACCAGCATCGACTGGATGAAAGCCTTCAACAGCGCAGGTACTTATTCGGTAAAACTTCGTTCCACTAATTGCCTGGGCCGCGACAGCATTACCCGCAATATTACCATCCGCACCCCAACAGTGGTGCCGGTATCAGACTTCATCGCCAATGCGAACCTCCTCGAACAGTACGAAGAACTTCAGTTGTTCGATCTGAGTCAGTACGGTCCATACGATTGGCGTTGGGAAATCTATGATTCCTCTCAGGCTCCGCCGGTATTCTACACAGAAGCCGATCGCATCAATCCGCCAACCGATCCTGATGGCAAAAAGAATCCCCGCTTCTTTATGGATATGCCGGGTAAGTATACCGTTAAGATGACCGCATACAACGACAATGGCTGGTCGCCGGTAATGACAAAAATCGACTATGTTGAGGTAACGCCTCCGACCGACTACACCATCGGATTTGGCCAGTTGAGCACACAAGTATCAACCGGTCGTGTTATTGACCACGCCGGACCCGGCGCCAACTATGGTGCCAACCGTTCCAATTTTGTGGATCGCTTGCTCATTCAGCCATGTAACGCACAGGTAATCAACCTGAAGTTTCAGCAACTGCGTTTTGCAGATAACAATGATGTCCTGAAGATTTATGATGGACCGGATGAATCTGGTCGTAAACTGCATCCCGGCAATGGCATTACGCTTTCAAACCAAGTTGCTGCCCGCCGCGATACCTTCCGCGCCACTTCCGGGGCCATGTATATCACGTTCCAATCGAACGCATCAGGTTTCGACAGCGGTTTCATCGGCACTTTCTGGAGTAAACTCGGTTCAGCTACACCTCCGGTTGCCGGTTGGAAAGTTGATTATGAGCCCGGTTACAACAGCACCGAACTCGAATTCAAGAACGCCACCCAAGGCCGCTATGGGTTGATGTCGTACGAATGGGATATCGATGAAGGCGGTTTCTCCACCCAGTATTACACTGAAGATGCCAAGCATACTTTCTATACCGACGGCAAATACACTGTATGCCTCACCGCAGCAGGTTGCGCCGGTTTTGACAAGTTCTGCAAAGACATCGACATCGTTACGCCCAATACCAAGACAAAGCTTGACTTTGCAGCCAACGACCGCCGTCCGGATATCGGGGAAGAAGTAACCCTGAAGATCGACGCCGACAATGCCAACCAGTTCGAGTGGAGCATATTCCCGACTTCCTATGTTGTAACCGGCGGTTCTACAGCAACCAGCAGCAACAAAGAACTGAAAGTGAAGTTTATCGCCGGTGGCGCCTACACCTTCACCCTCAAAGGCTGGAACACCAACAACCAGACTGCAACCCAGGCAACTGTGGTTAAAGACAAGTACGTGGTTGTATTGAACTATTGCACACCGGTTGTAGGGCTGAAGAGTGCCGACGTTGGAATCAACAATGTGGTTCTGAAAAAAAGCTCACAGACGCTGATGGCCAACGAGACCGAAAGCGGAGTGGAAGGTTACACCGATTATACCCTCACCAAATCAGCAACCCTGACCTTCGGTGCGGAATACAACGTGGAAGTAAGCCGCAACACTACGGTGAACCCTATGAACCGCAAGGTTTGGATCGACTTCAACATCGACGGCGACTTTGACGATGCCAACGAACTGGTACTGAACGAATCTTCTTCGAACAATGCCAGCGCAAACGCCAACTTCAACGTTCCTTTCTTGTCTGCCAGCTTTGAAGGCAAAACGCGCATGCGTGTGGCCAGCAGCTACAGCAACTATGCCAACACGCCTTGCGGCGCCAACGCCGTAGGTGAGTTTGAAGACTATACCATTAACCTGGCCAACGACAACCTCGCGCCGACCATCACACTCAATGGTTCCGACACGGTGCGCATCGAACGCAATTGTGCTGCAACTACTTACGTAGATCCGGGAGCAACTGCCTACGATCCTACTGAAGGTGATATCACCAGCCGTATCGTAACCACAACCGACTTCGACCAGTGCGTTCCCGGTATCTATACGTATAACTACAATGTGAGTGACGCTTCAGGTAATCCTGCCCCGGGCCGCCGCCGCGTGGTGATCGTAGTGCTTGATCGCACCGCGCCTGTTCTTACACTCAACGGCTCCAGCCCGATGACCGTTGAACAGTGCGGTACTTACAACGAACCCGGCGCCAACGCCATCGACGGCGTGGATGGTAACCTCACCACTGCCATCGTTACAACCGGAAGCGTGAATACCAACGTGCTTGGTACTTACACCGTCACCTACACAGTTCGCGACGCACAAGGCAATACCGCAACCTTGGATCGCGTAGTAAATGTAGTGGATACCAAACAGCCAACCATGATGATGAACGCTCAGGCTATCGTTACCGGCTCAACTGTCAATGTCCAGATCAACGATGTGTTTGTTGATCAGGTGTATACCGAAGATCCCTGCACAGGCATCATTCCTACCAATAACACTCCCGGCTTCAACGGTCCGGTGAACACTACCCGCCGCGCTACTTACCCGATTATCTACAACGCAAAAGATCCAAGCAATAACAATGCAACCAACGATGGAGCAGTAATCAATTACCGTGTAGATGATTTCGTTCCCCCGGTTGTGGTACTCAATACCGAAGACACCATCTTCCTGGAAGTGAACACGCCTTACAACAGCAAGCCTGTTACCGTAACAGACAACTATTACAGCAATTCACAGGTAAGCGTGGTGAAAACAGGCAATGTGGATCCTTACACCCTTGGTCTTTACACCGAACGTTATACCGCTACCGATGCCAGTGGTAACAGCACCACCCGCACCCGTTATGTACGTGTGCGCGATACCAAGTCACCGCAAATCGTAGCACCTACAGTGAATATCTGTATCGGCTATGGTTTTGATCCGATGGATGGTCTGCAAATCACCGACAACTACTATTCACCCAGCACCCTGTTGGGCCTTGTACAGATCATGAATCAGAACGTGAATAGCTGGGAAGCTGGTGTTTACTACATCAACTACCGTGTAACCGACCCGAGCAACAACACCAGCGAAGTGGTTTCACGTCCCGTATTTGTTGGCTATCCGCCGAACTGCCAGAACACGGTGAACAGCTGGAACCTGGCTACTTCAGTGAATAACTTCAACCTCGACGAAGCCATCAACGTGTACCCGAACCCCAGCAGCGGCAAGGTGTATATCCGCTACCAGCTGAACAACACCAAGCCTGTACAGATGGAAGTGTTCAACGCTACCGGTGTGCGCGTAGCCATGACAGACGGTACAGCTGTGAGCGGTACCGGTGTGGTTGACCTGAGCGGTATGAGCGAAGGCATCTACCTGGTACGCATTACCAACAATGGTCAGACTGCAACCCGCAAAGTGGTGGTGAAGCACTGAGAATAACACACACTATGAAGCAAAAGGCCCGGAGCGATCCGGGCCTTTTCTTTTGTGCCTGATTCAGCTATTGCGGCTTTCTTAACGCCATTGATGGCAAGAGCGTCTTCCGGGAAAGGTTTGCCGTTAAACTGCTCAGTGCAGTCAATTCAACGAATGACGAATTGGACCGTATGGGCGAGATTTTGTTCCATCAGGATTTCCCTGCCCGAAAGGATGTTCCCGGTATGCTGATCGTGTTGCCGGTTATAGACAGTCAGCAGGCTTAGGTTTTCGGTCAGCGATGTCTCAAAGCCCAGCTTGCGGAGTGTTTCCATACAGGCTTGCAGCCTTTCCGGCTGATCGTCTGTACAAACCGAAAAGCTCAGCGCAGAATGTTGCATCACATTGGCCCGTATTCTATGCGCAGCCATGGTGCTGAAGATGGCGCTCAGATGGTCTTCTGCTATGAAGTTGAAGTCGCCGCTGCGCACATTCAGCAAGCATTGTTTGTCTTTTACGATGTAGCAGGGCACTTCGAGCGGACTGTCGTTCAGGCCTACAACCGTGCCTGGAATGGTGGGGTCGATGAACGAGCGCACATAAAGCGGAATACCTGCCTGTTGCAAGGGTTGTATCGTCTTTGGGTGGATTACCGAAGCACCGTAATAGGCAAGTTCTGTGGCGTCGGCATAGGAGATGGATGCAATTGGTTCGGCAAAAGGAAAACGCCGTGGATCAGCATTCATCACACCCGGCACATCCTTCCATATAATCACTTCATCGGCTTTCAGTGCCCAGGCGAAAATGGCGGCAGAGTAATCGCTGCCTTCGCGGCCGAGGGTCGTAGGCGCACCTTGCCGGGTCTTGCCAATAAATCCCTGCGTGATAATCAGGCTTTTTTGCGCAAGCGGTGCGATCATGCGGCGAACCAGCGATCCGGTTTCATTCCATTGCACCCGGCCTTCGCGGTGGCGGTCGTCGGTAAGGATGAAGTTGCGCGCATCCAACCAATGGTTAGGCGTGCCGGTATGCAACAAGTAATTGCTGATGATGCGCGTGGAAATCAATTCGCCGTATCCAACTACGGTATCGTACAGCGCGTCGTAATCGTCGCCTTCTGCATGGGTTTCCAACAGGCATTCCAACTCCAGGAAGAAGTTGGCTGTGTCGTTGTGAACGGGATTGAATTTGTCGTCTACCAATTCGCGCGTGATTTCCAGGTGGAATTCACGCACCTCAGCCAGGATGTCGCGCGCTTCATCACTCCGCTGGTGGATAGCCCGGGTCAGCGCTTCCAGTTTGTTGGTGGTTTTGCCCATCGCACTCACAACGGTCAAAACGGGGGAGTTGCCGGCGGCTTTCAGGATCCGGCCAACATTCCGAACGCTGTCTGCATCCTTTACCGATGCACCTCCGAACTTGTAGATCTTCATGATTCAGGTTGCCAGGCACCTTTGTACCTTCGCAGCTGCAAACTTACACCCCATAATCTTCCCGAATGAAGCAGCAAGGAATCATTACACTCGAACAGTTCATCGTTGACCAGCAGGCACTTTACACAGACGCCACCGGTGCTTTCTCACGCATCTTCCGCGCCATCGAACTGGCTTCCAAGCTGGTGAACCGCGATGTCCGGAAGGCCGGTCTGGCCGATATCCTGGGTGATTTTGGTTCTACCAATGTACAGGGTGAAGACCAGAAGAAACTCGATGTCATCGCCAACGATATCTTCATTCAAACCCTTTCCCGTTGTGGCGAAGTATGTGCCATCATCAGCGAAGAAATGGATGAAGCCGTTTTTGTGGAAGGCGCTGAATACGCTCCGTATATTGTCAGTATCGATCCGCTCGATGGCAGCTCCAACATCGATGTGAACGCATCCATCGGGTCTATTTTCTCTGTTTACCGCCGCAGCGATACCTCGCGTAAACCCAATGTTGCAGACTGTCTGCAGGCAGGCAAGCACCAGGCGGCCGCAGGTTATGTAATCTATGGAAGCTCCACCATGCTCGTGTACACCACCGGTTCAGGCGTGAATGGTTTCACCCTCGACGACGGTATACAGGAGTTTTGCCTTTCCCACCCCGATATGCGCATCCCGGAAAACGGAAAGATCTTCTCCGTGAACGAAGGCAATTACCAGGCCTTTCCGGAAGGAGTGAAGCAATACGTAGACTGGTGCAAGGAAAAAGATGCTGACACCAGGCGGCCATACGCCGGGCGTTACATCGGAAGTCTGATCGCCGATATCCACCGCAATCTCATCAAAGGCGGTATCTACCTGTATCCGCCCACTGCGAAAGACCCGAACGGCAAGCTGCGCCTGATGTACGAATGCAATACCATGGCATTCATCGTGGAGCAGGCCGGAGGCATAGCATCAACCGGTCATGAGCGCGTGATGGACGTGTTGCCGCAGGAACTGCACCAACGCGTGCCGCTGTTCATCGGTTCGCGGAACATGGTTAACCAGGCAGTGGAAATGTACCACGCCGCGCTCAGGAGTGAAGTACATCCCGGATAATCTCCACGCTGCGCACCGGTTTCCCGTCCAATAAGTGAAGCCGGGTGTGTTCCAACAGGCTGTCGAAGAGCAAGCGCAGCGGAACGGGAGTAGGTCCTGCCGCTGTCAGTTCGACGGCTCTCAAGGCGTACAATGCTAAAGCAAAGCGGCATCCTTCCAGGGGCAGGAGCTTGTCGCCGGCAATAACTTCATCGGGTCTTGCCATGCGCCCGCGGACAGGGTCGAACCCGCTGGTATGATCATCCGTTTCAAAGTCGGGGAGGGACCCTTGCTGCGCCAGGGTCTGCAACAGAAACCATGAGGGGAATAATTTCCAGAATGCAGCGTCGGCATGGAGGGAATGGACTTCTGCGCACAGATCGTACAATCCGGGTTCTGGAGCGTCTTCGCGCAACAGCAGGTGCAGAATTTCAGTCGAGAAAAGCAGGCATTGCGTACGCAGCAAGTCGCTGCCGGCATCTCGGGCAGCGGCATGCAATTGCATTTCCTTTACCTTGTGGAGCGATCCGGATGCGGCTTCGTAGAACCTTATCTCCACCCGATTCATCACCTGAGTCAAAGCAGCAGAACCGCCGCCTTTGGCTTTCCTCAGGCCATGGACCATAAATGAAACCAGACCGCTTTCGCGGGTAAAGACACGCAGAACTGCGCTATTCTCTCCGTAAGGAGTGCGTTTGAGTATGAAGCCTTCGGCCCTGGAAATCACAGGACGAATCCTCCCGGCCTCAGTCTTTCAGAATGTCGCGGCTGATTACCACGCGCTGCACTTCGCTTGTGCCCTCATAGATCTGTGTGATCTTGGCATCGCGCATCAGGCGCTCCACATGGTATTCTTTCACATAGCCATAACCACCGTGAACCTGAACGGCTTCTACGGTAGTCTTCATGGCTACTTCGCTCGAGAACAGTTTTGCCATCGAGCTGGCGCGCGAATAATCGAGGTGCTGGTCTTTCAACCAGGCAGCCTTAAGGCAAAGCAGACGCGCAGCTTCAATTTCAGTTGCCATATCGGCGAGTTTGAAAGCGATGGCCTGGTGGTTCATGATTTCAGTGCCGAACGCCTTGCGCTCTTTTGAATACTTGAGCGCCAGTTCGTAAGCACCACTGGCAATACCGAGTGCCTGTGCGGCAATACCGATACGGCCGCCGGTGAGGGTCTTCATGGCGAACTTGAAGCCGAAGCCGTCTTCTCCGATGCGGTTTTCCTTGGGCACCTTTACATCCTGGAACATGATGCTGTGGGTGTCGCTGCCGCGGATGCCGAGTTTGTCTTCCTTCTTCCCAACGGTAACACCGGGAGAATTCTTTTCTACGATCAGGGCGTTGATCCCTTTGTGTCCTTTGGCTACATCTGTCTGTGCCATTACGAGATACACACTGGCGCTGTTGCCGTTGGTGATCCAGTTTTTTGTGCCATTGAGCAGGTAATGGTCGCCTTTGTCTTCTGCAATGGTGCGCTGTGAAGTGGCATCACTGCCGGCTTCGGGTTCGCTGAGCAGGAAAGCGCCAATGATTTCGCCTTTGGCCAGCGGAACCAGGTATTTCTGTTTCTGTTCTTCGTTGCCGAAAGTTTCAAGACCCCAGCATACCAGGCTGTTATTTACGCTCATTACCACACTGCAGGAAGCATCTATTTTGGAGATTTCTTCCATAGCGAGCACATAGCTGATGGTATCCATGCCAGACCCACCGTATTTGGGGTCAACCATCATGCCCATGAACCCCAGTTCGCCGAGCTTCTTGATTTGTTCGGCCGGGAACTTCTGGTGCTCATCGCGTTCGATAACGCCGGGGAGCAATTCAGTCTGGGCAAAGTCGCGTGCGGCCTGTTGTACGGCCAGGTGTTCTTCGGTGAGTTGGAACTGCATAGTCAGCTTCAGGATAACAAGTGCGCGAAATTAGTGTTTTCGAAAGGATTTGCAGGGGGAAACAACCAGAATAGCGGAACCCACTGAACCTTTGTTTCTTTTCGTGCGTTTCCTGACAGTAGTTGTACTTTTGCAGCGGAAACACAATGGGTAAGATTACTTTCCGATTTGAACAAAAAGACCGTGCCGAACAGCAGTTCGACATTGCTGCCGGTGAAAGCATACTCGAAGTGGCACTCGACAACGAGATCCAACTCAACCACAATTGCGGCGGAGTTTGTGGATGTAGTACCTGCCATGTATATATTGAGCAGGGCGAAGACTTGTTGCCGGAAATGAGCGACAGGGAAGAAGATTACGTAGACCGAGCCCGCAATCCCCGCTACAACAGCCGCCTGGCCTGTCAGTGTAAGCTGGAAGAAGATGGAGATATCGTCGTTACCATACCAGACCAAAGCGGTATCATCGGTCATTGATAAACTGAAGACAAATGAACATGCACGAGCCTCCGATACAGTGGACCGATTTTGAAGATATTGCCATGAAGCTTTACGAACGGTTTGGTGAGACTTTCGATGAAAGCCGGATTTACCGTATACGTTTCACCGAACTGCTTGACTGGGTTATGGAGATACCCAATTTCGCCGGAAAGAAAGAAGAATGCAACGAGGGTTACCTCGAAATGATTCAGGCCCAATGGGTTTATGAATGGCGGGATAATAACCGCTGATTTTAAATAAGATTATATACCAGTTGAGTGTCTGTTTTGCCATGGGGTAGTATTTTTGTTATCCCAAATGGCAGGTATGTTCCATTTTTGTATTGCTTCTTGGGATTTAAGTCGGATTTGAGATTCCACTGTAATAACTTTAACTTGCGATTAAAGAGATAAAAAGAATACTGAAGTTGGAAAGGAAGGGTAAAACCTGGGGCAGGCAGACCATTACCAGACACCTCATGGCAAAAAATACAGATGTAACCAATTTTCAACGGGTTCTCCTTGTAGACGACCACGAAATCGTTCGTTTTGGTGTCCGTCAGATGCTGCAATTGCGCTGGCCACAATTGGTTATTCACGAGGCGCCTTCTTTGTATGATGCCATGCAGATGTTCGATCATGTGCAGCCGGATATCGTCATATCAGATTTGAAATTTACCGGCATCCCGGTAGCCGATTCCGTAGCGCGCATTTTGGCCATTGCACGCAATTGTCCGGTGGTAGTTTTCTCCATGTTCCCGGCTGATATGGCATCGGTCCATTTGCGTCATCCCAATGTGCTGGTAACCATTTGCAAAGCTGAAGGGATGGAACGGCTCAATGGCGTGTTAAGCGATATCTATGATGGCAATTGGAGAAAACCGGAAATGTCAGAAAGTGCTGTCAAAGTGGCTTCAGTAGCCCGCCTTAGCAGTCGGGAACGGGATGTGGCTCTGGCTATTGCTTCCGGCAAATCCAATCATATGATTTGTGAGGAACTCGGCTTGAAACCCAGCACGGTATCTACCTACAAAAACAGGGTGTTCGAAAAAATGGGCGTAAACAATGAAGCCGACCTGATCCGTGTAATAGAGTTTATTCCTGCCAACAACAACGAAGACTGAAAGGTTGGTTATCCGAATCCAGGTCGCAAGGGAAGTTCAAGCGTAAACAGGCTGCCTTTTGTTTCATGACGATACATCAAACGACCTTCCAGCATGCGTGCAAAACGCAGAATCAAATTCAAGCCAATTTCATCGGCTGTAGTTTTCTGTAATATCCAATCTCCAGGCAGCTCACCTGGTATCCCGTAGATACGAATAATCTCATCGGGCAATCCACTGCCTGAATCGCTTACCTGGATGCGCAGTAAATCTCCTGAGCGGTAAACGGATAAGTGGATTTCCCCGCCGGGAGTATACTTGTTACTGTTGTCAATCAAATTGCGCACGATGGATTTGAATATGCCTGCATGCGTATATATCTCAAGGTCAGGGAAATCGGATAGAATGTCTGTTGTGAAGGTATTGGTTCCACTTTCAATAATGGGCTTATAGAAACGCACCACATCTTCCACTAAATCTACCGCACGCAGGGGCTTCAATTGTATATGCCCGTCCAAAGGCCGCTTCAACCAAAGATTGAAGTCGGTTGCCAATAAATACAAGTCTTTGACGGTTCCCGCAAACAGGTTGAAAGTCGAAAAATACTGGGGAGCCTCGGTCCGCAAGCGGCGGTTGAAATGGTAAGCGCTTTCTGTGAGAAACATGAGTGGAGAACGGATGTCGTGTAGCAATACCGCATTCATTTTTTCCCTGGTTTCATAGGCTTCGGTTACTTCGCGGCGCGAAGCCTCAAGATCGAGCAAGGCAGTGCGCAATTGATGGGTACGCTGATTTACTTGATAAGTCAGTTCCGTCTTGCGTTTAAGTAGTTTTTGTGTTCGTACTTTTAGTAAAACCAGCGCCAAAAAAACAGTGCTGCATACCGTGCTCAGTCTGAACCAGAGCGTGTTGTACCAATAAGGCGGAATGTGGATGTTCAGGGTTTTGCGCACCCCGTTGATGCTGCGCAATTCAAGTATATAATCACCTGGCGGCAGTTTAAAGGGCCAGATGGTGTAGTTTTCAGGGATAGGCCTCCATATTGGAAAGGCTGGCGTAATGCGGTAGCTCAGTGCGCCTTCAGCAATGAATGGCTGTAAAGTTTTTATTCGGACTGATACGAAGGAATAGTCGGGCGAAAGATCGAGTGAACCGGCGTCGTTGATGGTATCCTTGCCGGAAATGATTGCTACCAGGCGTAGTTTGTGATTTCCGGCCTGAACATGAGCGTTACGGGGCACTTTGAGCAGGCCCTGAGTGGAAGGGAAGAAGTAGTAGGGAAGATTGTTGACAGATTCCTGGGGGTAGTTGCCCCCGTTTAATTCCCTTGCCGGAAGATGCAGGCCGCATTCCAGCTTGTCATGAATTTCGCCTATGCGTCCATTTGCGTCGCAAGCGAGAATGAAAATCGCCCTGTTAGTTACCAACCACAATTTGCCGTAAACAGGATCGTAGCGCAGGCTGATGGCTGCCAGGCTCCATTCGTACGGATCGGTAAAAACAGGTGTATTGGTATCCGGATTCGAACCACTGAGGATGCCACTGCCATAGGTCGCCCATTTCCAGGTTTTGCCTATTTTCACTGCGTCGCGAACGGCCAGTGTCTTCAGGATATGAGCCTTAACATGAAAATTTCGATCGATCAGATAGGCTCCGTTTTGGCTCAACAGCCAGGCATCTTCTCCCTCGCGTCGCATATTGAAAAAACTCAGTGCCCCGCTTATCCGGGCCCAAAGAACACTGCTTCCCAGGTCGAAATCGACCTTGTAAATTTTGTCTGAACTGCAGGCATATACCTGCCCATGCAACTCGAAAAACAGGTCGTAACGATCGTTGCTGCCTGGCAAACGCTTGGTTTTGCCATCCTTCAGGCGATAGGCAATGATTCCTGCATCGTCGTGAATCCAGACAATTCCCCGGCTGTCTGAAAGTATAGGGTGCCCGCTGGACGGTGTTGAAAGCAAGCGCCGGACATGTTGCTCGGCCGTATCCATCGATAACAACCCGCCGCTTGGTATGAACAATTGGGTGTCGTGGTATTGTGCATACGAATAAATGAAAAGACTGCCGTCGCTTTTCTGTTTATTGCCATTCAACAAAGTAGCAGGAGTGAAGCTAAGGCGCAGCAATCCATGGTCGTAGGTTCCGAGCATGAAACTGTTCCTGCTTACGGGAAGTGCGCAGTATACCTCTCCCTTTTGGTATGGATTTAAATCGGGGACTTCACGGAGGGTTCCGCTGGCAAGGTCGCAAACAAACAAGCCCTTTCCGCTCGTGAAGACTACAAGGGTGTCGGTGAACCAGAGAAAGTATGGATTGTCGTCGATGGGTTTCAGAATCAAACCAGCGGGACCATTGAATCGCAGCTTTTGCTTGTTGCATTCCAGCAGATGCGGACCATGCCGGGCAATAACAGGAAAGTCGTTCCCAGGTCCGGCGGATGTTCCGGGCGCATGATACCATTCGTCGCCTATGCGAAATGCGGTAAGCTTTCCGTTGTAAGCGATTTGTTTGGCTACAATATCCGCTTTCACCTCTTCCGGCAGTTGCCAATCGTGCCGGTTTATCTTCCAGGCTTGGCCGGCATAACAAACAAAAGCAGAATCAGGGTGGGAAGTGAATCTTTGCATGCGCCCATTGTTGTGCAGCGAAACCAAGCCGCCATAAGCATCCATCAACAGAATCTGGTTATTGTCACGGCGCCTGCACATCGATTTGTGTCGGTCTGCACGCAGGTCCGGACTGTTTTTGCTCAGGAATACACGGGTTTCAATACCATCGGTTTGCAGGAGACCGAAGCTGGATGCGAGCCAAAGTTCACCGTTGGCATCGGCCTGTATTCCCAGAATGGAGTTTTGAAGCAGATGCCGGTTGATATTCGATTCAGCCTGAATCAGGTAATGGCGATCAACTACTTGTTGTCCGAAAATGTCTGAAGCACATGCAATCCATAGACATACCGGCCATAATGCAGGCTGAATAAGGCGCCCTGTAATGCACATCAGGGTATTCAGTAAGAATAGGATGTTCTTTGGTTTGAATATCCTTCTTTGGGCTTGACTGTTTGCCGTTGAACTGTTTGGATTACACATATTTGAAGCGCTGTAAGGCTTCGGCTTTGCAGCAAGTGAGGGGTTAAATACCGGATTGTGAATCCAATAGGGGGGAGTCCATCCGGGAGCAAAGGCTCGCTGTAAGGCGGGCTTTTTCTTTTTGCCTGTTTCGTTATAACAACGGAGGCCGTATCGACCGGGCATAAGGGAATGACCTTGTGCCTTGCCGGAGTAACAGTAAAGGTTAAAGTCCGGCTATCGATAGTTGCCTGCGTTAGTTGGTACAACTCAGGCTCCGTTGTCGCCGCGGCTGAACATGTGAATCAGCCTTTCCTTAATCGGTTTGCTGAGGCTGATCTTATCGCCGTTCTTGAGGATGAGTTCGCCGGTTCCGTCAGGGAACTTGCGGATGCTGCGGAAGTATTCCTTATTGACCACAATCGATCGGTTGATCTTTACAAACTTGTTGCGCGGCAGCTGCTTCATGAAATACAACATGGTTTTGCTGGCCTGTATGTCTTCTGAAACGGTTTGCACGGTGCAGTAAGGGCCATTGGCTAACAATTTGATGATTTCCCCGTGCGGAACGAAGAAAAGACGATCCTGGCGATTGATAATCAGGATACCAGGATTCAGCGAGTCAGTTTCTTCCTCCTCCTCTTGCGTAAGCTCTTCCCTTACCCTTTTCATAACCGCGCTGAGGGCCGCAGGTGAAACAGGTTTAACGATATAGTCGAATACTTTGTGGCGCACTGCTTCTATACCGTGTTCAGCGCTGCCGCTTACCAGGATGGTTAAAGCGTCGAAATCGGGCAATAGTTCGAGCATGTCGAAGCCCGACATGTTCTGCATGTTCACATCCAGAAACACAACGTCGGGCGCATTCTCGGTGAGGTATGCGATGGCCGGAGATTCTTCGGTGAAATGGCGGATTTCGGTGAACTCGGGACAGTAATCCCGCACCAGTTTGTCGAGCAACTCTATCGCCAGGATATCGTCGTCAATGATGACTGCTTTCATGTATTTGTTTTCTTATGTTGGTAGTTGGGTGTTTCTGCGGTCAATATAGGTATTCCCAGCGTTAGGCATACACCTGTGCTGTTTTCACTTGTTTCGTTTCGGTTTTCCAGCCGGTAAGCAGATTCAATTCCGGTTTTTTCACTCAGCAAAGCCAGCCGCTTGCGCGTGTTTTGCAAACCAAAACGCTGATCTTGCTTCATGTTTTCCGGCAGTCCGCGTCCATTGTCGCAAATCTCTACCAGCAGCAGCCTCCCTTCTTGCCAGAAAACTATATCGACTTGAGGGTTTTGCGTCAAACCGTCGCCGAACCCATGGATGATCGCATTTTCTATGCCGGGTAAGCAAATCATGCAGGGCAGCGGGATATTGGGGTCCGCTTTTTGGATAATACGGTAGCTAAAATCCGGTCCCATTTGTACCTTGTTTAACTCCAGGTAGCGCCGCAGCAGTTCAACTTCCTCATGCAAACTATGGCTGCCACTTTCTTTCAATTGCAAAGCAGATCGCAGATAAGCGGAGTAATCGTGCACCAGATTCATTGCCACAGTTGCATCATGCTTTACCAGCGCGTGTTGTATGCGGTTCAATACATTTGCGAGGGTATGCGTATTGAGTCGGTATGCAAGGCTGATAGACTCTTGCTCCCGCTGGGCACCGCGTACCTGCTTCAATTCAGATAACAGCCGATCGCGCATCAATACCGCATGGTGCAGTTTCAGCATGTCTCCGGCTGCGAAGGCAATAAATTCAAGGCTCAGGGCGGGTAGCAACAGACTATGAACCAGGGTTTGGTTGTCAATATGAAGACGTACCTCCACGAATTTTAACGAAAAAGTTGCAGCGGCGGCAAGCAACAACACGACTGCACCCCACATGAATAAGTGTATGTAGAAGGGCAGCCGTTCATTCTTGTACCATAAGCGCACCATTGCCAAAATTAAACCAAGGCACAACAATATGATTAATATGCTCATGGTATAGGCGTTGGCAGCCAGGTCAACGGCCAATGAAGTGAGACCGATCCAAGGGAAATAATGAATAAAACGGAGGACACGATCGGCTACTTTAGGATCATACAAACGCATGTCCAGTCCCAGGCAAATCAGTCGCATGTAAAGTATCGCACTGCCAAGGGTTATCACGTTTGTTGCCAGGTAGTAGGTGTAGCTATTCCATATGCCGGCCTGAAAGGTTCCTGCCACCAGAACGCCGGCGATGACTCCGAGATTGAACAGCAAACGCAACCCGGAAGCGTGTATGCGGAAGGCAAGATAATGGATGAAACTGAAGACGGTCATCATCAGCATCATCCCCAGCAGCAGAATCTGGAAGGTTGTGAGGTGGAACCAGATGTTAATGGAATGCATTAAAAAGCCGGATTACCGCTTTGTGTTTTGAGCATTTTGTAGCGGGTGCCTTGGATAAAGGGGGTGAACAGCTGCATTTTTTTACCAGATCTTGGGTTTTGGTTTTTTGTTGAAATTTCTAGCAGAGTGGATTAAGTTTTTACGAAACTAAACGGATTGTTGACTGAGCGTATAGGATGCCGGATGTGATATTCTAAATATTTACCCAATATGGTTTTTTGATTATTGAATAATTAGAGGAGGTTGAGCGATTGTCCATGTCTCGCTCCCTGACATATTCGAAAACCGAACAAGCGGCCTGTTTTGAAAGACTTTGTTAAACTCCGTCTAAAGCTTCTTCAATCAATCCGAACGGATTCGCCTGGTATCAACAATGGGTATTGTTGCCCGCGGTATGCGATCTGTCGCCCTTCAGCATCATCAGCCACTGCAAAAACTACGCGTTTTTGTACCTCTTTCGGCCAACTGAAAACCTGCTCCAGTTCATCGCCTTCCATGCAATCTGCTTTGCGGATAATAATTCGGTCCGGTATCCGGAAACGCGCTTGTACCCTGATTTCATCCAAAGACCGATGGAAAGTCACGCAACTTTCTCTGGACTCCATGTACAGCAGTTGAACAAATTCACAAGCCGCCTTAGCGTCAAGACAAAACACTGCTACGTGGAGTGAACTTGAAACCGAACCTGCATGGCCTGCTAACATGTAATCAATGTTGGTTGTTGTATGGTCTGATTGCTTGTCGCTGCAATACAGGACATTCCATCCGTGAAACTCTGCTAAAAGAGTGATGTCCGCGTGTTAAAGTTGTTTGATTGGCCAAAATACCTTCTGTAGTGTTCGTTAAATTTATTGAAAATACACAATGCGTGGGAAGTAGGCATCGCGCTGTTTCACGCCGTAGCTTTGCAACATGTCTGAATTGCTCGATGCCATGATGCGCATTAAGGCTTTCGCCTTCGATATCGACGGCGTGTTGACTTCCGGGTCCGTGCTGGTTACGGAAGAAGGCCATATGCTGCGCAGCGTGCATATCAAAGATGGATATGCACTGCAGCATGCAGTAAAGTGCGGTTACCCGGTTGCCATTATCTCCGGAGGTAAAAGCGAAGGCATGCGTGCGCGCTTCGCCGGCCTTGGTATCACCGATATCTGGCTCGGCCAGGCGCACAAAACCGACGCATTCAGCGCCTTCTTGCAAAAACACGGCCTCGAACCGCAGGATGTGCTGTATATGGGCGATGATATGCCCGATCTTCCCTTGCTCCAAATAGCAGGAATAGCAGCCTGTCCGGCCGATGCGGCTACCGATATCCGGCCCGTATGCTCCTGGATTGCTGCGGCCTCCGGCGGACAAGGCTGCGCCCGTGAAATGATTGAGAAAGTAATGAAACTGCAACAGACCTGGTGGAATGGCGAAAGCCATCGTTGGTAATCGTTGCCTTTTCTGTCCGATTGTCTATTTTTGACCTGTACCTATGAACGTCAACGTCAGGGAGGAAAACGGCTTCCGTTTTATAGAAGAAGGAGAAGGTGAACCTATCGTATTGCTGCATGGCCTCTTCGGAGCTCTCAGCAACTGGAACGATGTGCTGAACCATTTCAAAGACCGGTATAAGGTGCTCATTCCACTTATGCCGATTTATTCCATGCCCATCATCCACCTGGGTGTGAAAGGTCTCGCCGGCTTTATCCACGATTTTATCAGTTGGAAAGGCTACGACAAAGTAACGCTCCTGGGCAATAGCCTGGGTGGTCATGTCGCGCTGGTCTATGTTACCCTGCATCCTGAAAAAGTTAAAGCCATGATCCTTACCGGAAGCTCCGGGCTTTACGAAAAGGCATTCGGCGATACATTTCCCAAGCGCGGCGACCGCGAATACATCCGTCAGAAAGTTTCGCTTACTTTCTTTGATCCGGCAGTAGCAACCGACGCATTGGTGGATGAAGTGCTCGAAACCACCAGCGACCGCGCCAAAGTGTTGCGGATCCTGACTATGGCCAAGAGTGCCATACGCCACAATATGCGGAAGGATATTCCCAATATCCAGTGCCCCGTTTGCCTGATCTGGGGTAAACAGGATGGCATTACACCGCCGAACGTAGCCGAAGAATTCCACGAACTCCTGCCCGACAGCGAGCTGCACTGGATCGACCGTTGCGCCCATGCGCCTATGATGGAAAGATCGCTTGAATTCAATACAATCCTCGATGGTTTCCTGATGCGGATGCATGAACGGGGTATCCTCGCATGAACGCAGGTGAACTGATATCGCCATCCTTGTCGGCCCTGCGCCGCACCGATACCGTGGAAGCGGCACTCGAACTGATGAATTCGCTCGGCGTTGGCGAACTGGCCGTTGTGGAACAGCAACAACTGCTCGGTTATGCACCCGCAGCCAACATCTGGGCCGAAGATCCCGATGCAACCCTCGACCAGGTGCTGGAGTTTCCGCTCTATCCACTCCAGGCCCGCTCCGACCAACATTTGTACGAGATCGTACCCATGTTCGCGGCACTGCAATCCACCGTGCTTGCCGTTTGTGCTGCCGATGGCCGTTATCTCGGCATGATCGACCTGCGGCAACTCAATGCACTGATCGGCCATACCCTGACCTACAAAGGCGTTGGGGCTATCCTCGAACTGGAGTTGGTACCCCGAGATTTTTCACCCGCAGAATTGATGCGCCTGGTTGAATTGAATGGCGCCAAAGTAGTGGGCATGGTGGTGAACGACAGCAACGACGACCAATTGCTCGTGCACCTGAAATTGAATACCACTATCCTGAAAGCGATCCTCGCCACATTCGAGCGTTACGGATATCAAGTGGTTGCCGCCCACCTGCGCGAAGACACTACCCAGGGCGACGACGAGCGCTTCCGTTCCTACCTGAAATTCCTGGATATCTGAAACGTGCTGTCGTATTTGGCTGTCTCCTGATTTCCGCCGCAGCGCTTTTCGGGCAAGACAGCATGCAGGTGAACCACGTGCATATCCGTGGCAACCGCATTACACGGAGTCCGGTCATCCTGCGCGAACTGACCCTGCAGCCCGGCATGCAATTCGATTCCGCACGCCTGGCTGCCGCCATCGCAGAAAGCCGCAACCGCCTCATCAATCTTGGTATATTCAACGAAGTAAACCTGGCGCATCGCCTGGATACCTTGCATGTAGTCATCCGCGACCGGCTGCCGGTTTTTGGCTATCCCCGCTTTGCACTGGCCGACCGCAACTTCCGGCAATGGTGGGAAACCCGCGATTTCTCCCGTACCGTTTACGGTATCTGGGGCTTATGGCGCAATGTCGGAGGCTGGAACCACCGCCTCACCCTTCAGCTGTTGCACGGTTATACCGAATGGGTTGAAATGAGTTACCGCGTCCCATTCCGCAGACAAGACAAGAGTTGGTCGTGGACGGCCCGCACCCAGTTCACTGCCAACCACGAAGTCTGGTACAAGACCGAAAACAACCGCCTCCAGTTTCTCAATGTGGATCCAAGCTGGGGCCAGGTACAATGGAACGGCGGGCTGACCCTGGCATATCGACCTACATTCTATACCTGGCTGGAAGCCGAACCGGCCTGGCAACATTTCCGGGTTTCGGATACCATCGTTTCCAACGGGGGCAATCCGCGCTATCTGCAAAATGGCGATACCCGTCAGAATGCGTCATGGCTGGCGCTGCGGCTGGTGCGCGACAAACGCATCCGGCGCGATTATCCTGTAAACGGCAGTCTGCTGCGCCTGGAATTGCGTCCGATGCGGATCAGCACTCCGGCTTCTCAAGCAACTGCCCATCTGTGGCTTTCCGCCCGCTATTCTGTTTATAAACCCCTGGCCGGCGGCGTTTGGGCATTTGGGGCCTACAGCCGATACGCCACCGGCGTGCTGCCCTATACTTATGGCCGGGTGATGGGTTATGGTTCCGATTATGTGCGCGGTTACGAGGCCTATGTGGCAGACGGGAACGGCTATGCGCTGTTCAAAACCGCCTGGCGTTATCCGCTCTGGTTCGATCACCATGTGCGCCCGGAGAAATTGGTTCCCAACAAATTGCTCCGCGATATTCCGGTCAGTGTCTGGCTGAACGTTTTTGCCGATGCCGGTCGTGTGGTGCAACCCACCCTGATACCCGGAAATGAAATGGCCCGCAACTGGATGCATGGCCTGGGCCTGGGTCTCGATGTCTTGGCCTTTTACGACCGGATGGTTAGATTTGAAGTGAGTCTGGGTGCCTTGAACAAACCTTCCGGCAACCTCAGTTTTATCAACGCTTTCTGAAGCACCTAATCGTATCCTATTGAAACTCGCCCTATACGCCAAGACCTTTCACCAGCCGCAGCACCTGGAAGCCTTTGTGAAGGTAGCCACCGCTGCCAAAGCACTCGGCTGCCGGCTTTTTGCTCCTGGCAGCATGGAACAGGGCCTTGCCGCCATGAACCGTTACGGTCTTGACTTTGATCTGTTTGACCATGCCGACGCCGAGCACAAGCCCTTTGACATGCTCTTGAGCGTGGGCGGCGATGGCACCATCCTCGATACGGTTTCGCTGCTCCGCGATTCCGGGATTCCTGTTTTGGGCATTAATACCGGGCGGCTCGGCTTTCTCGCAGCCCTGGGTGATGAAGATGTGCTCAGTTCGCTCGAAGGGCTGATGAAAGGCAATTACAGCATCGACGAACGGGTCTTGCTTCAATGCGAATCGTCTGAACCGCTTTTTGACTACAATGTCGGGCTGAACGACTTCGTGCTCCACAAGCGTGAAAGCAGCAGCATGATCGTGATCAATGCCTATCTCAACGGCGAATTTATGAACACCTATTGGGCCGACGGACTGATCATCTCCACGCCAACCGGTTCAACCGGATACAGCCTGGCCTGTGGAGGCCCAATCATTTTCCCGCGCTCCGGAAACTTCGTCATCACACCCATCGCACCGCACAACCTGAACGTGCGTCCGGTGGTAGTGCGCGACGAATACGTCATCTCCTTCGAACTCGAGGGCCGGGCCAGCAGTTACATGGCCAGTCTCGACGCGCGCAGCATTGCCATCCCTCCCGGCATGCAGATTGCCATCCGCAAGGCCGACTACCGCTTCCGGCTGGTGCGCCCCGAAGGCCACAATTTCCTGGATACCCTGCGCAGCAAGCTGAACTGGGGGCTGGACAGGAGGAACTGAGATCAGTTAAAAATTAATCCGGCCTAATGCACCCTCCGTGAATTCCTCCATGGAATCCCTTCCCGCCACACATCCACCAAAATCCAGATCCAGGCAATGGTTACCGGCAGCGCCTTTACCGCATACGGCCAGATGATCTCCTTCCGCACCCACACCGGATACAAGTCCGTCGAACTCAGGCTGCTGATCAGAAAGACTGCGGCTGCCAGCCACCAAAGCCGGCGCCGCCGTTCTGCCGGCAGACTGAAAAACCACAGCCCGATGCCGCTGACGGCTACGATATAGGTCGCACTTTCTGCTGAACTGCTGAAAATCACCACACTCACCATGAGCAGGGCCGGGATGCTGTAGCCCAATGCCGGAAAGGGCTTGCGCAACCAAAGGCGCAACAAGGGAATGCCCATGGCGAGGGCAGCGGGAGCCAGCATCCAGATATCTCGGAATTCCGGGAAGCCAAACATGCGGCGCATCAGGCCCGGCGCACCGATATCCTGGCTGAGGTCGGTATCCGCGAGGTTCAGGTTCTTGGCGTGCTTCACCTGCAAGGACTCAAACCAGTCCAGATAGGTTTGCCAAACGAAGGCAGGTTCGGTAAACAGGGCAGGGAAGGCGAAGAAAACCAGCAGACTCAACACGAAGCCGAGGGCAAAACGCCAGGGCTTGCGGGTGGCAACCACAAAGGCCAGCCCCGCGATGCCGTACAACTTGATCAGAAATCCAAGCGCGGTCAGGGCCGCAGAACGGATCAGCTTCCCTTCGCGCAACCATACCCAGCTCAGGATAAACCAGGCGGCCAGCATCGGGTTGAACTGCACATTGCTCAGGCTGGTACTCAGTTCGACCAGGCAAAAGAGCAAGATGGCGTTCTGCTGTTTCGTTTCCAGCGGCAGGCGGCGCACGGCATACCAAAGGAAAGCGGCATTCGCCATTACCCAGAGGAAGCAACCGGCGATGGGGTGGAGTATCGAAAAAGGTGCAATCACCACCAGGAACGACGGCCCGTAATGGTTGGCGTCGTCGTATTCCCACCAGTAATCCCAGTAAATGTTCTGCCCTTGCCCGATATGGCGGATGATGCCTTCAAACAAGAGGTAATTGTTCATGCCCCAGCGGCCGGCGCTTACGCGGATGGCGGCAATCGCCAGGGCCACAGCAAACCAAAGCAGGGTGCTGAGCTCGAATTCCAGTCCGGCAAATCGGATGCGGCGTTGGGTGAGGAAGCGGCCGGTTTGGCGTAAGGCGTTGAAAGTGACCATGGCTGGACTGGGAGGGGATGGGAATGCCGGTGCCTCAGTTTCTGCTCCAGCTGCTGCCGTCTTTTCCGTCGCGGATCACCAGGCCGAGCGCGCTGAGGCGGTTGCGGATTTCATCGCTGAGGGCGTAGTTCTTGTCTGCTTTTGCTTTCGCACGCATGTCGAGCAGCATCTGCATCACCCCGTCGAGTGCCTGGTCGTCGCCGGCGCTTTCCGTGCAGATGCCGAGGATGTCTTCCATCCACGTTTTGAACAGCTGCTGCAAGGCCTGGATGTTCGCAGCATCGAGAGCGAGCTTGCCGTCGTTGCAGAGGTTGGCAACCCGCGCAGCCTCGAAGAGCTGGGCGATCACCTGCGGGGTGTTCAGGTCGTCGTTCATGGCAGCCGCACAGGCCGCAACAATGGCGTTTACATCGTAGTCGTTGTGGGCAGCGGCTTTCAATCCGCCAGCCGTTTCGGCAGCCTTCCACAAACGTTGCAAACCCTTTTCGGAGGCCTGCAAAGCCTCATTGCTGAAGTCGAGCGTGCCGCGGTAATGTGCTTGCAGGATGAAGAAACGCAGCGTCATCGGGCTGTAGGCCTGCTGCAACAAAGGGTGTTTGCCGCTGAAGAGTTCTTCCACCGTAATGCCATTGCCCAGGCTCTTGGCCATCTTCTGCCCGTTGATGGTGATCATGTTGTGGTGCACCCAGAACCGCGCCGGATTGTGGCCGGTGCAAGCCGTGCTCTGTGCAATTTCGCTCTCGTGGTGCGGGAACAATAAATCCATCCCGCCGCCGTGGATATCGAATACGTCGCCGAGGTATTTGCGGCTCATAGCCGAGCATTCGATATGCCAGCCGGGATAGCCTTTGCCCCAGGGACTGCTCCACTGCATGATATGCTCCGGATCGGCCTTCTTCCAGAGCGCAAAATCGTTCGGATTGCGTTTTTCGTCCTGGCCTTCCAGCTCGCGCGCTTCGTTGCCGGCGCCGGCTATAAGGTCTTCCAGCACCCGGCCGCTCAGTTTGCCATAGTCGTGGTTTTTCGCATAAGCGAGCACGTCGAAATAGACGCTGCCGTTTACTGCATAAGCCAGACCTGCTTCCACAATTGCCTGGATCATTTCGATCTGTTCAATGATATGGCCGGAGGCACGCGGTTCGATACCGGGAGGAAGCACACCCATCAGCCGGATCATTTCGTTGTACGCGAGGGTATAGGTCT
>Ga0315904_10003483_pt1 | contig 23072 bp, 19 predicted proteins | sample LakEriMetagenome_6_FD_203529 | JGI IMG/M metagenome (GOLD analysis project Ga0315904, IMG submission 203529) | Freshwater fungal communities from buoy surface, Lake Erie, Ohio, United States - Buoy 12 MA120 | ecosystem: Environmental > Aquatic > Freshwater > Lake | place: USA: Lake Erie, Ohio... | reverse complement strand
CCCGCCGAGGTTTGGCTGGTGGTTTCCAGCGATGGCCGGGTGGAGCGCAATCTAACAAAACGTGCGGGCGAGGCGATGGCTTGGTCGGTCGACCGCAAATGGCCGGAGAGCGGGAGATATTGGTTCGAAGCGGGCGACGCGCGTTCGTTCGAGCGGCGCATCGAGGTGCGCCTGCCCGCCAAGGTGGTGGCGAGCCAACTCGTGATCGTGCCGCCGTCCTACACGAAATTGCAGACCATGCGGGTGGTGGAAGGGAAACCGTGGCCGGCGATTCCCCAGGGCTCGGACGTCACGGTGGACTGGACCTTTGACCGCGCATTGAAAGAGCTTTCGGTCGATCATGATGACGCCAAGGCAAGCGCGGCGGAAAAACCCGAGAGCTGGAAACTGACAGGACGCCTGACCACCAACCGGGCGTGGTCCGCGCACTGGACGGATGTTTCCGGCTTGTCCGATGAGACGCGCGTCGGTTTCAACGTCAAGGCGGACGAGGCTCCGCGAGTGGCTTTAATCCAACCCACGGGCGAGGAGGAAATATTGCTAACAAGAGACGCGTGGCTGCGCCTGACATTCGAAGCGGGCGATGATTACGGACTGGCCGAGGTGTCGGTTTGCCGTGGCACTCCGGAGAAGCCGGACGCGAAGGCGATCCAGACATGGAAACCCGCCGCGCCTTCATTCAAACAAAGCGTGGATCTTCAGTTGTCGCGCTGGGTGGGCAAGGAGGAAAGCGAGGCATGGTTCTGTGTAGCGGCCACTGATGGCAATGATGTCACCGGCCCGGGGCGCACGCTCTCGCGGATGCTGGTGGTGCGCATCGTGACGCCGGAGGAATTGCAGCGCGCCACGGAACACCGCGAGGGCGAGGTGCTGGGCGGGTTGGATGATCTGTTGCGTCTTCAACAGACGAATCTCGATGCCACCCGTGCGGCGCTGAAGAATGCTGCGGGCGATGTGGCGACACTGGCCGAGCGGCAGTTGAGGATCGAAGAGGCGGCGGCGAAACTGGTGGCGGCCACACCCGCTGGATCGGCGGCGTGGCGGGATGTGTTGGGCGGATTGCTTGCGAAGGAAATGCCGCAGGCAGTGCTGGCCCTGCGCGATGCGGTTTCCAACAAGGATGCCGTGCGCCGGAAGTTTCTTGCGAAAGCCGAAGCGCTGGAGTCATCCATCCTCGCTCGTTTGAAAAACCTGCCAGCGGACTTGCGGGATGAGTCGAGCGGGGCCGCCGTGCGCGATCTGATCGGAAGGGTGGAGGCCTTGTTCAACCGCGAGAAAGCATTGCACGTCCGCGTCCTGAAAGCGGCGAAGGGCGATGGCGCGGCGATGGCGGCGGATCAGGACGCGCTGGCCGATGAATCCCGCGTTGTAAGGCAGGCGCTGGCGGATGGCGCGCAGAACGCATCCATCGGCGATGTGGCATTCCGCGCGGTGTTGACGAAGGCCGCCGGGTTGATGGGCGAGACGAAAATTTACGAACAGATGATCGGCAGCGCCGAACGGATCGAAGGCGAGTCGTTTTCCGAAGCGGCGGCACTTTGCAAGCAGGTGCTGGTGGATCTCGCAAGGGTGCTGGAATTGTTGAACACCTCGCAGCGAAGCACGGCGGGCGACAAGGCGGAGTCGATGAAGGAGGCGGCCGAGGACATTCGCGAAAAGCTGGATGCGCTGGTGGAGCAACAGCGGGCGGTGGTGGAAAAGAGCAAGGAACTGGCATCCAAGGACGAGTTCAGTCCGGAGGATGTGGCCCAGGCGAAGGAACTGGCCGCGAAGAAGGATGAGATCGCGAAGTTGATCGAACAGATGCTGACGGACGCCCACGCGTTTCCCGATCTGCGGCCGATGAACGAACTGCGCGAGGAGCTGACGAAGATTTACGAGGACGTGATCCAACAAGACACCGAACAGGCGGCGGCCGGGGAATTGAAACCGTCTGAGATCGCCGTTCAGAAGGAAGAGGGCTTGCTGGAGGCGATGGAGAAAGCGGCCGAGACCGCGGAGGACATGGAGATGTGGCTGCCGGACAAAAACGAAACGACCAAGTGGCTGATGGAGAATTTCGACCTCACCGAGATGCCGGAGATTCCCAATCTGCCGCTGCCGGATTCATTCACCGATCTGGTCGGGGATTTGCTCAAGGAGCAGGAAGGACTCGCGGAACAGGTGCAGGATGCGGCTTCCAACAACGCCTTCGCCGTGAATCCCGCGAACGGCTGGGAGGTGGCGGACGGACCGATGCCCGGTTTCAACGCCCAAGGAAAATCCGGAAACACTCCACCTAACAAAAACGAGCAGACCGGGCGTTCGAGCGGCGGCCGCGAAGGAATGTCGAGCGGCGAAATGGTCAACCAGCGGGCCGATCAACTGGAAGGAAGTTCGATTGATGCACGCCGCACCAATGATCCGCTGCAGAAAGGCCAAGTGCAGGACGACGGCCCTCCGGCGGATGCCAAGGCGACGGGCGGCGGCAAAGCGGGCGGAGCAAGCCAGCGCGTCGGCATGACGGGTGAAGCACCGCTGCGTCCGGTGAACGCGCCGAACCAGATGCTCAACGACGCGCTTGCCGCGGAGCAGGCCTTGCTCGCGCAGCAGACGGCGAAAAGTTATGCCACGGCGCGCCTGTTCTATCTGCGCACCGGGCCGATGCCGGAAGTGGCCCGGCTGATGGATGAATCCCGCGAGGCGTTGAAGAACGGGCGGCTGGCGGAATACGAAGCTCTCCATCGCCGCATCGTGGCAAGCCTGCGCAAACTCGAGGAAGGTGGCTCCACCGCGGAAGTGAAATTGATAGAAAGTGGCGGCAGCCGTTTCGTCGGAGAGAAACGCCTGCCCGGCGGTGCCGATGTCGCCGTGCCCGCCGGATTCCAACAACCGGTGGACGATTATTTCCGCGCACTCGACTCGCCATGATCCGGAAATTCCTTCTGCCGCTGATGCTTTCCGGCGTTTCCGCCGCGGCCCCCGAAACGAACCGCGCCGATTGGGCGGTTGAGGGCGCGCCCTATCGGGTGGAGCTGAGTGCGACTGCCGCGCCGGATGTGGCGGACGCGGGTTGGGAGATCCGCTTGCCGGACTTCGGCACAGGACGATCGGACATGCGCGACGTGGTGTTGTTAGGCCCGGATCAAAAGGAGATCGCGTTGGAGGGTGTCTGGCGCGGTGCCGGGCGCTCGTTGCTGATGCTCGCGGAATCGATGCCCGATGGTGGAGCAGCAGCGACCTTGTATTTCGGCGGGGCTTCATCGCGTCGGATGAAGTCGTGGTCGGCAAAACGCAGTCTGCTTTTGGAAACGCGGAAGCTGCCCGCCGGCTCGAAGATCGCCACATTCGCAGGTTGGCAGGAGGCATGGCGGAAAGCTCCGGTGATCGATGGCGCGGCTTTCGTGCCGATGATTTTCCATGGCGACAATCCATTCGGAGATCCTGGCCCTTTCCTCAGCCGCTATACCGGCCGCGTGAAAACCGGCGATGGCGGGGACATGAAATTTTACACTCTATCAGACGATGTATCCTACGTGACAATCGACGGCAGGTCCGCGCTGAAGTGGCAGCAGGATCGCCCGCCACCGCTTGATCCGACAAAGGTGCCGGTCGCCAAAGTCCGGGTTTCCAAGGGGTTTGCGGGTGTCGAGTATTGCCACGCCGCGGCCGAGCCTCCGGGAGCGATGGTGTTGGGATGGGAGAAGGACGGGAAGCTGGGCAACGTGCCGCCGGAAGCGTGGGTGCATCCGGGCAGGGTGAAGGTGGGGACCATCGAGGCGAAGGACGGCGCGCCCGTGCCGCTGCCGGAACTCGAGGCGGAGCGATACCTCGGCTATGGCGGCGAGTGGTATGTGAGCGTGAAGGGCGTGGTCGCCAATGTGGGCGATGGCTGGCAGGTGGAGTGGATTTGGCCGGATGGATATGTGGGCAAAGGGACGGAAATCCGGCGCTTGTGGATGAGCCTTGATCCCGTGCGGGTGATCGTTCGTTTGCGGAACGGACCGCGTGTGATCGAAGGGCGGCGAGTGCTCGTCATTCCGCGCGGCTTGGAGGCGGCATCGGTGAACAACAGTGCGCAGTTGGCTCCGTTTCTGGAATGGATCAAGGCGGAGGAACCATCCGCAGCGGGCGAATCTGCCAGAAAAGCCGGGTTCATTCTTGCGAAGGATTTCCTGCCACCCGCCGAGGCGGCGAAATGGGCGGAGGCTTGGTTGCAATCCGCCAAGCCGGAAGGAGGCGCATGGGTGGATGCGATGACGATGGCGATCCGCGAAACCGCCAAGCGCGATCCGAAGGCCGCGCTGGACCGGCTTGCCGGTCTGCCGGTTCCGGCACGCGCGGCGATGGGCCGTGAGGCTGATTTGTTAGAGCTGGATTTGCGGGTGTTCGGACTCAAGGACCCGATGGTCGTCGGGCTGGCCACCAAGTTGGAAAAAAGCGGCGACAAGGTGGTCTCGCTCATGGCGAAGATCCGCCTCGGCGACTATCATTTGCTCAACGGCCGGATCGAGGATGCAACCCGCTGTTTCGCCGGAGCGATTTCCGACAACAAGGAATCCGGGCGCCAGGCTCCGGTGGTCGATCGGTCGCACTCGCTGGCGATCGAGGATTTGATCCAGCACCAGCGACTCGATGAAGCGCGCGTCAAACTGGTCCAGTGGGAGCGCCAGCGTCCCGCGGCGAAGATCGATGGCGACCAATTGTATTGGCGGGCCCGCGTGATGTTTCTGGCCGGTGAATGGAACCGCGCGTTGCAGGATCTGGAAACGAGCCTCAAAATCCGGCCCGGCTCACCGGAGGAAATCGATGTGCTTTTCTGGCAGGGCAGGGCGCTTTTTGAACTCGGCCGCAAGGAGGAGGCCCGGAACATCTGGAGCTCGCTGATGAAAGACTATCCGAAACACGAACGCGCGGAAGCGGCAAAACAATGGGCGGAAAAATCCTGATTCTGTTAGTAGCGCTGATTACAGCCGTTCTCCCGATCGCCCGGGCGGACGGTCCGGGCCGCATTTACACGAAACCGGCGGACACTGATGCGGGCATCATTTCAGGCAGCGTGAAGGGCGCGGTGCTGACCCATGCGCTCGCCGTCGAACGCGACCGGACGCGTGTCTATCGGGCGGTTCTCGATGGAGCGGGCACCGGATTCCGTTTTGAGAAACTTCCGGTCGGTCGTTTCGATCTGGTTCTGGTGACGAAGGACAGCCGCGTGATAGAAGGCCTCGGGCTCGGCCCCGCGCCGGATCTGCCTGAAGAATGCGCGAAACACCTCGAACAGGGCGTGGCGAAGGCGGATTCGTTTTTCAACCGTCACTTCCGTCATAGGACCGGGATCGAAGGCGGAGTCGCATTGGTATTTGCCGAGCGCATCCGCGACGGCCAAATCCTGCGCGGCTCGGGTGAGGAAATCGACGCCTGCCTGCGCCGCCTGGAAATCATCGAACTCCGCGAAGCCGGCGACGAATGGCAGATGGTGAAAACAAGGCATCTTTTCCGCGAAGAAACTCCCAGGATCAAAGGCATTCCGTTTCTCGCCCACCAACATCTTATCGCGCTGGGCGGCTTGCGGATCGCTTCCGCGCCGCGTGATCTTGGCGTGATCGACCTGACAAAAACCCAACAACCATGAGCACTGCGAAACGTTTGAGAATCATCGAGGGAAAGGACAAGGGCGTCCGTGTTCCGTTGGAATCCCCGCCGGTTACCATCGGCCGCTCGGATGACAACCGCGTTATTCTTTCGCCGGAAATCGCCGCCTCGCGGCATCACGCGGAGCTGACCGAAGACGACGGCGTGTGGTCGGTGCGCGATCTCGGCAGCATGAACGGTACCTGGGTCAACGGCGAACGGATCGAATGGCCGCGCGTGCTGCGTGTGGGCGACAAGATCAAGATCGCGGGCGATGTGATGGTTTTTGAAGAGTATGCCGCCGATGAGTCTATCACTCAACGAACCGGGGCTTCCACGGTGAATCTGGATGCGGGCGCTCCGGACATCGCGGAGGAAACCGCCGCGCAGCTCCGCATGTTGATTCCCCGGCTGGAAGGCGTGGTGGAGGAAATCGGCAAGGCAATCGTCGGGCAGAAGGAGATTGTGAACAGCCTGATGCTGGCGCTCGTTTCGCGCGGCCACGTGTTGATGATCGGGATGCCGGGATTGGCGAAGACGCTGATGATCCGGACGCTGGCGGAAGTGCTCGATCTGCGGTTCCGGCGGATTCAATTCACGCCGGACCTCATGCCCACGGACATCACGGGCACCGATGTGCTGGAAGTGGACGAGGCCACCGGGCGGAAGAACTACCGGTTCATCCGTGGTCCGGTGTTCACCAATATTCTGTTAGCCGACGAGATCAACCGCACGCCGCCCAAGACGCAGGCGGCGCTGCTGGAGGCGATGCAGGAATGCCACGTCACGGCTTCGGGGGAGACCTATCCGCTGGCTCCGCCGTTTTTCGTGCTGGCCACGCAGAACCCGCTCGAACAGGAGGGGACCTATCCGCTGCCCGAGGCGCAGCTCGACCGGTTCATGTTCAGCCTGCGCGTCGATTATCCGAGCGAGACAGAGGAGGAGGAAATCGCCGAGAGCACGACATCGGACCGCAGCATCGAGTTGTCAAAGCGCATGAGCGGTGAGGAGATCCTGCTGCTTCAGAAACTCGTGAGGAGGCTGCCGGTTTCAAAACACGTCGTGAAATACGCCACCCGCCTCGCCCGCGCCACGCGGCCCGGCGACCCGCGGGCACCGGAGGCGGTGCGGAAATGGATTCATTGCGGGGCGGGTCCGCGCGCCACCCAGTATCTGCTGCTGGCCGCCAAGGCTGGCGCGGTGATGCGCGGGAGCCTGGTGGTGAATTGCAACGACATCCGGCTGGCCGCGCTGCCGGTCCTGCGTCACCGGATGTTCACCAATTTCGCCGCGGATTCCGAAGGCGTCGATGTGGATGAGATCATCGCCAAGGTTCTCAAGGAAGTCCAGGAACCGGGGGAAAAGGACTATCAGAAGGCCGGTTGATCAGGCTGGAAACGATAACTGGGGCTCAAATGGTCGGAGCAGGATGGCCCCCACTCTAAAAAACCTCTTGCGAGGAGAGGCTTTTTGAAGTGGTCGGGGCGGCCAGATTCGAACTGACGACTTCCTGCTCCCAAAGCAGGCGCTCTACCAGGCTGAGCTACGCCCCGTGCGGGGGGCGGACCCTTGGAGAATCCCCGGACGAAATCAAGGATTTCTTCAGGGCGGCTGGCCGGACCATGCGTGAATCGCCTCCCGCGACACGCGGGCGGTCCGGGATTCGTTGGTGTTTGCGCGCCTCATGGCATCATGAAATGCGAACAAAAAACCGTTTCCTGCGAAGCAGCGCCGCCCGTTCATCCCCATCATGGCGCCATTCGCCCATGTGCAAGATTCCTACATGAATACAAACGCCCGCCACATCGCTTGCAAAGCCCTGTCCTTTCCCGTTCCGCCCGAGGCCGCCGCCGTGCTCGACGCCGCACCTTCCGTAAAGGTGGCCACCTCCGCCAGCCAGTTGGTCGAGTTCGCCATCCGCGACGCGGTGAACGGCTGGCATGAAGTCGCCTATGAAGTGCCCGGCAAGGGCCGGGTCGTCGAAGCCCGCGTCTGCCGCGCCAAAAACGGCATCAACGCCAACTACCTTGAACCCTACATGCGCCGCCGCGATCCGGACTGCATGGTCATCGGTGACGATCTGCCAACCGACAAGCCGACATTCCAGGAGCGTTTCGGCAGTGGTTTCTCAAGCCTGCGCGAGGAAACCTTCGCATGGCTCAAGACCCAGGAGCTCGCCGTGTTTCCCTTCCACGCGGGCATGGCCGGCAAGGGCACCGACGCGCTGGTCATCGCGCCGGCCAACGCAGGCTTCTTCGCGCTCGGCCTGTCGATGCTGCAGGGCATTCTCGCGCCGGGAGAGATTCCGGAAAACTTCGCGCCGCACGCAGTGATCTACGTCGCGCCGCCGTTCCGCCACACCCACTTCGGAGGCAAGCAAGTGGTGGTGCACAACCGTCTCGAGTCCGCGCACGAACTCTTCAGCTACAACCTCTATCCCGGCCCCAGCGCGAAGAAGGGCATCTATGGCGTGCTGCTCAACATCGGCGAGGCCGAACACTGGATCACCATGCATTGCTCGACGGTGCAGGTCATCACGCCATATGATAACAAAATTGTCATATCACATGAAGGCGCGAGCGGCGGCGGCAAGAGCGAGATGCTCGAGCACGCGCAACGCCAGTCCGACGGCTCGCTGCTACTCGGCCGCAACCTGGTCAACGGCGACCAGCGCCTGCTCACGCTGCCCCGCGGCTGCGACTTGCGTCCCGTCACCGATGACATGGCGCTCTGCCATCCCACACTCGAGAAGGGCCGAGGCAAACTCAGCCTCGTCGATGCCGAGGACGCGTGGTTCGTGCGCGTCAACCACATCGAACGCTACGGCGTGGATCCGCATTTGGAGAAACTCACCATCCATCCGCCCGAGCCGCTGCTTTTCCTCAACGTCCAGGGCCAGCCCGGAGCCACCTCGCTGATCTGGGAGCACACCGAGGACGAACCCGGAAAACCCTGCCCCAACCCGCGGGTTATCATTCCACGAAACATCGTACCCAACGTCGTCAAAGGCCCGGTGGACGTGGACATCCGCAGCATGGGTGTGCGCACGCCGCCATGCACCGCGGATCAACCCACTTATGGCATCATCGGGATGTTTCACTTGTTGCCACCCGCCCTCGCCTGGCTCTGGCGGCTCGTCGCTCCGCGCGGCCATGCCAACCCGAGCATTGTCGCCACCGAGGGCATGTCCTCCGAAGGTGTCGGCTCTTATTGGCCCTTCGCCACCGGACGCCGCGTGGATCACGCCAACCTGCTGCTCAACCAAATCATCGAGACGCCGGAAGTCCGCTACGTCCTAATCCCGAACCAACACATCGGCGCATGGGAAGTCGGCTTCATGCCGCAGTGGATCACCCGCGAATACCTCGCACGTCGTGGTGGCGCGCGTTTCACCGAGAAGCAGATGAAGCCATCCCGCTGCCCGCTGCTCGGCTACACCCCGCGCAAGATCGTCATGGAGGGCCGCACCCTCGGCGTGTGGTTTTTCGAAGTGGACCAGCAGCCGGAAGTCGGCCCTGCCGCCTACGATCGCGGCGCGGAAATCCTCGATGCCTTCTTCCATCAGGAGTTGCTGCAGTTCCTCGTGCCAGACCTCCTGCCCACCGGCAGGAAAATCATCGAGTGCTGCCTCTCCGGCGGCACCCTTGAAGACTACGAAATACTGTTAGGCATGGCCACTCTCGAAAACGCATGATCCCATGGAAGGCTTCGACACCACACTCGGCCGCGGCATCAAGCCGGACTTTGATGATGCTCCGGCGCGATTCCGCCGCCGCATCGGCGGGGTCGATTACCTTCATCTGAGGGGCAGGCAAAACGGCGATCTGTTCGTCACGCGCCACGGCTGGCCTGTCGTTTCCTGCCTGCTTCCCGAGTGCTGGTTCACCGGCCAGCAGTTTCGCAAACCCGGCCAGGCGCTCGCCGGGGCCACCGGTGCCGTTTACCGCGTGCCGGTGGCTCATCCCGCACGCAGCGGCTTCGCGCTCGTCGTGAAGTTCAGCCGCTTCGGCCAGGATGTCGGCATCACCGTGGCCGAGGAAATGATCGCCAACCGGCAGTTCATGGACCGCGTGGACCATGCCGAGTTCCTTCCGCCCTTCGAGGAGTTTTCCAATCTCGAACGCTTGCGCTCGCAGTGCCGCTGCATCTTCGCCACCAAGGCGCCTCTCGCCATTTACTCGCCGCCCACGCGTTATCTCGCATGGCAGCTCGGCCGCAAAAACCACCTCCAATGGACCTACCGCCGCCAGCTAAACGCCAGCCAGTGCGACGACACCGAACCCAAGATCGAATACGAGTGGGAACGCATCTACATCCTGCTCTACCGCTGGATGGACGGCATCGACCTCGAACAAGCCCGTGCCTGCGGACTCGTTTCCGAAAACCTGGCGGCCGATTGGACACGCAATGCCGCCGATCGTTTGTTAGAACTCGGCTGGCTGGTCCTCGACCACAAGCCGCGCCACCTCATCGTCCGCCCCACGCGCCGCGAACGCCGCATCCTCAGGCGTCGCGGCAAACCGGTGCTCGGGCTCGTCGATTACGAGTTGCTCGTGCCCGCCCTCTCCACAGAATCCGAAAACTAACAACATCATGATCAACATCGCACTCTTCGGTCCTCCCGGCGCGGGCAAGGGCACCCAGTCCGCCTATCTCGTCGAGCGTTTCAACCTCATCTACATCTCCACAGGCGAGATGCTGCGCCGCGAGATGGCCGCCGGCAGCAAACTCGGCGAACAGGCGCGCGACATCATCGCATCAGGCGGACTCGTGTCGGATGAGATCATCGTCCAGATCATCGAGAAAACCATCACCGAGAATCCGCAGGCCGCGGGTTTCCTCTTCGATGGATTTCCCCGCACCTTCATCCAAGCCTACATCCTCGACGGCCTGATGATGAAGCTCAACACATCGCTCAACTGCCTCATCAACCTCAAGATTCCCGAGGAGGTATCAGTCAGTCGTTTGTTAGAACGGGGGAAAACGTCAGGCCGCCTCGATGACAACGAAACCGTCATCCGCAACCGCCTCCGCGAGTATCACGAAAAAACCCTGCCCGTGCTCCAGTTCTACCGCGACAAGGGCCAGCAGCACGACATCGACGGCACCGGCAGCGTCGAGCAGGTGCGCGCCGACATCGTGCGCATTCTCCAGCAGGAACTCGACAAGAACCTCTTCAACCTCGTGCTCTTCGGCTATCCCGGCGCGGGCCGCGGCTCGCAGGGAATCGCCCTCGCGGAAAAATTCGGCCTCGAATACGTCGCCACCGGCCGCATGCTCGACGAGGAGATCCACAGCGGCAGCGAAACCGGCCGCGAGATCGCCGCGCTCTATGAAAACGGCGAACTCGTGACCGATGAAATCGTCGTCCGTCTCATCGAGAAAAAAATCGCCAATGCCAATGGCGTGAAGGGTTTCGTCTTCAAGGGCTTCCCGCGCACCCTCGTGCAGTCCTACATCCTCGACGGGCTGTTGCGCAAACACGGTTCCGGAGTTTCAATGGTCATCGACGTGGCCGTGCCACTGCTGGAGGTTGTGCAGCGCCTCGACGCGCGCAGCCGCACCGACCGCCGCATGCCCTACGACTCCAGTACGGACCGCATCGTCAAACGTCTCCGCGAACACGAAAACAAGACCGTCCCCGTCATCGACAACTACCGCAAGCAGCGCGAGGTCCTCACCATCGACGGCACCGGCACCTTTGACGAAGTCTTCGGCCGCCTCTGCCACGCGGTGGAGGATGGCATCCGCACCCTGCGCTGAGGAAATCCGCCGGGCCGCTTGACAGCACGCGCGACGGCTTGGATGCTCCATCCCACGACAGGGGTGCTCTTCGTTCGCAGAGCCGAGATTTTCCGACGCGCGGAAAAGACCCTTCGAACCTGAAGCGGGTCATGCCGCCGTAGGAAGTCGAGTCCCATCTCCCCTTCCTTGGCCGCGCCTCATCCGCACGGCCTTTTTCTTGCCCTCGACTCTCAACCTTAAACTCTCAACCTCTTCCCATGATCCGCCCCGAAGAAACCACCGGACCTTCCCCTGAGACGCACGACGCCTCTCGTTCCCCGCTGCCCGCCTCCACGAGGATCTACGTCGAGGGGCAAATCCACCCTTCGGTGCGTGTCCCCATGCGCGAGATCGCGCTTTCCGACACCAAGTCCTTCAACGGCCGCATCGAGAAAAACGAAGCCGTCCGCGTCTATGACTGCTCCGGTCTTTGGGGCGATCCGGCGTTCACCGGCACGGTCGAGGAAGGCCTGCCCGCCCTGCGCCGCGACTGGATTCTGCAACGCGGCGACGTGGAAGCCTACGACGGACGCCCCGTCCAGCCGCAGGACAACGGCTACCTCACCGAGAAACACGCCGAATACGCCTCGCAATCCGAAAAATCCAACCGCCTCCGCGAGTTCCCCGGCCTCACCGCCGAGCGCCGCAAACCGCTCCGTGCCATCAAGAGGGGCACGGGCGGCTCGCCCGTCACCCAACTCCAATACGCCCGCCTGGGCATCATCACGCCCGAGATGGAGTTCATCGCCATCCGCGAAAACATGCGCAGACAGCAGATCGTGGATCGTGGATTGAAGATGGGAGATCTGAAAGAGGACATCGTCCGAAACGATCTGCACAAACAGCACAACGGTTCGCATCAGAATTCTTCCTCTCAACCATCAACTCTCAACTCTCAACCTGACTACACCCCCTCTATCTTCCGTCGCTTCCCGCAGCGCATCCCCACCGAGATCACCCCCGAGTTCGTCCGCAGCGAGGTCGCCGCCGGCCGCGCCATCATTCCGCTCAACATCAATCACCCGGAATGCGAACCGATGATCATCGGCCGCAACTTCCTGGTCAAAATCAACGCCAACATCGGCAACTCCGCCGTGGCCTCGTCCATCGAGGAGGAGGTCGAGAAAATGCGCTGGGCCACCAAGTGGGGCGCGGACACAGTGATGGACCTCTCCACCGGCAGGAACATCCACGCCACCCGCGAGTGGATTCTGCGCAACTCGCCCGTGCCCATCGGCACCGTGCCCATCTACCAGGCGCTCGAAAAAGTGAACGGCAAGGCCGAGGACCTCACTTGGGAACTCTACCGCGACACGCTCATCGAACAGGCCGAGCAAGGCGTCGATTACTTCACCATCCACGCCGGCGTGCTGCTGCGCTTCGTCCCAATGACAGCTTCGCGCATGACCGGCATCGTCTCGCGCGGCGGCAGCATCATGGCCAAGTGGTGCCTCGCCCATCACAAGGAGAACTTCCTCTACACCCACTGGGACGAGATCTGCGACATCATGGCCGCCTACGACGTCTCGTTCTCGATCGGCGACGGACTCCGCCCCGGCTCGATCGCCGACGCCAACGACAAGGCTCAGTTCGGCGAACTTGAAGTCCAGGGCGACCTCACCCGCCGCGCCTGGGCCAAGGGCGTGCAAGTGATGAACGAAGGCCCCGGCCACGTGCCGATGCACATGATCGAGGAAAACATGGCCAAACAACTCGAATGGTGCCACGAGGCCCCGTTCTACACGCTCGGCCCCCTCACCACCGACATCGCACCGGGATACGACCACATCACCTCCGGCATCGGTGCCGCGATGATCGGCTGGTATGGCTGCGCCATGCTCTGCTACGTCACGCCCAAGGAACACCTCGGCCTCCCTAACAAAAACGACGTCAAGGAAGGCGTCATCACCTACAAGCTCGCCGCCCACGCCGCCGACCTCGCCAAAGGCCACCCCGGCGCGCAATACCGCGACAACGCCCTTAGCAAAGCCCGCTTCGAGTTCCGCTGGGAAGACCAGTTCAACCTCGGCCTCGATCCCGAACGCGCCCGCGAGTTCCATGATGAAACGCTGCCGCAGGACGGCGCGAAGACCGCCCACTTCTGCTCCATGTGCGGCCCGCACTTTTGCTCGATGAAGATCACGGAGGACGTCCGGAAATACGCGGCGGAACAGGCGATCTCGGAGGAAGAAGCTCTGGCAAAGGGCATGGAGGAGAAATCCAAGGAATTCGCGGAGTCGGGTGCCGAGGTTTACGTCCCTGCCTAACCGCTCCCTCCATGTGGAACGAACTCGATGTCGTCCGGGATGTTTCCAACCGTCTCAATGCGGCTGGCCTCGAGTTCATGCTGACCGGCTCGATGGCGATGAACTACTATGCCCAGCCCCGCATGACCCGGGACATCGACCTCGTCATCGCCCTGACTGCAAGCAACGCCTGGGAAATTTCCACCATCTTCGCACCTGACTATTACGTTTCAACCGAAGCCGTTCGCGATGCGATCACCCGCGAATCGATGTTCAATCTCATTCACGAGGACAGCATTACCAAGGTGGACTTCATCGTCCGCAAACACAGTCCCTATCGGCTCGAGGAGTTCGGTCGCCGCAAGCGCATCGAAATCGAGGACTTCACCACGTGGATCGTGAGCAAAGAGGATCTGATCATCTCAAAGCTCGACTGGGCGAAGGACACACGCTCGAACCAGCAGTTTGGAGACATCCGCAACCTTCTCTCCACCGGCTGCGACCTCAACTACATCGCCCACTGGACAGAAATCCTCGGACTGGGTAGCTTGTGGTCGGAAATCCAGTCATGAACGACACCTCACCGGAAATCGCCGCGATGGTCCACGCCCGCCTGATGGCCAAGACCGGCGAGGAGCGGTTTCTCATGGGCATCCGCATGCACGAAGCCGCCCGTCGCATGGTGATGGCTTCGTTTCCTCCGGGAATCTCGGACAAGGAGCGCAAGAAGCTGCTCTTCGAGCGTTTCTACGGCGGTGATATTTCCAGGGCAAGCAACAGGCCTGACGCAAACAAATAGGTATTGGCGAAAACTAACGCGACCTCACTTAATTGAGCCACAGTTACCCCAAGGATTGGCCGTCTCCGGAGTTCCGAAACGCAAGCCGTTGGGCTGCCGAAAGACACCGACATCCACGCCGTGGAGCACCATCTCTACCTGCATGGAAGGAACTACTGAAGCAGAAACTCGACGAGTGGAACACCGCAGAGAAACGATAACTCGAAGACGTGCCCGCGGTTCAAGGCATTTAGCCGCCATGTTGCAAATCTTCTAACAGCGGTCAGCCGGGAAGTTCAGTTTTTTGCGTCAAGGGGCTTGAGTTCGACTTTGCGGAAATGGATTTCCGCGCCCTCGCTTTGCAGACAGATCGCTCCCTTGCTTGTGCTGAGGCCGGCGCCTTCGTTCATCAGCACGTCGTTGACCCAGACGCTGATGGTGTCTCCCTTGCAACGGACGCGCATGGTGTTCCATTCGCCGGGCGGCTTTTCGACGCTGTCCTGGCGTTTCATCCAGCGGCGGCCCTGGGCGCTGGCGTTGGGCACGGTGACGGTCTCTCCGATCATCCAGAAATCGCCGGCATCGCCGGTGCCGAGTTGGACTTCGAGCGACTTCGGCCAGACGAAACGGTCGCGCGGAGTGGAGGCGTGGACGAGCAGTCCGCTGTTGCCGGGTTTCTTGTCGGGCGCCCAGCGCCACTCGATGGCGAGGTCATAGTTTTCATAATCCTTCGCCGTGCGGATCACACCGGGAGGCCGGCCCTTGCAGATGAGGATGCCATCGGCCACCGACCAAACGGCCTCGGGTTTCACTTCCGGATCGATGATATCGAAGGTCCAGCCATCGAGGTTCTTGCCGTTGAAAAGCGCCACCGATTCGGCGGCGCTGACGAAGGGGGCGAGCAGGATGAGGGTTGCGGCGAGGATTTCCCGGATCATGGCAATGCTTTGGCAGATGCCGCGGCGAGAGGCAAGGACGGGCTTGTGAAATGTGGGGCCGCGGTCCGGTTGCGGGAAAAACTTTTGCCTTGGAGAGCGGCGGGGGAGTCTCCTAGCTTGGGCGTGGCGAGAGCCGGATTTGTCCATGGCCAAACAAGAATTCACCATCCTCAACAAGCTGGGCATCCACGCGCGGCCGGCCGCGCAATTCGTCAAAACCGCCAACCGCTTCAAGGCGGATGTGTTTGTCGAAAAAGACGGCGAGGAAGTGGACGGCAAGAGCATCATGGGCCTGATGATGCTGGCTGCGGGCCACGGATCCGTCATCCACGTCAGCGCCGACGGCCCGGATGCCGACGACGCCCTCTCCGCGATCGGCGAGCTGATTTCCCGCAAGTTCGAGGAGGATTGAGCGGAACTAACGGGACTCCGGCAGCCGGGTGAGGCTGCTTTTCTGATAGAGTTCGGCGTTGGATGCCTGGAACTCGGCCTTGAGGCGGACGCGCAGGGTGGAGAGGTCCACCAGCCGCCAGCCGCTGAAGGTCCATTGGGATTCGCTGCCGTCGTGCTCGATGCCCGCGAGCAGGTGCACGGCGTCGTCGGTGATCTTGAGCGTTTCGTTTTTCGGCTCGAAGTAAAACGTGCGCAGCGTGCTGTTTTCCGAGCCGTGCTCGACGAGTTTGGGATCGAGATAAAACACTGCGCCGCTCGCTTCATCGGTGACGCGCAAATCCGGATAACCCGAGCGCTGGCGCACGCCCGCGCGTGTGGGCGGTGTGTCGCAGCGCAGGCCGGGCATGGCGTCGAGCCGCGCCAGCAGGCCGTCCTCGAAGAAGCGCGAGGCTTCGTTGATGCGGCGGAGTTTGCGCACCGGCGAATCCTCCGCGTTGAGTTCGCGGATCGTTTCCGCAAGCGCCGTCCCGATGGCGGAAAGCACCCGCTGGTGAGCGGGATCGTCGCTGAGCGGCAGCACGCTTTTGCCGGAACAGGCACGGGCCACGGTTGCGAAGTCGAAGGTTCTTTCGGTTAGATTCTCGTCGAGCAGTGAACGCACCAGCGCCGCGTCGCCGGATTCTGACGGATGATTGTCGCCTGGATTCAGCCAAAGTTTTCCCACCGCGATTCCCACAGCGAACGCGCAAGCCGAAGATATCACATGTGCGGTTTTCATGATCGTTTCATGCGATGCCAGGCCGAGGTGTCCGGCTTTGCCAAGTATTCCACAGGCAGGTCCGCGAGCGCGAGTTCATCAACGAGGTGTTCCAACAAAACAAGCGAGGCCGCGGCATCGTAGAGCGCGTCATGCCAGGATTTTTCCGGAACGATGGCGCTGACTTTTGCGGCGAGGTTCCGCCGCGCGCACAGCGCGCCGAGCGAATGGTCCGGCAGGTCCGGCCAGGCCGCGCGGGCGAGCAGGAGCGTGTCGATCCACGGTCCGAAACCATGGCCGGGAAAGGCGCGCAGGAATCGTTTCTCCGTGCCCTTGCCATGGGCCACCACGACCGCGCCGGCCAGCCGGTTTTTCAACTCCGGCCACAGCGAGAGCAGGGCTGGCGCATCCTTGAGATCCTCCGGCCCGATGCCATGCACCTTGCGCGCCGACCACTGGATGGGCCGGTCGCTTGATAGATAGGAAACGAAGCGGCCGCCGTGGCCATCCGCCATCGACCATGTGGCGAGGCCCACTTGCACCGGGCTGTCGGAAACGCCGCGCGCGGCCCCGGCGGACTCGAAGTCGATCGCGGTGAATCGGCTGTGGCGGACCAGCGGCATCGCGCGGAGTTTGTCAGTCGCCGCGCGCTGCAAGCAATGACAAAGCCGGGGTGGCGCGAGACAGGAAGATCGCATTCTCACGAATGCGCCTGCGGTTTGGATGTCACAATCTGCCGTTGTCCTTCGCTTCCTGGCAGGTGAGGCAGAGTGAAACCGCGGGCTTTGCCATCAGGCGCTCCACGGGAATGGTCGCGCCGCAGTTTTCACATTGTTCGTAGGTTCCTTCGTCGATGCGTTTGAGGGCGAGATCCATCTTGCGCAGCAGGTTGCGGTCGTCGGTGGCGATGCGGCGTTCCACGGCCTCGCTGGCGATCTGCACCGCGCGTTCTTCGACATCGCGCGAGTTCCAAACATCGATGGGGCTGCCATCGCCGCCGTGGTTTTCCCATTCGGCTACGATGCGCTCGCGTTCCTTGAGCAGGCGTTCGCGGAGTTCGGCGAGTTGGGTGGCATTCATGGTTGGACAACATAGTCATGCGATCCGCGGTTTTCCCGCTTTTTTTTGCGGAAAGCCACGCGCCGATTGCGGAGCGGCATCAGGCGCGGTCCGGGAATTCCCCGCGCCATCTGGCCAGCGCGCTGCGGATTTCGCCGGCGTCGCGGCCAGCGCCGAGTTCCCATGCCAGCGGGCAGCCGGGCGGGAAATATTTAAGCAACTCGGCATATTGCAGGGTGCCGCTGAAGGGCACGCGGTGGTCGCGCGAGGGCCACTCGACGTCATGTACATGTCCGCCGATGATATGGGGCGCGATGCGTTCGAGCCACTCGACATGGTCGAGCAGGCCGAGGTTGTGCTTGAGCTGGACGTGGCCGAAGTCGTGCCAGTATCCGACCCACGGATTGTCCGCGAAGTGATCCTGCAGCGCGAGCATCTCGCGCTCGGTGGGGATGTCCTCGAAACGCGAGCGGGATTCGATGGCGAGCTTGATGCGAAGCTCCGCCGCGTGAACGGCGATCGTTTCGAGCGCCTCGATCGCGCGGAAGTAATACAAAGGCCCGGTTTTCTCGCGTTTCCTCACGAAGTTGGTTTTGTGGCGGATGAAATCGCGCTCATGCGCGCGGCCCGCTGCGACGGCGGCGGTGAGCGGCTTGGTCCACTTCGCGGGATTCATGGGCACCGATCCCATGTGGAGGACGAGGTATCCGGCGCGGAATTCCGCCGCGAGTTCAAGCGTGCGCAGCGTCATGTCCAGCGCGCGCTGCCGCTCGGCCTGGCGGTGGGATGTGAACTGATAGGCGTCCGGCGCGTCGATCATCACCTCCACCGGCGAGGGAAAATAGTTATGCACTCCCACGCAGGTGAACATGCCGCGTTCGAAGGCCTTGCGGATGCCGGGCAGCTTCGCGATCGTCATGCCGTGCGAAAGCTCGATGCGGCTGAAACCCAGCTCGACGATTTCCGCGATCATCGCCTCGCCATCGGTGTGGCGGCTGTTGTTCCAGCAGGTGGAGAAGGCGGGCATGAGTTTGGATAAGAAGTTAAACCACGGATGAATGAAGAGTGAAGAGATAACATTTCACAAACATCGTAGAATGTTGGCTTGTCGCCGAACTCTTGAAATCCTTGTCCATCCGTGTTGATCCGTGGTTCATTTTTTCATCAAGTTTGCATCAGCGCCTTCCGGCGGTCTGCTTGCGGAACACCGGCACGAGGTTGGCATCCATCCACGCGAAGGCGGCATCAAGTCCTTCTTGCTGATAGAGTTGGCCGATCGAGGCCTCCACCCGCGTGGGGTTTCCGAAGGCGCTGAGGAAATCGTTGGAGGTCATTTTCATGAACCACTCGCCATCCATCGCCGCGCGCTCGCGCAGCACGAACTGGCGGGCGAAGAGGGCGAGCACGGCATCGCCGATCCATGCGGCTTCGCGCTCCTGGCGGATTTCATCGGCTTTGCGGCTCACGCGCCCAGCATGCACCTCAGGGGAAGGGCCGCACAAGTCTTTGCATGCGCTCGTGCTCGATGCGCTCGCGCAGCCGCATTTCCGAATCCGCATCCCAATAGCCGGGCTTGAGCTCCAGAAAGACCGACGAATACGGCAGCGCCGTCTGCGTGCGGATCACCAGCACGTCGAAACTCCGGTTCGCATCCTCAAGCAGAGTGAGCAGGGATTGTTGGTCGAGTTCGGCGGCCTCATGTCCATGCAGCGACTCACGCAGCTTCTTGCGCAAGGCATCGATGCCCGGCGCGAAGTCGTTTTCCACCGATCTCAGTTCGCGTGTGAGATAAACATGAGGCCGCACGTTTTCGGTGCGTTCGAGCGCCTGCAACACGTAGTCCACCGCTTCCGGCACTTCGACGGGCGCTGCCACCTGCCGCACGCCGCTGCGGCTGTGCGCGGGAAACGAGGCCTCGGCGATGACGATCCAATTGCGGTATCCGAGTTGCGACGCCTGGTTGTCCACCGCCGCGCGCCAGTTGTTGTCCGTTCCCATGAACACGCAGCCGGATGTCGCTAAAACCGCGCACACAGCCAGCAGACAATGGAGAAGTGACATCAGGGGCAGTTAAATCCCGGCCTCACCCGCTGTCAACGCACGGCCCTTCATCACGGCAACATGCGCCCGCCATGGACAAGACCCCGATTCCAACTAAAGTCGGCATCGTCCGCCACGCCGAAGAAATGAACACGCCAACCCTTCCCGCAGTCTGTCCCGAACTCGGTCTTGAGGTTTCCGTTTCGGAAATCGACAGGGAGCTGCGCCGGCTTTGGGAACAGGACGAGGCCCGCACGAACGCTTCGTTGATGAATCTCGTCGTCTATTCCGAGAAACCCGGAGCGCTGCTGGAAAACTCCGCCATCATCCGCAACCTCACGACAGAGCACGCCTGCCGCGCCATCCTCGTGGAAGTGAACCATGCCGAGCCATTGCCCGGCCTGCGCGCCTGGATCACCGCGCACTGTCATCTCGCACACGGCAGGAAATCGGTATGCTGCGAGCAGATCGCGTTGTATCTCACCGGCAAGGTCACCGGGCGTTTCCGCAACACCGTCTTCGCCCATCTCAACTCCGACCTGCCGCTCGTCTTCTGGTGGCAGGGCGAACTTTCCGACATTCTAACAGAGCGACTGGTGGTGTTGATGGATCGTTTGATCATCGACAGCTCGGCATGGGCGGACCCCGCCGCGTCGTTCCGCCGCATCGCGGAAACTTCGCTGTCCAACAGCGATCTCATCCTGCATGATCTTGAATGGACGCGCGCCTGGCAGTTCCGCCTGGGCGTTGCGGGCATCTTTGATGATCCCTCCGCGCAACACGCGCTGCCGGAAATCGACACGGTGGAAATCTCCCACCATCCCGGGCATCGGAACGCCGCCCTGCAAATGCTCGCATGGCTCGCGGTGCAGGCGGGCTGGAAGGATCTTGAAGCGGCTGGCAACTTCTTCTCATTCGAGACATCCGCGGGCAGGCGCATCAGGACCATGCTGCTTGAAAACAAGGACGCCCCTCCGCTCTCCTCGCTCATCCTGCGCGCGGGCGAACGTTCCGCACACATCCGCCAGACCGCCGGAGCCAGCCACGTCGAACGGCGCATAGAGGCGCCGGGCTATCAAGTCGCCTCCCTCGCTCCCGTCGATCCATCTTCCGCCGAGCAACTCGTCGCCATGCAACTCGCGCGCGGCGGCAAGAACTCGTTGTTTCATAAAATCCTGCCGCGTTTCCGCAAACTGCTGGAGGCCTCGCGGGCATCGTGATCCATGCTTGGAATCCCGCGTTTTTGCGGCATGCTGGAAAGCGTCACCCACACCCATGAATGCCTCGTTCCGCCGATTGCTGGCGCTCGCCCTTGTTTTTTTCACCGCGTTTGCGGCGGTATCCGTTCTGAAAAAATGCCGCTCGGGCGGCAGCTTGCGGGATCTGATACCCGGCCTCGGCAAAGATGACGGACGTTTCCGGCCGGAAGCTTTCACCTTGCCGGACCGCGCGCCGCTCAACCTCGGCGATGTCGAGCTGCTCTCACGCCTCAACGACGAGTATGCCAGCCTCACCCAGGCCGTGGTGCCCTCCGTTGTGAGCATCGACACCGCCGGCGTGCGCACCGAGCATTTGTTGGATCTGTGGGGCCGCACCAGCATCCGGCGCTATCCCACGCAGGGACAGGGCTCCGGCGTGATCGTCACGAAGGAAGGCCATGTCATCACCAATCACCACGTCATCGCAGGCCAGCAACAAATCCAAGTGACCGTGCACGGCGGAAAAACCCTCCCCGCGCGATTGATCGGCGAGGACACGATGCTCGATATCGCGGTGATCAAGATCGAGGGCGGCGGTCCCTTCGTGCCCTTGAAAATGGGTGACTCATCCGAAGTCAAAGTCGGCCAGATTGTTTTCGCCGTCGGCAATCCCTTCGGCTTGGGCGAGACCATCACGCAAGGCATCATCTCCGCGAAGGAACGCTCGTTGTCCGACAACCAGCGCGACCTTTTTCAAACCGACGCCGCCATCAACCCCGGCAACTCCGGCGGTCCGCTCGTCAACTTGCGCGGCGAGATCGTCGGTATCAACGTCGCCATCTTCACCCCGGATCGCGAGAAACCCGGCTTCACCGGTGTGGGTTTCTCGATTCCCGCAAACGATGTGAAAGACGCGTTGTTCCAGATCCTCGAGCGCGGCCGTCCGATCCGCGGGTTTCTTGGCGTGCAAATGCGCGATCTCGATCCCGCGGTGCGCGCCGCCCTGCAATACACCGGTGCGGAAGGCTCGGCCGTTCTCGGGGTTTCCCCCGGTTCGCCCGCCGAGACCGCCGGACTCAAGCCATGGGATGTGGTGCTTGCCTTCAATGGCGAGGCCATCCGCAGCGCCTCGCAACTCTTCGCGCTCGTACAAAGCACGCGCGCCGGTGATGCGGCGACACTCAACATCTGGCGCAAGGGCCAATTGATGGAACTGCGGGCGATCATTGGCGATAGCGATGCCGCATCCCTCACACGCGCTTCCTTGCCGGCCGGCGATCAAGGCGTCGTCCGTGATCCGGATGAAATCCTCAAGGCGCTCGGCATTGAAGTGCGCGACCTCTCGGTTCCCGAACGCATGCGCGGTCTGCGCGGCGTGGTCGTCACCACCATCAGCAACAACGGACTTGCAGCCGGCAAACTCCAGGCGGGCGACCTGATCATCGCGGTGCAGAACGCGCGGATCAGTGGAGCCAGCGAGTTTTTCCTGCATCTCGCGGCCTCCGCAGCCGTGCAGGAAACCGCCATCCACCTGATGCGTGACGGACACCCGCTGCGTGTCACCATTCCCGCCATTCCGCGCCGCGAATAGTCGCGAAATTGATGAAACTTGTCTTCCGTGTGGCGCGTTTTCTCAGAGATCGTCATGCAGCGCTCGAAGATACCATACTTCTTTCTCGGTCTTGCCGCGGTTCTCGCCGTGTCAGCACTGGTGATGCTGGTCATCAAATCACGCGCAATCAAGGCGGAGACTCCGGCGCCCGTGGCACCGCCCGCCGCCGAAGTCGTGCAGCCGCCACCTCCGAAGGCGGAAGAAGCGGTCCCGACTTCGACGGTGGAACCCACGCTGGAAGACCTGGGCGCTGGACTCGCCACCATCCAGCCCGAGGAACTTGTCAAACGCATCAGCAAGGCGCTGGAGTCCGGTGACTTCCAAACCCTCAGCCACTTGCTCGGAAAACAAGCGAGCGATCCCGCCATCGCCTCACAACTGCGCGAACTTGCCGCATCACATCCGCGGCTGCGCCATCCCGACGGAGTCCGCGAAGTCGGCGAACTCGAACTCAACACGCGCAGCCGCTGGGCGATCCAGTTCGAGGGCATGGACCCCGGACGCGACCGGCTTTTCCTCGATCTCAAGCGCGAGGGCGGTAAATGGTCGGTGGATAAAATCACACTGCCGCCCGCCGCCGGAGAAGTCATTCCAAAGGCCGCCCTCGCCGATTCACTCGGCATCGCAGATGCTTTCATCCAAGCCGTGCTCAACCA
>Ga0315904_10003480_pt1 | contig 23083 bp, 19 predicted proteins | sample LakEriMetagenome_6_FD_203529 | JGI IMG/M metagenome (GOLD analysis project Ga0315904, IMG submission 203529) | Freshwater fungal communities from buoy surface, Lake Erie, Ohio, United States - Buoy 12 MA120 | ecosystem: Environmental > Aquatic > Freshwater > Lake | place: USA: Lake Erie, Ohio... | reverse complement strand
GACATTTTCGATGATGATCTCATCTGATTCGGTTGTGGGAGACTGTGCTTTGATACAGGATGAAATGAGCAGTGCTGCCGAACCGATTAAAAGGATACTTTTATACATGATCACGGTATTGAACTACATCATAATGCCGATAAAAGACAAAGTAACGGTCATATCAGAAAAAAGAATCAGAATCCTTTTTGATCAAGAAGTGCAGCCATTTCTGTCTGGAGTTTCTTTGACTCTTCCCTCGCTCGTTCAGCGAAATCTTCTCCCCCTGAGGCATAGATTATACCGCGGGATGAGTTAACCAGTAATCCACAGTCGCTGTTCCATCCATAATTCACCACATCTTCCAGAGATCCACCCTGAGCACCGACTCCAGGCACCAAAAAGAAATGATCAGGAACCAGTTTGCGCACTTCTCCGATGCCTTCAGCACGGGTTGCTCCAACTACGAACATCAGGTTCTCCGGTGTTCCCCATTCGGTCGATTTACGAAGCACTTTTTTGAACAATTCTTCCCCCCCTTCATCTTTGATCATCTGAAAATCAAGCGCTCCTTTGTTCGAGGTTAGCGCGAGTAGGATCACCCATTTATCCGAAAAGCCGAGAAAAGGTGTGACGCTATCCTCACCCATATAAGGGGCGACAGTGACTGAGTCGCAGTTCAGGTATTCAAAGAAAGTCCTGGCGTAATAGGTTGATGTATTCCCAATGTCTCCTCGTTTTGCATCCGCAATGATAAAACAGTCACTTGGAATGTAATCGATCGTTTTTTTCAGTGATTCCCATCCTTTGGGACCATAACATTCGTAGAATGCGATATTGGGTTTATATGCAACCGCAAAATCACTTGTGGCATCAATGATCGCCTTGTTGAATTCGAAGATTGGATCCTCTGTTTCCAGCAGATGCGAGGGAATCTTTGACAGATCCGTGTCCAATCCCACACACAGGAAGGATCTTTTCTTTCTGATCTGTTCGATTAATTCACGACGTGTCATACTCCTACCTCCTGTCCTTTTAGTTTTTCCGCGTTCTCGGCCACCTTTAGCGAATCGATCATTTCCTTTATGTCTCCGTTCATGAAGGCATTCAGGTTGTAAATCGTTTTATTGATACGGTGATCCGTGATACGTCCCTGTGGATAGTTGTAGGTGCGGATCTTGGCCGAACGGTCACCCGTTGATACCAGGGTCTTTCGCTGAGCAGCACGTTCATTGTGTACCCTGTCAAGCTCAATTTGATAAAGTCTTGATCGGAGCACGGAAATAGCCTTCTCCAGGTTCTTATGTTGGGAACGCCCATCCTGACATTCCACCACGAGCCCTGAAGGAATGTGGGTTAATCGGATTGCTGATTCAGTTTTATTGATGTGCTGACCACCGGCTCCTGAGGCACGGAAGGTGTCTTTGCGCACGTCGTTCATGTCGAGTTCAAAATCAACTTCTTCTGCTTCGGGAAGCACAGCAACCGTTATGGCTGAGGTATGAACCCGGCCTTGAGATTCGGTTTCAGGTACACGCTGAACACGGTGAACACCGGATTCGAACTTCAACATTCCATAAACTCCCGCACCTGTGATTTCGATGGCTATTTCTTTGTAGCCTTTAACCGACCCTTCAGATGAATTGATCACTTCGTATTGCCAACCCATTTCTTTAAAGAACATGGTGTACATTCTGAAGCAGTCCTCTACAAAGATACAGGCTTCGTCTCCTCCGGTTCCTGCCCGCAGTTCCATGATGGCATTCTTGTCGTCTTCCGGGTCTTTAGGGATCAACATGAATTTTATCTCCTCTTCAAGCTCCGGTTTGCGGTTTTCAAGCTCCTCGATCTCTGCTTTTGCCATATCCCGCATTTCCGGATCGGTTTCTACTTCGAGCAGTTCTCGTGAACTTTTAATGTTTCCCAGCAGATTGCGGTATACCTTATATACGTTGTCAATCTCCTCAAGGTCCTTGTATTCCTTGTTCAGTTTAACAAAACGAGCCATGTCCGAAATGATGTCCGGGTCAACGATCATTTTTCCTACTTCTACAAAGCGGTAATGAATAGCTTCCAGTTTTGATAACAGATCTGACAAACTCGGTTTTTTTCAGAATGCAAAAGTACTCTTTTTCTTTTTTCATAAAGAGAATGAGAGAAGAAGAGACATTAGAGACTTAAAGGATAAGATGGGGACTATTCATTTTATAAGATGTCAGTACAAGTAGTGATATGAAAAGCGCAGACAAACAATCGTTCAGTAAAAAAAGCGAAGGATCAAGTTCAGGTGTGTACCCTTTTCATTTTCCAAATTTGTGAATGGTAAGTTTCAGTTTGTGAATAGTTAACAACATTCGATCGAAGCCACCTAAATTTGTCAAAAATTCTAGTCAAACAAATAAATCTGAAAAAATGAAAAAGTTTTTAGCCCTTTTATCCTTCGCGTTGCTAACTGTTTCAACTTTTGCCCAAAATGGCATTCAAAACGTTATCGTACAGCGCACAATCGACGGTAACCAGGTGAGTCTAAATGTTCTTCTTGCCGGGCCCGGTCGTCAAGGTGGACATATGACTGTTGCGGAGAATTACGAAATCACGTCCTTGGACAATTATCAAATCACATCCATGGATATTACCTTCTATGCGCCGCTTTCGACCATTGATGAATTAGACGTTAACATTCCCATGATCCCATCATCGGGGGCGCGATGGAATGGATACGCAACCGGATCGAACGCAACCGGAATTTTCGACCGTGGCATAATCACCATTCGGGATTCAAACGGGCAAGAAACGCGCTGGGAAATTGTATTCAACCTTGGAACAGGTACCCGTACGAGTGCTGGCCAAGCAACCACAAAAGCGGAATTGCTTTAATTTCAGGGAATCCATAGAAGAAAAACATATTGAATTCCTCCTTGAGAAGATTTCTTTGCTTGCGCCTCTAAAAGGCGCAAGTTTTTTTTGTGAACTAAGCTACAACTTCTGCAAACAATGTTAATAAAGAAGGATCTATATTGAAATTCACTTTCTCTGATCGCCCGTTGGATTGTGCAATCCTGTGTGTATATTCATTGTGCATAATCCTTGAACTTGATCGAATCAAGCGAATTAGCGTATCGTTTACAATTTAAATGAGATCAATATACAAATTCACCATATGGTGAATGGATGGTAAGTTTCTTCCCATCATTCTTTTGAACGCTTCCTATGATCTGAGCATCAATATTGAACGATTGTGAGATCGCGATGATTGAATCGGCTAGTTCAGGGGCAACATAGATCTCCATACGGTGGCCCATATTGAAGACTTTATACATTTCCTTCCAGTCGGTACCCGATTCTTCTTGAATGAGTTTGAAAAGCGGAGGTACAGGAAATAAATTGTCCTTGATCACATGGACGTTATCCACGAAATGAAGCACCTTCGTTTGAGCTCCTCCAGAACAGTGTACCATACCATGTATGTTTTTACGGTGCAGATCCAGGATCTTCTTGATCACCGGAGCGTAGGTGCGGGTAGGCGACAGTACCAGTTTGCCTGCATCGATCGGAGATCCTGCAACCGGATCAGTCAAATTTTTCGTGCCGGAATACACCAAATCAGAAGGTACACTCGGGTCAAAACTTTCAGGGAATTCCTGCGCAAGGGTCTTGTTGAACACATCATGTCTGGCAGAGGTGAGACCGTTTGATCCCATTCCCCCATTATACGCCGTTTCATAACTTGCCTGACCGAACGAAGCCAGACCAACGATCACATCACCGGGTTGGATCGTATGGTTAGAGATTACGTCCTCTCTTTTCATGCGGCAAACAACAGTTGAATCCACAATGATGGTTCTGACCAGATCTCCCACATCGGCAGTTTCTCCACCTGTAGAATGGATCCCGATACCCTGTTCACGAAGAGTTTCAAGGAGTTCTTCTGTTCCATTGATGATAGCTGAGATCACTTCACCGGGCACCAGGTTCTTATTGCGTCCAATGGTAGAAGAGAGTAGGATATTATCTGTTGCGCCAACGCAAAGAAGGTCGTCGATGTTCATGATCAGTGCATCCTGAGCGATGCCTTTCCATACTGAAAGGTCTCCTGTCTTTTTCCAGTACATATAGGCTAACGAGGACTTGGTTCCGGCCCCATCAGCATGCATGACGATACAATGATTCTCATCTCCTGTAAGATGATCCGGTACGATCTTGCAAAAAGCCTTTGGAAAAAGTCCCTTGTCCACGTTTTTGATCGCGTTATGCACGTCCTCTTTACCTGCAGAAACGCCTCGGAGATTATATCGTGTATCAGCCATATTGAATTGAAAATGCAAAGATACGATTCCGAACTGAACAGGTAATCAGCTAAAAAGGCTTTTTGATCACTTGGCGTAGGAAGCGATGAATTGAACGAACTTGTCCAAATCCGATAGTGAAGTGCTGATACCAACTGAAATCCTGACGGCTCCACGCATTTTACCCAAAAATGATGACTTTTCCGAATCGGAACGGTTATCCCTGCTCATGAAGAACTGTGAGAGTTCATCGGTAGTGATGCAGTTGTTGATCTCATCGATTCCGGGATTACACATACAGCCTGAACGGATGGAGAACATTCTTTTGTTGGCTTCACTCTCTACATCTGTGTAATGGGTCTTATTTCCTTCAGGGTCAAATATATTAAGGAGGATATTGCCGCCTCTTGAGTGGATATCAGTTGGTCCGAAGATCCTAACTACAGGTTTGCCATTGCTGTGCTTGACCTCAAGAAGACCTTTCAAAAGGTGATGAGTAAGGTGCATGACGCGCTGGTTGACTTTATCCATTCCAATGTCTGAGATATAGTCCAGCCCGATCTTAATAGCCGGTATCCCCGCGTAGTTAAGCGTGCCATCCTCAAATCGTTCGTGTCCTTCCATCAGGTCTTTTTGCTGCATGGCAATGGTAACGTAGTTCACGGTTCCACCTGCGAACCATGGCTTTACCATTTTTGAAAAAACATCCTTGTGCATGAGCAGGCAACCTATTCCGGTGGGATATCCGAATATCTTGTAAAAGCTTACGGAAACAAAATCCGGTTTAACAGCTGAGAGATCAAGTCGGGTTGTTGGGACGAGTGCCGCAGCATCCAAAAGCACATCCCAGCCGAGTTCTTTTGCCTTGGCGATCCACGAAAGATCGTGTTTAACACCGGACACATTCGATTGACCCGGCATCGCGAACAATCCTTTCTTGCCCGGTTGAAGGGATCGGAGCGCTGCATCCAGTGTTTCCTCGTTGATACGCAAATCCTCATATTGCACAGGGACATAGGTGCTTTTTCCACCTTTGCTGATGCAGAACTCACGGATTCCATTCACCGAGTTATGGTTATCAGCGAGCATAAGTAGTGTTGTGGCATCATCGAAGGGATAACTCTCTCCTACGATCTTGAGTGCTCCTGAAGCATTCTGAGTAAAGATGCAGATATAGTCCCCCGCGTTGAAGAAATCTATCACCCGTTTACGCGCAGCCTCAACAAGTTCTGTTGATAGTCTTGATGTCGGATTGGATGAATGAGGATTTCCCAACACGTTGTTCAACAGAAGTTCCTGATGCGCCAGAATGAGGGATTCAGGGTAAAGATTGCCTCCTGTGTAGTCAAGATATATATTGCCGGTTTCATCCAGGCGACGGTATTCTGTTCTTCGCAAATTGACGAAAAATGGGTCATCATTGACCTGGCCATCGGCAGGATTTGCTTTTGATCTTCGGAATAATCTCATTTTAAAAGAATCGAGGTTCTGATCTGATTTTTCGCCTCAAAGAAGATCAAAAATTGGCACATGAACAAATAAAATTGCTTCCATTGTTGGGGTCTCAACAGCTTGATCTATAATGGCGCAGTTTAAAGTCGAGCAACAGATGCATGTGCTGCTTAAAAGTGGATCTCAACAGAGGATTGATTTTCATACCGTTCTGCCCGAAAAGTATTACTTCATCTGCTTTAGAATCGATGATACAAATCGTTAATTCGGAGTGGTATTCCGTAATTTCGGGCCAAGCACCTCGGGTTAGCAGACCAAAGATGATGGATCCTGCGATCTGCCGTTTGTACAAGTCATCACTCTTTATGGATCCGTATTGAAAAATGAGCATACCGTAGCGGTGGCCAGATTCCGAAATGATCCCTTTGAAAAATTCAGGAGCTTTTATCTTTTTGATATGAGATGGACACTGCTTCAGGGCTGAGATAAAATGGAAGATCGAATCTGTTACTGCCCGTTCCTTGGTTTCATCGAAATAGGTAAAATCTGTTCCGATCGGTGATTTTCTCGAATCCCTGTTACCGTACCAAACCAGTGTATCACTGAAATAGTCCTGCACCGCCATTAAAATGGAATCATGCACAGGTTCTGAAAGATCGTGACAATGCACAAATTCGTTTTGACCGTTCTTGATCGAGATCCAGGTTCTGGGGTCCAGTATCAGAAGAGAGTCCACACGATCGTAAAGCTTTTCTTTTTTATGAAGATTAGTTTTTACTTGTGCATGTGCGGCACCGGTATAGAGTACCATCGACCACAGACTAAAAATGACAAGCCTCCCCGAAATCGGAAAGGGGGATAAGGAATTTTGTCGCTTATTCAACGGAGAGAGTAAGGATCTTTTCCCCTTTATCCGTTCTTAAACGCACAAGGTACAGACCGGAAACGAGGTCAACCGTCATTTCTGACTTACCACCCGTGATGACTTCCTGATGAAGCAAGGTGCCTTTCATGTCGAGGATTTCCATAGTTATATTGCCCTGAATGTCCGAAACAACAGAGAATTTACCATTGTTCGGATTCGGAGCAATAAGCGCCTTGAACATCCCTTGTTCAGCTAATCCGGCTCCGGAAAGGATCTCCAGGTTGAACGAAGGATAAATGTAAGGAACACTGATGGCCTGTCCACCTAAAACGGGTACCGCTAGGGGTACATTGATATTCACCATTGCCACTAGCAGGATCTGATTGTTCCCGGCAACTGTTGGTGTACCTTGAAGGATCGTACATCCGTTATCATTTCCGGGCATCATACAGGTTGCAGGTTCACATGAAAAAGACAAACCGGAGGGAAGAGGCATGGGCGGCTGGATCTCTAAATAATTGATCGTTGCAACTACCGGAGGAAATGGAATACCGATCAAAGAGGATAGGTCGATCGTGGTGTCGGCAGGTACTTTAAAGGTAAACGTTTGTGCATACGATACGCCTGTTATACCATCCGGCAGGTCGGGATTAACAGAAGGATTTGGATAAATGCCCGAAGATGGCCCGGACAGGAATGCCGCATCAGGGGTGCATATTTGGCCGAATACAGAGCTTGTAATAACCAATAATAGTAAAGTAATGATCTTATTCATAGAAGCTTAATCAGATCTCAAAGATAATAAATCGAACTCACAGACTGAATACGACCAGCCATAATATGAGCTTCAGTACTGGCACTACTAAAATTCTCTTCATGCACCAAAGGTGCAGGTGAGCACAATGAAAAAAAATGATGTGGATCAGTTTTTATCGTATTCGTCTTCAGACCTGAATTCGATCACGATACCATCGGCGCCTTTGGATGTGAAAAACTCATACATTCCAATGCTGATGGGGGCTTCTCTGAATTGATCCTTTCGGATGACATAGTTGAAGGATTGTTCTTCTTTAATCGTGCCTTTGGTATCGGCTCCTCCATAAGCCCGTTCGAGTTCTTTTGACAGGATCCCTGACAATTCCAGATGATCATTTTCTGACCCGGGAAAAAACTCAATAGTGATCATTTCGAGCACATTGAAATGGTAGTAAAGTTTTACTGTAGAACCATATTTAAGTCCTTTTTCACCCGGTTCCACCAAGCGTTCCAGTACTTTCCAGTTTTCAGGATCCTTCACACCAACCTTTTCCGGATAAACGAAATGGAAAGATGCTGACACTTCCTTGAAGCGTGGATCAGGGAGCTCACCAAGAATATCTCCCGGGGCATACTGATAGGCATATCCGGTCAGTTTACAGGTCCTGAAACCACCGGGACCCTGATCCTCCAGTGCTCCGAGATAGAAGAGTGCATCCCGGCTTTCGCTGACGTTCTTTCTATCAGGTGTTCGGGTTGGACGTTCGGATTTTTCGTAGGTCGTGAACTGGATTTGTCCTCCGTAGGTGACCCCCACGGCATTTTTTGCATAAGCCCGCACAAAGTAAGTTCCACCTGTATAGAGAAAGGGCAATACTCCCTGGAATTTACCGTTCATCAATGGACAAACCACCTTTCTGTCTGAAGTATCCGGGGTATAATGGGTGGCGTAACAAAATCCGGTTTCGTAAGGACCATAACGTTGATCCCCCATCAGTCCGGATGAAACAACAGCCGCACTGTAGGATACCCTGTCTAGTTCTGTGCTGTCCAGTTTGGGTGCTTCCGAATAGGGTGTGGCGAATTTGAATGATTCGGAGTAGAAATACTTTTTATCGGTCTGTACGAATGAACGGATGTAGTATGTCGCTCCCGGTTTAAGATTCTTTAGTGTTGTGAAGAATGAGTTGGCAGTTGAGCTGTCAGGGTTGATCTTGCTGAATTGATCTTGATCAGGAAGTTCATCCTTCAGACTCAGGTATATACCTCTGGACCGAACAGCATCCTCAGGCTTTGCTGTATAATCACTCTTGATCCTGACAGAAACAGGAGTTGATTCCTCCAGTTGATTACCTGTTAATTCTATTGAAACACAACCTGAAAAAGTTGCAGGGATTACCATGACCATTAAAGAGATGGTAATGAAACGAAAGCATTCAATTAAACTGCCAAACAAAACAATGGTACTTTGACACGAATAAACTGCTTTTTTCACTCATCTGCAAACCACGAGTATCAGCTATAATCAGAAGTACGCTTCCTCACCAAAGATTTTTCCTTTAATCGGAATCAACAAATTGAAAAGTGCGGCCAGGAAATGGCCGCACTTTTCAATTCTCACTTTTCATTGATCATCACGTTGGGGTCACCATTGGTGATGATCACTTTCGCATTCTGACTTTTTGTTAATTCACCCATCATTTCGATCTGTCTCAGTTTGAGGATCTCCTCTGTTAACCCTTCGGAAAGTACCTTTTGAGCATCACGTGTTCCTTTCGCTTCAATGAGTTTCCGTTCGGCCTCTTTCTGCTCTGCTTGCAATACGAACTCCATCCGCTGAGCTTCCTGTTCTGCTTCCAGTTTCGCTTCTATCGCCTGCGCCAGCCCGGGAGGAAGAGAGATAGATTTCATCAAGACTGCTTCCACCTCAAATCCTTTTTCATTCAGGATTTCATTCATCTTCAGCGCGATCTCCTTTTCAATGGCATCTCGTTCACCGCTGTGCATATCCTTTGCGTAAAATTTGGAGGTCACATCGGCAGATGCTGAACGAAAAACGGCTGTGATAATGTTTTCGTAGTTCAATCCGATCTCATTAATGATCTTTTTGGCAGTTTTAGGATTGATGTTGTAGAGGATCGAAATTTCAGATTTAATTGTCAATCCTTCTTTACTTGGAAGGTTGATCAATACTTCGATGTTGGTAGTTTGTGTGCGCAGTTTAATAACTTTGGCGATCAAGGGATTATATCCGATCACACCGTTCTCCTTTGGTTCACTCAATTTACCAAATCTTTGTTTGACACCAACCTCTCCCGGGCGGATCACCGTGCAGGAAACAAGAAAGGATCCTGCAGCTAAGATTAAAAGTACTTTTTTCATAACAGTTCATTTTGATTATTAATTTATGTTTATTAACAAATCAAAATACATAAGGATATATTAAAGTTATGTATGGTTGATATAAGGTTAGCTTTTACAATGGAATCAGGTTGTGATACAGTCCAGGATCAATCAACGTTCCGTGCTGTGGGAAGTATGCGAATAGTAGTGAGTCACTGTGTGTTATTTGAAGATGTCGACCATATCAAGTCACCGTTTGTCAAATAACCAAAACTTAATTCAACACATGGAAAGTTAGAAAACGATTCGTGATCCAAAGATCAGTCACATTTCTTGTCCGGAGTGCATTGAGCACCTTCCGTGATCTTCAGTTCGGCGGCAGGATTAGCTTTCTTCCACTCCTCGAAGGAACGCTCAAGTGTTTGCAAGAACACGGGTGATTCCTGTGCTCCGCTAACAGCATATTTGCGGTCGAACACGAAGTATGGAACCCCTCTTATCCCAAAGCGCTGAGCCAGATCCATGTCTTCTTCTACTTCGGGTCGGAAGGCATCGGAGCTCAGTTTTTCGCTGATCTCCTGAGCGTTTAGTCCAACTTCAGTCCCCAGTTTCACAAGGACTTCAGGATCATCCACGTTCATTCCTTCAATGAAATAGGCCTTGAGCAGACGTTCTTTCATGGTATTTTGCATTCCATGTTCTTTTGCCAGATGCAGCAGACAATGCGCTCTGTAGGTATTCGCGACCACAGCTTTATCGAAGTCGTAATTCAATCCTGCCTCCTTTGCGCGTTGTGTCACGCCTTCTGCCATTTGTCGGGCTACCTCCTCTGTAATTCCCTTGGAGCGTGACAGATGCTGGTACACACTGATGCTGGTGTCTGTCATGACATCGGGATTCAACTGGAAACTTTTCCAGACCACCCGCACCTGATCTCCATTCTCAAATTGGGCAAGAGCCTCTTCGAACTTGCGTTTTCCAAGGTAACAGAAAGGGCAGACGATATCGCTCCAGATCTCGACGGTGAAAACAGGTGTGGTGTCCATGACAGGTATATCTTTGGTAATTTTTGGATTAAGTTTTTGCTGGGACATGATCAGGGAATACCAGGCCAGCATTATAAGTAACACAATAGGTGTTGGTCTGTTCATCACTCTTTGCCCGAAGGGATACCGATAACAGGCAGATCACTCGCTTTGATCTTGCGGTTCAGTTCAGCTACATCCTTTTCCAAAACAGTTTTAAAATTGTTCAAGTAACCATCTGCAATCACTTTCAACTCAGCATAGGCTTGCTTCACCTGTGCATTCGGGGCGGTATTTCCACTCGATGCGTAGTTGAAAAGTCCGGCAATACGGTCATTGAGCTTCATAGGGAAATTCAGGATGTCCTGACTGCTCTTCAATTTCACCTGATAGAGTTCACCTTCAATACTGCCGATCTTTTTCAATACCGAATCACAAATCGCCGTGATCTCTGCCGGCACCTGTTTTCCTGACAGTGATCTGAACTGGTCGATCTGACCTCGCAAGGTACGGATATCGCGCACGCACTGCTGAACCTCGGCGAATTTAGTCTTCACCTCCATCAGGAATTCATATTGTTCCTTGTACTCTGCTTCCGTGCATTTGTAGGTCGGATTTCCGTTGAAAGAGAACTCCTTTGTTTGCTCTTCCTTCCCAACTGTAAGGCGGATCAGGTATTTCCCCGGTGGGATGCGCGGACCTCCGATAGAGCCGTTCCATAGGATCATGCCGTCAATTGGCTCAACTTCAGGAAGGTAGGTGTTCCAGTTGAATTCGTTCATTCCTTTCTTGACGGTTAGCTTCTCCTGTTTGTCACGTCCTTTATTGGAGAATTCAGTAATGACCTTTCCGTCCGCACTGAGTACACTCAGCTTTACCGTCACTGTGTCCGAAGGAAGGTTCAGCCAGAAGGGGATCACCACTCCGCTTGGCGGGTTCAAACCGGCGTTGCGGACATTCTTGCTCTGCCAGCCATCCACTCTGTAGCTGTCAGCGATATCAAACAAATGGAAGTTTCTTTTGGTATGATCGGCACTAAAGTTCTGGATCGGCAGCAGATCGTCGAGTACCCAGAAAGAGCGACCCTGAGTAGCCACGATCAGGGCATTATCCTTCATGCACATATCGGTGATCGGGGTGAGTGGAAGGTTGAGCTGCAGCTTCTTCCAGTTGTTGCCGCCGTCATAGCTTGCATACAGGCCATATTCAGTTCCGCAGTACAACAATCCTTCACGCTGCTGGTCGGCCCGGAGTACACGTGTAAAATGATTCCCTTCGATACCCTTTGTCAATACTTTCCAGGTTTTTCCATAGTCTTCAGTTACAAAGATGTAAGGCTTAAAATCGTCGAGTTTGTAGCGCGTACCGACAAAGTAGGCTTTCCCTTTTTTGAACGGATCGGTTTCTACCGAATTCCACATCATCCATTTCCCTGCTGCAGGAGGAGTAACATTCGACCATGTTTTACCACCGTCACGAGAAATGTGGATCAGTCCGTCATCACTTCCTGCCCAAAGCACATCTTTCTCGAGTTTACATTCGGCAGCAGTGAAGATCGTACAATAGTATTCTACCGTTGTGTTATCCTTGGTGATCGGCCCACCACTCGGGCCTTGTTTCGTTTTGTCGTTGGTGGTCAGGTCAGGGCTGATGGCTGTCCAGGAAGCACCTTCATTTTCGCTAACGAATAACACATTGCCGGCTGCGTAAAGGCGCTTGGGGTTGTGAGGGGAGAAGAAGATCGGGAAGTTCCACTGGAAACGGTATTTCTGCACATCCGCACCACTTCCGATCGGAATATCGGGCCATACACTAATGGAACGATTCTCACCGGTACGGTGATCGTATCGGGAAAGGAAGCCGGCGTAGTTTCCTCCGTATACAATATCCGGGTTCAGAGGATCGGCCACGACATAACCGCTTTCAAATCCTGCAGTGGAACTCCAGTCGGAGGTGTTGATCTCACCGTGTTCAGAACGGGAAAGGATGCGCACGGTTGAATTATCCTGCTGTGCACCGAGGATGCGATAGGGTACATGATTATCGGTGCTCACTCGATAGAACTGTGCAGTTGGCTGGTTGTAATAGGTACTCCAGTTGCTCCCACCATCGAAGCTGATCTGTGCACCGCCATCGTCGGCAATGATCATGCGGGATGGAACCTCCGGATCGATCCAGAGGTCGTGGTGATCACCGTGAGGCGTATTGATGTCTTTGAAGGTTTTTCCGCCATCGGTACTTTTCAGGAAGTCCACATTCAATACATATACCATGTGTTCATTCTGAGGATCCACGAACACTTTGGAATAATACCAGGCACGCTGGCGGATCTTATTCTCGCCATTCTGTAGAGTCCAGCTCTTTCCGCCGTCTTCGCTCATGAATAACCCACCTTCGGCATTCTCGACGATGGCATAGACCCTGTCCGGATTACTCGGAGCAACGGCTACGCCAATGATCCCCGTTACCGATTTATTTGGGAATCCTTCGGTGTTGTTCAACTTTTTCCACGTCTCACCGCCATCTGTACTTTTCCAGAGCGCACTTCCGGCACCTCCGCTTTCAAGGCTGTAAGGGGTGCGGATCACTGTCCAGGTGGAGGCGTACAGCACACTTGGATTTCCCGGTTCCATGACCAGATCAACGGCACCACTTTGCTTATCGCTGAACAGTACTTTACGCCATGTTTTTCCACCGTCAGTGGTTTTATACACCCCGCGTTCTTCATGTGGACCGAAAAGATGTCCGAGTGCGGCAACCCAAACCGTATTCGGGTCTTTGGGGTGGATCACGATCCTGACGATGTGTCGGGATTCTTTCAGACCAATGTATTTCCAGCTGCGCCCGGCATCTTCGGAACGCCAAATTCCGAAACCTTCACTTACATTGCCCCTGACTGTGTTCTCACCCTCTCCGACGTATAGAACGGTTGGATCTGATGGCGCTACGGCAACTGCTCCAATGGAGCCGCCGAAAAATCCGTCAGAAATGTTCTTCCAGTTGCTTCCTCCATCGGTGGTTTTCCATACGCCACCACCCGTTGCCCCCATGTAGAAAAGGTTCTTGTTCTTCAGGTCGCCACACACAGCTGCGGATCTTCCTCCGCGAAAGGGGCCGATCTGACGGAATTGGACATGTTCCGGAAGCAACGTATCGACAGGAAAAGAAACTGAATTCTGGGCAAATGATGCCAGAAACGGAAAAAGGAAAAGTGGGAATACAAGGTATTTCATAACACTGTTTGAGTGTCTGAAAATAGGTAAAAAATCAGGTTGTTGGTCGGATCAGTCGAAAAGGTCGCTCAGCCAGCCGCCTTTTTTCTTATGCTTGTAGTGATCGCTGTCATACTTCTTGTGCTCGTAATGGTCACCCTTGCGGTAATGATCTCCCTGAACAGGACGATCAGCTTCCTGATTGGACTTCTCTATGATCTTGTCGAGTTCACCTCTGTCGAGCCAAACACCGCGGCATTCCGGACAATAATCGATCTCTACTCCTTGTCTTTCAGACATGACAAGATTCACTTCTTTGCAATTGGGGCATTTCATGAGTAATGTTTTCCTCTAAGTTAGTTGTTAGTTCGGGAAATCTGTCGGCTTTGCAAGATGATGAGAATTAGAAGTTTTAATGCCTATTATAAAAAATGACTAATTCATCACTGGTCCTCCGCGGTAAAAGGGTTTGATGCGTTAGCGTGATATCAGCTCGATTTCCACTCTGCGATTCAGGTTCTTATCGTCTTCGTTGCGCTCTTTAATGATCTTTGGTTCATCAAAAGATCTGCCTACATAGTCCATTTGCTCCCTGGGAACTTCGAGTCGGCGCAGGTATTTATAGACGGATCTCGCTCTGCGTTTTGAAACCCGGTATTGTGGTCCGCAGCACACATGTCCTTCGATCAGGATCTTCATCGAAGGGTGCAGGATCATGTATTCAGCCAGTACCCCCAAACGGATGCGGTTAATGTGGCTTATTTCTGCTTTGTTGTTCTCATAACGTATGGTCATGGGAAAGGAGTAGGGGAGCTCGTCCAACTCAATCGAGTCGGTCTGACTGAAACTCAGTGTAGTCAGAAGGAATGGGGCAACGATGAGGATAAACCCTTTGATGATCATTCTTCTAACGGTTCTTTTGAAAGGTATTTCTGATTAATGAAGGGTTCCTTGAGATAGATCCCAAAAATTACAATACCGATCGCCAGTGCCATGACCATCAGTGAAATCGAAATAATCACCCATGAGGCACCTGGCATGACTTGCTGTACCTGAAGCACGACAATTCCTGTTAAGCGAGTTAAAACCAGATATGCAGAAATGATCAGGGCATAGTACTTTTCATTGGAAAAGCGGCAGAGCGCGGTCAATAAAGAGGGTAGAAACAGTGCTTCAGCAAGGGACAGCAGGATAATGATGGATAAGGCCGTTGAGAAGTCCGGCGCAAGTTCGAATTGCTCTGGAACGCTGATCAGAAGGAGAAGTCCAAAAGCTCCGACTAAAAGACCAAGTCCATTTTTGATCACGGGTTTGACATACACGAAGGTCCCGAACAGGATCATCGGAATGAACAAGACAACCATTAAAACGGATTGCAAACTGAGATCCTCACTAAGAACCCTGTGTGTTCTGAAGATCCGGTCACCAAAAAGTTCATTGGCACCCCAGAAGATCATTGCAGCCGCAATCAGCAAAAAGATCAACAATACCGATAAACTAATATCCGATACCGTATTTGTTGTCTGTTTGATTTCAGGCTCTTTGACCAGAATAGCAAAAACGGTTGATAGCATGAGGAAAATTCCGGAAAGGCCAAAGCCCACCTTCATGTCCGCAACTGAGACCATGGCTACGACCAGAACGCCTAAAAATGCACCAAGATTCGTCGCCAGCATCATCATGCCGAATCCACCATCGAGTGTTTTGGCGTTAATATGGGTGCGTGCCATCAAAGCCATGGAGTTTGGGGAACAGAGACCCGATCCCAAAACGATCAAAAGAAGTCCTGCATAAACGGCTTGTTCATTCGGAATCACCATAGTGAAACATCCGAGGGTCTGAAGAGCACTACCAATGATGAGTGCCTTACGGTTACCGGAAACAAGGTCACCAATCAAGCCGCCAATAACCATCCCTCCGACCAGTGCAATGGAAAAAATTCCGTATACCCATGAAGCTTTCGTTGCGGGTACATTCAGCGTCTGAACGAGGTATATAAGCACATTGGCCCTCATGCCGTAATAACCGCTGCGCTCGAGGAACTTATTAAGCACGAGGAATAATGTATCAGTGCTATAGTAGGGGGCTTTGATCAATTGCATGGGGTAAAACTACAAAACAGGTGAGTATAAAAAAAGGAGCCTAAGCTCCTTCTCTTAATGTTTTCCCCAGATGGTGATAATTGCCTTTTGCCGGGCAAGATTCTTGGTGTCGTACACGAACTCGATCGTCTTGATCTTGCGCTCTCCACCTCTCAGATCTATTAGCCTGGAAGCGCTTGCTTTGGAAAAGTTATGTTTAACCTCGATCTCGTCACGTTCACCGTTCATGTATTCCACGACCATGCGATGCATATTGATCGCTCCGCCTTTGACCACGATCCTGAGCTTACTGAATGAGCGTTCATGTGCACCTACAGGAATGACGTCTCTTTCGAGGTTATAGTTAATGACTCGTGAACCGAGTTTCTCCCATTGCTGGGCCGTGCTTGTAAATGTGCTCACCATCATTCCGATGAACAGCATAAGTGTAATGTGTGTTTTCATGACTTTAGATTTTTTTGAGGTAGACAACGCATGTGGATAATGGTTTAATGCCAAATAAAAAAAAGCACATCTTTACGGTGTGCTTTTCACTTGTTCCTTCGCAAGAAATTATTGAGAAATGACGGTGATCGTTTGCTCCAACTGGTTCAATTTCCTTAAAGCATTTGAAAACGTCACATGAGAGAACATTTCCTCTTCCCATGTGATCAACTCTTCCTGAGGTTCATCATACCTTTTTCTTTTTTCCGTGTTGAGGATATTGACATGTTCACGCATCTCATCCGAAAGCAAATCATAGAAGACTTTTACATCCGCAGCAAGTGAACGGATCTCCGGCTTCGCTAATCTATCTGCATCAAAGAAGAAATTATTCGTTTGATTGGTCTCTTCAGTTTTCCGGACGGATCATAGACCGGTGAAATGGTCGTGAGGAACCAGGAGATACCGGATGGACCGGTATAGGACTAACCGGTTTCGATCTGCACAGCTCGCCCCGTAGTTTTTACCTCTTCGATCTTCGATCGGTAGTATTGACCTCGTCTGGAAGTAAATAGTTAAAGATCTCTTTCCCGATCACTACTTTCAGATCATACCCTTCTTCTACACGATTAATGTATTTGATCGCATAGGTTTTAGGGTCAATGAACGAAAATATCTATGAAACATTTTCTGCGAGCGCACGAAAATGCAGATCAAGGTGTTGTTCGAAGTCGGTCGATCCCTTCAAAAGAGCCCATTAAGAATTGAAATATACCAATTATTTTATATTATTGTTAAGGTTTCAAATCTGATATGCTATGGACAATAAATGGTTTAATTACCTTGATGTTTAACGTAGTCATCCGAATTTTATAAATTTTATTGATTAGCTTAATAGTAATTATCAGACGAGTAGAATTTTACACGTTACATATCTTCCCTCAATGCTTCGTTTAATGCTATTTATCGCCCTTACATTTCATTTCATTTATGGTGGAATGGCGCAATCGAAGCAATCCATCGACAAGATGAACGAATCGTTTTTTGATCTTTACGATACGGATTTAGACATGGCCTATGATTTATCTGTAAAAGCATTAAAACAATCCAGGAAGATCGGATATCAGGAAGGGGAAGGCGCAGCTCTCTATCGTATCGGGATCGTTCATGATATTCAATTACACGCGGATTCTGCAAGGGTTTACCTAATACAAGGTATAAAGAAATTAAAGGGTACAAAGTCATACTCAGAATTAGGGAATGCTTACAATAATCTTGGAGCACACTACTATTACCAGTTTGATTACAATGCAGCCATTCAAGCGCACAAAACAGCGATTTATTATTTTAAACGTACAAAAGAACCGGGAGGTGCATCCAGGGCTTTGAATAATATTGGAATTTGTTACAAGAATCTTAAACTTCCGGAAAAAGCACTTCAAACATATCTCGAGGCACTTGAGTTAGGTGAAGATTTGAAGGATAGTATGACCATGGCGATCGCTAATGCAAGTATTTCCGGTTGGTACCTTGAGAAAAATGATCTGAATAATGCTTTAAAATACAATTTATTGAGCAGTCGATTTGTTGGCAAGAAGGATAATTATACACTGATCACTATCCTTTTCAGTAGAGGGGAGATATTGATGAAAATGAAGAGGCTGAAAGAATCTGAAGCAACATATAATAAGGGAATGACAATCGCCATTTCAACTAAAAACTACGAACGTCTTCAGTATTTTTATAAATCACTGGCAGAATTGAAACGTAGACAGAATAAAACCAATGAAGCATTCTACTATTTGTCCGAATATGATTCATTGCGAGATGAAATGTATAATCGTGACAGAAATGAGTTCATGGCTAAATATGAAAAGAAATACAAACTCGCTGAAAAGGAAAAAGAAACTGCAAAAGAGAGGTTACGAAGGGTAGAAATTCAAGACAAACTTCAGGCGAGTAAGCGTAATCTGATTTATGCTTCTGCACTCATCTTTATTCTTGCAGTCATTGTGCTTTTGATTGCATATTCATGGAAACAGAGAAAGGCGAAAAACGATTTGGACCGCAAACACATAGAGGAGATCGAACTTCTGTCAAAAGAACTTCATCATCGGATCAAAAACAATCTGCAGATGGTTTCAAGTATGCTGTCAATTGAAACTCGGGAATTGGACGATGAGTCAAAAAAGCGTGTTGAAAAAGTTATTGAGGCCATGCAAATGATGTCAACGATACACGGGTCGCTATATGGAGAAAATGGTTGGGACACTATCGATACCAAAGAGCTGTTCGAAATTCTGAGGATACAAGGCGAATCACTCAAAAATGGACTGATTTGTGAAATGAATTCTCCTGATCTGAAAATAGATGTCAATACAGGAATATCGATTGGTCTTCTTCTCAATGAACTTATGACAAATTCTGTAAAGCATGCCTTTTCATCTACGATTGATCCTTTAATCAGGGTATCACTCGAAAAAGATGGCAAAGAGTTGATCTTGAACTATTCAGACAATGGGAAGGGTGTAATATCCGAAGAACTCTCTGAAAGGTCATTCGGAAGCCGTTTTTTAATAGCAGTGTGTAAGAAGTTGGGTGGCGAACTTGTGCAGAAATCCGGTGAAGGTTATTGTGCGTTAATAAGGATAACAAAATTTCAATTGTCATGAAAATTTTGGTGGTTGAGGATGATGTTTTTGTGCAGGAAGATCTGAAAGAGGCTATTTCACTTTTGGGTCATGAAGTAATTGCCAGTTGCGAAAGTTATGAAGATGTGGTGTCATGCCTGAATGAAGGTATTAACCCTGACATTGCGCTCATTGACATCCAATTGAGCACATCATATGACGGGACTGATGTTGCAGAACTCTTGCGAAAGGAAACGAAGTCAAAGGTTATCTTTCTTACTTCCCGCACCGATGACAGGATCCTGCATAAGGCAAAGCAATTGGAAATCGATGGATATTTGGTAAAGCCTTTCAAGTCAGACGATATTAAAGTTGCATTGTCCTTATTGACGTTTGAAAATACGATTAAACAGCCATTAAAACGGGAAGATATCTTCATTCGTTCAGGCCACGAGCAGATTAGGGTTAAATTGGCAGAAATTCTTTATGCTGAAGCCGATGACAATTATGTAACCATCTATTTTAAAGAAGGCAGGAAACTTCTTACAATGTCGCTCAAGGCATTGGAGGAAGAACTTCCATCTCCACCATTTTTGAGGACTAACAGGTCCTACCTCGTAAATACGAACCATGTAGATAAGGTGGGAGCCGGTTATGTAATTATCGGATTCAAAGAAATACCCATTAACGAATCATCCAAACTAAAGTTAAAAGAGATTCTGGACTTTTAACACTGGATTTTTTGGATTTCACCTAATAAACTTCAGTTTTCACCCAATTTTATTTCTGATCTGAAGTTCTGTCTGTAATCTTGATCTGAATTTAATTAAAGTCAAGATGAAAAAAGCACTATTTCTATTCTTATTGTTAACAATCCAATATTATTCATTTTCTCAATGGCAACAGTTAGGTAGCACTTACCTAACCAACACTGTTACAGACAATATTTCACTGGATATGGATGATGGGGGAACCCTTTATACTGCTTTCAAACCATTTTCGGATAACTTCCTTTATGTCAAAAAATTGGGCGGAGGGAATTGGGTACAGGTCGGTAGCAGTGCCTCTCTGGATCCTATTGCAGAAGGGAATATGGCTCTCGGGACAGATGGGTTTCCAATTGTTGTTTATCGCAAGTACAATGACAGTATTGTAGTGAGAAAATTCAACGGAACAGACTGGCAAACCGTCGGTTCAGGACCTTTTGCCAAAGGCGACTACCCAAGAATAGCCGTCAATGCATTCAACGTGATCCACGTAGTATTTAATAATAAGGCTGTTTTTCCATGGGGAACCTCGGTCTACAAATTCGAAGGAAGCGCTTGGGTTCCTCTTCATTCTCAATATGTCGAGAATCAACAGGCTAGCTTTACGGATATAGATTTTGATTCAAACAACAATGCTGTAGTTTGCTTCAGAAGAGAATCAACCGGGCAGATGTCAGTTTTCCGATCAAATGGTTCCTCTTGGATTCCTGCCGGAAACACTCAATTTACACCAACGAATGTCTTTTATGGTAGGTTGACAATCGATAATGCTGATGTACCCTATGTGACATTTTCAGAAGCCAATTTAAACAATGCAGGTTCAGTAATGTATCTCAATGGATCTTCTTGGGAGTACCTTGGTCAACCTGGTTTTACCGTGGACGCTGTCGACTATAGTCCATTGGTATTTGATGCATCGAATACGCCATACATCGCTTATCAAAATGGCTCAACAAAACTGATGCGATACAACGGAGTGCAATGGGAACAGGTTGATGTGAGTCCTGGTTTGGGGGGGGATCATGATCTGATCTTTAACCAATTTGGGAATCCAGTGCTTGCATTAACAATCATAAATCAGAATTATAATTTGACCGTCAAACAGCTATGTAGCGCGGTATCTGTTGATCAGGAGGTTTCTGTCTGCAATGGAAATGTCTACGAAATTGGTGGGCAACAACTATCCGTAGCCGGAACATATCAAATCACACTTGCAAGTCAATCCGGATGCGACAGTACTGTCAATGTCGAACTCAACATCTTGCCACAGATCAATTCCTATCAGGAAATTACCATTTGCAATGGTGAGTCAGTTCAGGTTGGCACTTCTATTTTGACATCATCAGGATTATATACAACCGTTTTGGAGGCTGTTTCAGGTTGTGACAGCACGGTTACGACTCTACTGAATGTTCTGCCGTTAAATGAGTCAATCCAAGAAATAGAATTGTGTTTCGGTGATGCGATTTCAGTTGGTACCTCGACCTATAATCAGTCTGGAACCTATAGCGATGTTCTGTCAGGAATTAACGGATGTGATAGTTTGGTGACAACTGTTTTAACAGTTAAGTCGCCCATAAATACGACTGTAACAGTGAATAATCTGGAACTAACAGCGGATCAATCTGGTGCGACATACCAATGGATCGATTGTTCTTCAATGAATGCGATTTCGGGAGAAACGGCACAAAACTTTACTGTTACCGTGTCAGGTGATTATGCTGTTGAGATAACATATGAGGGATGCTCTGCCATAAGCGACTGCATCACATTAGAAGGGTTAGGATTATCTGAAGAGAAACTTGAATTTTCGGTATTCCCCAACCCTGTTGTGAATGTGTGCACAATCGAGGGTGCTCGTTATGACAAGATCGTTGTTTTTGATGTCAGCGGAAGACAGTTAATTGAGTTCTCGAAGGACCATTTGATGAAAAATACTATTGATTTGGAACAGCTTGAATTTGGGCAGTACATTTTGGAAATTACAAATGATGGTATTCTACAAGGCAGGGTTACGATTTTCAAAAGCTCAACATAGAAACATAACACAAAAAAGGGCGGTAGTTTCCGCCCTTTAATCTTTTTTTGGATCAACGTGTTATTTGTGAAACCGTCAATTCCAAATGGTTCAACTTCCGCAAGGCATTTGAAAACGTTACATGAGAGAACATTTCCTCTTCCCATGTCATCAACTCTTCTTGAGGTTCATCATACCTTTTTCTTTTTTCCGTGTTGAGGATATTGACATGTTCACGCATCTCATCCGAAAGCAAACCATAGAAGGCTTTCACATCCATCGCCAGTTGACCGATCTCCGGCTTTGGGGTTCCATCTTCCTTAAAGAAGAAACTGTTGGTTTGATTGATCTCCTTTCCAAGATCGCGCAGCAGGTCAGAAAGTTCTGCCGGTTTATTGTTATTCATGTGCAGGATCAGATTTCTCTTCAAGTTCTCTATCCTTTCCATTAACGCTATTCCTGCATGACCGATGTTTTCAGGTGTTTCTGTCGTATCTTTTACATGCATTTGTGCAATCTCTGAGAGTTCCATCAGCTGCAGATCAGCTTTAGTTTCGGAATAGTCGGTCCATTTGCTGCCTCTGAGCTGGGTCAGCGTAAATAGCAATCCTATTGCTACTAGAATAAGTACAGATGAAATAATGGTATTCAGTTTTGTTTCCGGTTTTCTGATCCCGCTGAAAAAGAACAGCGGTAGAAAAATGAAGAACAGGAAACCCAGTGAAGATAGCCACATAAGGTTCGCTCCCGGCCAGTGCATGATCTTAAATAGCGTGGCCAAACTGATCGTGATACCGAATATGGTGGCGACCCCCAGCGTGATCTTCTCCCGCGTTGAATTCGTCTCCTTCGTCTTGAATAGAAAAAGGATAGGGAGAAAGACAAAACACAGCGTAACGATAGAAAGCAGGATCATGACAGAGGCTCCCGGCCAGTGCATGATCTTGAAAAGTGCTCCGGTGATGAAGGTAAAAGCCGTTATCCCGGCACTGATGATCATTGTTCTTTTCATGGCGTAATAATGTTTAAAACGGATTAATAATTCTGTTTCTTCCTGGATCTCGCTCAATTGCCGTTTGAAAAACCGGGGCAATACCTTTTCATAGTGACTGCGGAATTGACCGTGGTCATCTAATTCCTCTTCCAACACGCAACAAATGTGATCAAGCAGGCTGAACCTGAGTTCTTCCATGTCGATCCCCTTGCTTTCGAGGTCGCGGAGGATG
>Ga0315904_10003479_pt1 | contig 23097 bp, 22 predicted proteins | sample LakEriMetagenome_6_FD_203529 | JGI IMG/M metagenome (GOLD analysis project Ga0315904, IMG submission 203529) | Freshwater fungal communities from buoy surface, Lake Erie, Ohio, United States - Buoy 12 MA120 | ecosystem: Environmental > Aquatic > Freshwater > Lake | place: USA: Lake Erie, Ohio... | reverse complement strand
CGGATTCCTTTTTGAACCCATGGCTTTTTAGTCTGAAGAAACCCGATTACCCTTCTTTTAGTAGTTCCGGTCATAGAATGCGAGATACTCTCGGAGCGCCTTGGTTCGATAGAGGGTTCCAAAGTTGTCCTGAGTTATGGCAAAAATATCGAATTTATAGTTGACCAGGGGTTCAGATGTTATAAGTGTTTCCAGTATTCCTTTGATATAAGCCTTAGCCTCCAACTGATCCTTAAATCCCAAAATACTAGTTGTGGTTAAACTTTCATCGAGTACCAGGTTACTGGATAGGAGTTTTGTTTCCTTAAACTTTTCGGAATTGAATTTATCCAGTTTTTCAGTAAGTAATGTACTAAGGTTGTTTTCTCGTTGATGAATAATGACAACCTGATGCGGCGCATCTGGATTTCGTATGTAACGAATTCCTTTCATCAGCTCCAACTGGGTCAAAACATTTTTGGATGACTCCAATAATTTTGCGGCATATCCCTTGAGTTCGTGGTCGGGATATTTTTTGATGAATTCTCCAAGTTCGTATTGATACAGCGTAGCCTCTTCCGTTTTACCTGTGATGAGAATTTTTAGAAGTTCAATTTGTGGAACAAAATCGGTCTGACCCAAAGCGGCCGCGTCATTTAGTAGACGTGTTGATGCCACAAATTCACCACTGGAGAAGTTGGTAAAAGCATCCTTATAAAGTGCTTTTTGTTTATCAATGGTAGCAGTGGTTTCAGCCAGGTAATTGGGATTGAGTAATAATCGCGCAAAAGTTGTTGAGGGATATCTATCAATCAACTCTGTTTTATATTTTTCAGAATCTTTTGGCTTGATTTCTTTTACTGCCAGGTATAATTTGTAAAGCGTTTCTGCTGCAAATTTTGAGTTTGGAAATCTGCGTAACAATGTTTGATAAGTGACGATTGCATTTTCTTTTTCCTCTAGGCGGAAATAGTACAGGTCCCCAAGCTTAAGGTAGGACCGTTCAATTTTGGCAAAGGCTGAATCCTTTTGGGTCTGACTCCGGGGAAGTTGATTGAATAAATCAAGAAATGGATCGGTGCTGACTGCCTTAGCCTCAACGGCATTATCCGGAATTTTTGAAGCTTCTGACGAATTGCCGGCTATGGCTGTTTCCTCTGAAACAGTGCTCGTTTTTACCGAACGCCGCCAATTATCTTCTAACTTGAGGGTGCCCCAAATCCGCTGAAATTCAGTCTGGCCGATAGAAACAGCTGATAAATTACCGAAGTACCAATCGGAGGTGGTGGTATTTTCATCGCCATAAAATGTTCCGGACGGTCTTTGATTATCACTCTGATTAATAGATTTAATTTTCTTTGGTTTTTTTGAGGCAGCAAGCTTTTCAGCAATCAGTCGTGTCGAGTCCAGCTGCTTTCTGAGTACGGCGGTATCCATCTCTGCCATACGCAAAAGACTGTCCTGGAGTTGAATGGTGGAGGTATATTCTACAAAGTCTGCAAGAACACTTTGTAATTTTGTAATCGATTCTAGATTTTCGGTGTCTGGAGGAAGATTGGTTACAGCGCTGTCGTAATAGGCTTTTGCTAAATCAAATTTCTTCAGGGTATCATAGTAGATCTGACCTAGTCTCAGATAGCCATTTCCCTTGATTCGTTGACTGGTTCCAGCCCTGAGAGACAGTTGGTAATTTTCCATAGCTACGGAAAGATTACCTTGTCGATTTTCAAACTCAGCTATTTCGAAATAAATTTTGTCTTTGAACTCCAGGTTTTTGTCATCATTCAACATCCTTTGAAGTTGCCTTCTGATATCCTTTGAATTGTCGGCATCGCTAATGCTGGTTACCTGAGCCATGTTGAGTCGTGCGAAGAAATCCACTTCGTAATCCGGATTTGTAGAAAGACATTTTTTATAATAATTAAAAGCCTCGGAACTAAAGCCTAATTTTTGGTACACCTGACCAATGATGAAGTAGATTCTACCTTTTCGATCGTTGCGGTCAAGTAATGGATCTGCCTTGGCAAGGCTTTGCACCATCAAATCATAGTTTTCATTAACCTGAGCCAGGTGAGCCTGCTCAAGGAGAAAACGTTTTTGATTTGATTTTGATAATTTTTCTTTGGATAAAAAATCAATCGTTTCATTGGCTTTCACGAATTCACCTTGTTCGGTAAATGTCCGAATGAGATGAATGAGTGCTTCATGCCTGATTTCAGGGTCATTACTTTTGGTATTTACGTACTTGAACGTTTGAATAGCATTTTGGTAATCACAGGCGTATAGCCGCGCAAGTCCGACCATGATATAATTCTTATAAAGCCATCGGCTGTTGGGATGGCGCTGAATGGAGATAGAAGCCATTTTAATGACCTCCTCCGTTTCGGTGGCATACGACTTGGCCAAGGTGGTATCTAGTCTTGGATACAGTTTTAGCAATTGGTTGTGGTCATCATCAAGACTCTTGATGATGGTCCCTTCTATGGCTTGGATGCCTTCAGCCGCATAATAGTATCCGTTGTAGTGGGCTGTAAGGTTGTGGTAGATATTGCTGGTAAATGAATTTTGATTTGGTGAGCATGCCGATAGAACCATTAGGCCTAGCCATGCGGAAACCTGGGATAGTCTTATGGCTCCTTTTGTGCTCAAAATCATCTTACAAACGTATGAAACAGCCTTCCAATTTCTTAAAATGGAAGCTTTATTTTGCTACTTGGAGGGACATTTCGTGGAGGAATTAATCTTAAATTGAGTAATCATGATGAACGCCGGCAGTCTACTTTATGGTCTAGCATTTTTTGGTGCTTTATTTCTTGTGCACCATACGGTAGCACAAGCCCCGACAAACCCACTTCCTTTGAGCCGCTATGGATTGCCGGTAGTAAAGGGCTCAGAAGTTTACGTGCAGATGGTTGGTGCTGATCCTGAGAACGAATTGTTGGACATGCGGCAACTTTTACCGGATGCACAGTTTGATGTGACGTACGCAGGCACGAATAATTTCCTTAAGCGTAAAATTTATCCAACGCCAGATTTGTTTATGCGTGCACCTGCAGCACGGGCATTGGTGCGCGCCTCAGAAATAGTAAAGGAAAAAGGTTTCGGACTTTTATTATTTGATGGATACCGGCCATACTCCGTTACCGAGCTGTTTTACGAAGAAATTGGTGATACAACCTTTGTTGCAGACCCTCGAAAGGGGTCAAAACACAACCGAGGGATGGCTATTGACTTGTCTTTGTACGACTTGAAAACCGGAAAGCAGGTTCTCATGCCAACGGCTTATGATGAGGCCTCTCCAAAGGCGTATCAGGACTATGCAGAAGGAGATCCACTAGCATTAAAAAACCGCGCGATTCTCCGTGAGGCCATGGAGCAGGTTGGGTTTTCAATCTTTAAGTATGAGTGGTGGCACTATGATTATCAGGGTTGGGAGAATTGCCCAACGTATGATATTTGGCATCTAGAGATTCAAAAAATCAATAGTCAACTTAGAAAAATAAAAAGATGATGTTCTTCTTTCAAGGCCTGTGAAAGATCAGCATGGGTAAATTGGTTAAAGAGGAGATTTTTTCAACAAATGTCTTTTTAAACATTCGTCGATTTAAAACATTTTTGCTGACGTTGAAGGATAGCAGATCCGGTTGATGAGATTCCAGATACTTTGTAATGCCATTGATGACGCTGCTATCAAGCACCATTTGACTGTAAATTTTTGAATAAGCCACCTGAAGTTTGACCATCTTACAAAAGTCCACGAAGGCCGTATTTTTGGATTTTTCTTTTTTTGAGGTGATGTGAACCAGGTATAAAGAAGCATTAAGTGCTCCCGATAGTTTGCTTAACTTTTCTATGGCTACAAAATCGTAACTGTCACCTCCGGTAATAAAGACTATTTTTTCAGGACTTTTTAGGTTCACACCAAAAGGTACGACAAGAACCGGATGGTCTGTTTTTTCAATCACTTCCGCTGTACGGCTACCATTCATCCATCTTTTTAACCCGCCGTTTTGGTGGGTGCCCATTACGATTATAGAATTTTCATCCCGAGATGCTTCTAGTACAATTTCGTCAGCTGGCTTGCCTACTCGCGTAACGCCGGAGCAATTGGTCAATGAATTACTGAATAACTCGCTGTAGTATTCACCCATTTGAATTCCTGATGATCTTTGAGCGTCGAAGGCCATCTCTGCTTCTAAATTATAGGATGGATTATTTCTTGAGACCATTGGTTTGTGGACGTGGATTAACGTCAGCTCTGCTCCAAATTTTTTGGCGAGGTCGGCACCGTACAGTGCGGCTTTCTTAGAAATTTCAGAAAAATCAGCCGGGATTAGTAATCGCATTGGTTTTTAATTTGGAACAAACTAGGTCTTCCGGCCACCTTAAATCAATGAGAATATTCACTACAATATGGTAGTTGTCGGTGTTTGGATTTGATGGGAGTCATTACTTTAATTTTTTCCTTACTGCAACTTCATGCTACAATACTGGAACTTCAAATGCGATGAAAGAGAGTAATGGAAAAGCAGTTGCTGCTGAGGTAGTCAAGCTACTGGAGCAATCAAGAAATGAATTGGAAAATTATCGGAAAGCCTTGGCGCAAGATCAACGTCGATTGGCAGATCATTTAGAAGAGTTGCGGTCTGAATTGATAGACTCGCTCACGGATATGAGGACAGCTTTTTCAGATGCTCGGTCCTTGACTTCCGAAACATCACAACGATTAATGGTTAAGGTCGATGAACTACAGGAAAAACTAGCACACGTGCCTGGCACCGATCCGGATTTATTGAAAAATTGGTTAAGTGGGATTCGTAAGATATTAACTGCGATCATCCGTGATCTTGGTGGCGAAGGTATGTTCACCGGAAAACTCGTGCGGTTAACAGACCGAATTCACAGACTTAAAATAAAGGCCGACATTCTTCGACTAAAATTACGATTGGGAGCAATGGATATCCGGGATGTAGTTTTGGATACGCGTCGATCTTTTCGGGAAAAAATGGCCACGCTTCGTACATATGCTTCGCGTAAGGAAGAGTTATTGGGTAAACGAATTCAACATTTCCGTAAGGAAGTTTCGGAAGCCTACGATCATTTGAGTAAAGCACTAGCCTCAAAATAAATTTATACCTATATGATGGACATCATCATTCGCTCTCCTGGTGTTCGGTTAAATGACCGTACGCATATTGCCATTCAGGGGCAATTGGAAAAGCTGGAACATTTGCTTCCAGGTTTGATTATGTGTGAGGTTTTGGCCCATAAGGAGAAGAATGGCGAGGATACACCATGTATTTTACAAGCACGAGTTGTGCTGCCTGGAAAAGATTTATTTGCCAAAGAGTACGGGCGGAATTTTATTCATGCCGCCCGTCTGCTTTCCGCGGATTTAGAAAATCAACTGCGTAAAATTAAGGAGCAACGTGTTGTCCATGGAAAATCTCCTGCGCCTTTAGCAACGGAGGAGGAGTAAATTTTTAATGCGCATCAACCTCAAAGATAAGAACCGGCGCATCCGATGTGGATGTAAATTTTTTAAGGAATCGTCTGCCTGAGTTCTTACTGGTTATTTTCTGATGATTAATGGCGAGGGCATGAATCCATTTGTCATTTTTTGTATGCACCCCCATCTCAGGAAATACATCTACAAACTCAATCAGATCTTCTGTTCCTTCCGTTTTCAATTCGCCTTCGATGGACTTAACCAGTCGACGGTCTGTCCAATCATCTCCGGAAGGCATCACCCAAATTCCGAAGCGGAGGTTCAGCAATTGGGCCCACCACAATGGAATAAGAATGTCAAGACCCGGATTCACGTTTTCCTGATGCAGATACACTATTCCTTCAGGTATTGGATTGCCTCCTGATTCCGGTATTATAATGACTGGGCAATCGGATGCTTTAGCTACATTGAATGCGGTTGATCCAAAGAGAAACTGAAACGTATCATCAACGCCGTTTGTACCCATTATGATCAGGTCGAATGTATCGGAGAGGCCGCTGATCGTTTTTTCAACCGTATCTGTTGTGCGGGGACTTAAGACATCTATTTTAATTCTGAACCTATCCGAAATACCGTCGGCGATAAGATGTAATTTTTCCGATGTGGATTCTGCCGACTCTTCAACTACCGGTTCAAGAAAAACTGCTTCTGGCCATATGGAGGGTTGGACGTGACAAAGGGTAATGGCTCCATTTATTTTTCGGCAAACCTCGGCAGCATATTCAATTCCGCGAAGAGCAGACAAAGAAAAATCACAAGGACATAGGATTTTTTTCATGGTAGCCCTTAAACTTATTTACTGTCCGGTTGATGTTCGCCTATCAGGCGTCTTGCTTTTTCTGTACGTAGCGTATGAGCGACGTGATCAAATACCTCGCTCTTCACTTGCTTTACTTCATTTTGAAAAGATTTTACTTCTTCCAGAATATGTGTAAAGCTTTCTTTTACTTTATGTTCATCTTGGGTGAAGGGGTTTTCAATAAGGAGTCCCAGACGGTTCATCAGACTATCGCATTTAGAAATCAATTCAGAGCATTTTTCATCTGTTGACTTAATTTTTGAATTCAGCATTTGAAGGCCAGAAAGACTTTCCTGTTCGATGAGCCAGAGCATGTAGCGGTCCAAGAGGCTATGCAGGAAACCCATTTCCCGTGAATAAAATTTCATTTCTGATTTGATGTACTCTGCTTCCCGAAACATTTTTTCCCATTCGGTCAACTCATAGGTTTCCACTTTTTTTGACTCTGATTTTCCCATTTTCTTTTGTTAGATAGTCAAATTTGGCTACTCTGCTGCTGAAATAAACTGATGCAATAACCAGCAGGAACTGATCATGGTCATTTCTGATTCATTCCTTTTTATCTTTTCCTGTTTTCTTAAAATACCTTCTCAGTAAAAAGCTTTCGCGGAGTGCATCCATATCTTCATCTAATTTTTCTGATACAGACCGGATGTTATGCATAGACTCTGAAACTTCATTTCGGAATGAGGTGTCTATAAGTAGCAGGTCGATCGTTCCTTTACCTTGTTTAAATCTCTCAGACATTTGGTGAATTCCTTCTGCTGCGAGCTGAAGTCTTCTTCCGGCTGATCGCACATCAGAAAGTGTTTCCGTTAAATCAATGGAAAGGGTTGTATCTGATACCAGTGTGCCAATAATTCCTTTACCCGTTCGGGCTTGAATCAATAACTCATTTACCTCTAAGGCAGCTTGGTCCGTTTTGACTGTTGCTGACTTCAGATTATGGATGGCTGATTTTAAGTCTTCGGCTACGACAGAATCCTGTAGGATGCTCCAGAGACTTTCGCTTCGGTTGAGTTTGTTTGTTATCATGCGCATATCTGTTGTGATTCGTGCAAGATTTAGATTTGTTGTATTTAACGTCCGTAGCATTTCATCACTTTCAATTGGTCTTAACGATTTTAATGTATCCCCCGAACTGACGAATGGTGCTGGTCCTTGTGTAGAATTGATGTTCACTAATTTGCTGCCCATAAGACCATCTGTGCCAACTGAGGCTATTGAATTTTGCCTGATGAACTTTCTCATTTTTTTATTTATGATCATGAATACGTGCACGGTAGAGTCGCTGGTTACCACAATGCGTTTTACTGTGCCCACATCAATTCCAGACAGTCGAACGTTATTTCCGGGCATAAGACCGTTCACATTATTGAATGTGGCGCTTATTTCGAAGTTGGAGCTGAACAAATTTCTACTGCTACCAATCATGTATAGCAGGAGAACGGTGAAGGCTATCCCGGCAATCACGAATCCTCCGAGTCGAATATTCTTTATAGTCTGATCAGCCATGGGCACTAGTTGAAGAATTCCATAATTCTGGGGTCTGTTGATGCTTTGAACTCGTTGTAGGTACCCGTGGCATAGGCTATGCCGTCGAGTAATAAAATGATCCTATTGGAGGTCATTTTTACGCAATTCATGTCGTGTGAAATAATAATGGATGAGGTGTTGTAATGCTTTTGGACCTCAATCATCAGGTTACTTATTCCGCGACCGGTTATGGGATCCAGGCCGGTGGTAGGCTCGTCATATAGAATGATATCTGGCTTTAGAATAAGTGTTCTCGCTAACGCAATACGCTTACGCATTCCGCCGGAAAGCTCAGAAGGAGTCATATCGAGCGTGTGCTCCAAACCAACTGCTTTCAGTGCTTCTCTCACCAGCTCTTCAACCTCCTGTTGACTTTTCCGAAACCAATGGCGCCTAAGCGGAAATTCGAGATTTTCCCTTACTGTCATGGAGTCGTAGAGCGCATTACTCTGAAAAAGAAATCCAATATGAACCCGTAACTCATCCAGTGCATTAGAGGATAATTTTGAAACGCTCTTGCCCAACACTATTATTTCGCCTGAATCTGGTGTATTGAGTCCGATGATACACTTAATTAAAACAGATTTTCCTGAACCTGATTTTCCGAGAATGACAAGACTTTCACCTCGCGACAGGTCCATGTCAAATCCTTTAAGCACATTATTTTTGCCAAAAGATATTTTTAGCGATCTGATGGACAGGACCGTTTCCGGGAGTTTCTTTTCTGCATTCATGTGAGGCGCAGAAGATCTGTTATCTGTACTGCGATGAGGTCAATGATGAATACGAGTAGCGAAGAAATTACGACGGCTGAGTTCGCAGCCTGTCCTACGCCTTCTGTTCCGCGCATAGTAGTATATCCTTTATACGAACCAATGAGACCGATTGCCAGGCCAAAGAAAATGGACTTTATGAGTGTTGGTATGACATCACCAAAGGCTAGAGCATCAAAAACCTCTTTCCAATACAGTTGCCAGCTTACGACTCCTTTGATGTTTACACCCAGGTAACCTCCGTATAGAGAGATGGCCATGCCTATGGAGGAGAGTACTGGCAGCATTAGCGTGGTTGCAAAAACTCTGGTAACGACCAGGTATTTGAAAGGATTTGTTCCCGAAACCTCCATGGCATCAATTTGCTCGGTTACCCGCATGGAGCCAAGTTCTGCTCCAATGCCGGATCCTATTTTTCCTGCACAGATTAAGGCTGTTATTACTGGTGCGATTTCTCTTACCAATGAAACCGATACCATGGCCGGAAGCATCGATTCGGCGCCAAACTCCACTAGCGTAGGTCTTGATTGAATGGTTAGGACCAATCCCATAATAAACGCTGTGATGCCAACAAGCGATAAGGATTGATATCCAATGGAGTAGCATTGCTTCAGGAGTTCTTTTGTCTCGTATCGTGGTTTAAACCATTGGACAAAAAACTTTCCTGTAAAACGCGCTATCGAACCGGTTTCGAAGAGAAAATTTTTAAAAGGATTTTTGGCAGTGGCCATGGAATCTTTACTGCTGAAGATTCCAAGTTCTTCTAATCAAGCAGTTACTTTCAGAAGTAACGTCAGGCGGAAACCGAATCATTTTGAGTTACGGGCATGAAAAAAATCATGATCCGTAAATCGACAGGGGTATTCCTCAGAAGGTAATAAGAAACGTTGTGCCTTTGCCTACTACTGATTCAACTTTGATCTTCCCGCCATGTTCCTCAATAATTTTATAACTGATGGATAGACCTAGTCCTGTGCCTTTACCAGGATCCTTGGTGGTGAAGAAAAGATCACCTAATCGTTTTAGATTTTCTGCACTTATACCAATCCCTGTATCGGATATGGAAACTTCAACCGACGCGCCTACTTTTCGGGTCATGATGGTAATTGTGCCTTCTCCTTGTATGGCTTGCTCGGCATTTGAAAGAATATTTATAAAGACCTGATGGATTTTACCTTCATTACCTTGTATGACTACAGGATCTTGTGAATACTGACGCACAATGTTTACATGGTATTTTAGATTATTGGAAAGCACCGTCAGGCAGTTATCCAGGATTTTATTCAGATCACATACTTCATTGATTTTTTCAGATTGTCTACTGTATTGTCCAAGGCCTTTCAATATGACAGAAGCTCTGTTAACTCCTTCGTGAATGATATCTAGTGACTTTTTAAAATTTATATCATCAAGCTTTCCATCTTTGGAAGCCTGAATTTCAAGGGTTGTTATACCTCCTTTTATAAAATTCAACGGATTATTAAGCTCGTGAGCTACTCCCGCGGCCAAGACTCCCAATGAGGCCATTTTTTCTGATTTGAGCAATTGATCCTGAGCCTGCCTAAGTTTATTCAGAGTTTCCTTGAGTTCAGTATTATTAGCCTGTAGATCGGTATATATCTTTTTTAGAGAATTGTTGGCTTCAAGTAGCTCTTTAGCTTTTTCTTCATTGGCTTGGTTAAGAACTTTTAAACGGGCACCAGTTTGTCGGTAGAAAAGAGCTAACCCGATTAAGAATATGAATCCAAGTCCAAGCGCATAGAGCAATAGTTTTTGCATTCTATTGTTCGCTTCTGCCAATTCTTTGTCTTTATTCAAAAGCTCGATTTCCTTGGCTTTTTTATCAACCTCAAAGAGTGTTTCGTAGGCTGCGAGTGTTTGAGTCGTTTGTTTGTTATACAAACTATCGCCTATCGTGATATATTTTTCCAAAAAATTAATGGCTTCTGTGGTCTTCCCTGTGTTTTGAAGAAAAGTGGCCATATCCAGATAACTTTTTCTTAAAATTTCATAGGCTGAATTGGGCACAGCCAAATTGATCGTCTTTGTTAAGTAATATTCTACCGAATCCTGTCTTTTTTGTCCTTGATGTGCCCGTGATAACTGGTAATAGTAAAGGCTTTTGCCATAGTTATCGTTTATCGATTCATCAATTGTCAGGCCTCTATGCAGGTATTCGAGAGCCTTGGAATACTCTTTTCTATTGACGAAGAGTTCGCCCATATTAAAAAGGCTGGATGAGATCGCTACTGGGCGATTTGATTTTAGACGAATGTCGAGGGCTTTGTTATGATAAAATAAAGAGGAGTCCAGTTTATTACGACCCATATAAATCAGGCCTCGTAAATTATTGCAGGCCGCTATCCAAATGCTAAGGTTAGCTTTTTTGTAATGAAGTTCGGAATCATTTACTTTTTGTTTTGCATTTGTGAAATCTCCATTTCGGTAATCAATCCATGCAAGTTCAAAAGTAGTTTCCGATCGCACGAAATTAAATCCACTGCGGTCGCATGTCGCGAGACAAGCATTCAGGTACTCAATGGCAATTTTTCTATATCCTTGCTCAGAATAGGCTTCCGCCAGATTAAGGAGCAACATGGCCAGGTCGTATTGATAGCCAATTTCTTTTTCAGCATCTAAAAGTCCTTTCCAAATGGCAATAGCTCCAGAGAAATCACCCTGCAGAAATAAAATTTCCCCACGACTGAACTGTACTCTTAAATACGAAGATGAGTTTGGTTCCGATAGTGCCTCGGCCTTATTGAGAAACTCCTCTGCCGATGAATAATTAAAATTTTGAAGTAAAACACGGCCCTTTAATAAAAAGGCTTCTCGTTTCATACTAGAACCCGGATAATGAGACAGCATACTCAAGGCCGCATCAATTTCCCGAGTTGCTCGCTCTAGTTCATTCAGAATTAAATACAGCCGAGTTAATTCCAGTTTGGATATGATTTGGAATTCTTCATCATTTTCCCTTGCCATGATTGCTCGCGCATCTTCGTAGGATTTTAGTGCCTCATCAAAAAAACCTTCATCACGCAATTGATTGGCCTGGAGATTGACGATATAACCTTGGAGTCTTACATTCTTCAGCGTTTTATTCAACTCAAGAATTTCAATGAAGAGTTTTTCAGCCTTAGTATTTTCTCCCGCAATCTGACTACAAATGGCTTCGCTGAGCATCGACCACGCCAGTTGAGTGTTATTGCCTGATGCTTTGGCTTGTTCAACTGATTCAATGGCTCGTTGCTTAGCCATTTTTATATCTATAGAAGTTAAGCTGAGACTTATTTGGTTCAGTAACGCCGCCTTTTCAAGTGATGTAGGGGCTTTATCAACCAGCTTTAACAGGCTATCGGCCACCTGGACCTGCGCAAAGAGTGCGCCCGATTGTGACAATGATCCTATAAGAAAAAGCTGAATGAAAAGAAGGCGAGTCCTCATAGGCAGTCAAAGTTACAACTTTAACTGCCTGGAAAGGTATGTAATTAATGCTTTGATTTAAGGGACAGCGCCTTCAAAAGCTCCCATTGGTGTTGAATGGTTTCTTTTAAAAACTCATTTTCTTTTCTTAGTTGATCTACCAGTTTAGCGTGTACCTCTGTGTTTTTATATGGAGCTGGTGGAGCGGGTTCGCTGACGAAAGAGGCTGAAGACGAATCATTAAGGTCCTCAATTGTTACACCCAAAATTTTTGCAATCTCTTCAAGGGTATACTTATTGATATTCCCTGTACGCTCAAGAAAAGATACCAGAGATCTTGTTTTACCTAGTTCCTCCGCAAGGCCCTCCTGAGTAAGACCCCGGTAAGCCCGCAATCGTTTAATTTTTTTGCCCAGATGTTCTTTCTGACTTTTCACGCATAAAAGAGAAGGAAAAATCTATTGTCAAAATGATAGTTTATTCGCAAATTGTAAGTTGTTAATCATCCTGGAAAATGACTTCTGTCAGGGTGCTGGTTTGGTCACGTGGAAGGATGCAATCTTTAGATAGGTGCAATCCATTATTAACTCTTATAAGAATGCATGCTGGATAAATATCCGGCCTTCCGCTTGCAGCCTCAAGTCTGGAAGAGCATCGGTAAAGGCTTAATAGCCTCCTTCAGCTTTTCGGATTCCCCATTCGATTCCTGCTATCAGTACAATTAAAATGAAAATCCAAATCAGATCGATTGCCGGGTAAAAGGATTCATTGGATCTCACTCGAGATGGGGCCGGATGATCGGTCAGCCATCGATTTAACTTCGTCCAATCGTTAGCGGTAAAAAATTGGCCTCCCGAATTTTTGGCCAATTGACGTAATAAGCTAAAATCTGCCGATAATTCCTGCGACTCAGGATCGCCAGGTAAAACGGAGAAAACACCCGCATCGGATTCTGTTTTACCGTTACGCTGCAATGTTGCACGGTAGCGATAAATTCCGCCAGGAAGTGAAAGCGAAAGACTTGATCGCGATGGATTTGGTGTGAATGAGAAATCTTTTTTTTCACCGTTTTCACTAAAAATTTCTACCTGAACGGGGAGTCCGTACTCAAATTGAAATACTTCATTGAATATCTGAACATCGAGAACAACCGGTTGATTTTCATTAAATGATCGAAGAGTTGGATAACATCTGAATTTCCGTTTATCCTCTGGTGTTCCCAGGTACTGAATCATTTTGGAAAACAGCTCGTCAAATACAATGGTTTTTTCAGTTAACTGGAACTCTTTCATTCTCCATCGCCATATTCCTTCTGCCATTAAAACTGCTACTCGATTTTCATCTTTCTCCATAGCAAAGAAGAGTGGCCGATCGGTGAAAACATTTCCAATGCGTTGAATAAGTAACGGCTTGATTTCTCCAGAAAATGTAAATTTTCCAAAAGGCGTAATGAGAGGGGGAGTCCGACCAAGAATTTCTGCTGTTTGTTCCGGAATTTGAAACAGATCAAAGCGCTGGACGGGTGCTCCACTTACTTCATCCCACTGACCGAAGGATTCAAAGTTTACCGGCACTCCAGATTTAGGCAATTGCCGTAAGGACGTTTGTTGTCCAATTATGAAGAAAGAAGGAATTTCCTCTTTTGCTGCTTTATCAATCAGTGCTTGCGCCGAACTTCGGTTGTCAGGCAGCTGATTGAATACCACCACATCTGTTTTTCCAATTTCTGTAAGTACATCAGGAATTTCCTGAACTCCAGGTATGTGGATTTTTATTGAATAATTCTCATTCTTTTCGATTGTGGATACGATGGCTTTTACATCCGGGTGGGGTGAAGAAGAAACAATCAGGATTTGTTTTTTGCTGTCCACAACTTCTATAACTGCTGACATGCGGTTATTGGCAGTGTTGGCTTCGCCTTTAATAGGCTCAGCTACTACATCGTATCTTATCAGTCCTGGTTTATTGGCCTCAAGTTGAAAATCAATGGTGTGGAAATTTCGCTCTCCAACTACTACTGATTTTGATTCCAGCAACTTACCGGATGCATAGACACTAATTTTTGTGGCATAGGAGTTATTTTCAATACCGGTGCTTAATACTTCTGTACGAAGTGGAAATCGATTTCCCTGAAAAACGACTTTGTTATAACTCAGCTGTTTCAGTCGAATATCTCTCTGCTTTAGTGTATCTCCAATCGCAAGAGTATGAATTGGGACGGCGGAAAGTGAATACAGCGGAGAAACGCCGTTATTGAAAATTCCATCGGAAATGAGAACAACGGCTGAGAGGTTTTCTCCATCAAGGTCCGTCTCTGTTTTTCGTAAAGCACCACTCAGGTCTGACGTACCAGCTGTGAATTCAGCAGGATCCAGTTTCCCATCTAGTCCGCGGATTTGTACCTCATAGCCCTCTTCCTGAAGATCTGACTTTGATTTTTTAATGTTTTCGAGAAGCTGTTTTGCATTGACTGTATCGCGAAGCGCAACAGACCGGGAATCATCTAAGAGCAGTACTAAGACGGGCTTATCGGTCTGATTCAAAACAAGTTTCAGGACGGGTCCAAGAAGTAGAACGAGCAAAATGAAAATACTGATGAATCGTAATCCAGTGAGGAGCCGATTGATGTTTTTACTCCAAGTATTGTTGCTCCTGTACAGATACCATGAAAAAAATCCAGCCAGCAGCAGGCATGGAATGACTAGGAGGGGAGATTGTTCAAAAAAGAAACGCTGCATGTTGTGATCTTACCGAATTCAGTAACCGTATTTGTCGCGCCACAATTTTCTTAAAAAAATCCTGAATTCCTCTTCACGTGGATTATTGCCAGGGGTGTAGAATTTTGCTCCTTTAAGTTCATCTGGCATGAATTCCATTTCAGCAAAATTGCTTTCAAACTGATGTGCATAGCGATAACCTTCTCCATAGCCAAGGTCTTTCATTAGACCGGTTGGCGCATTACGGATGGAAAGGGGAACCGACAGGTCTCCCATTTCCCGAACTTTCCTCAAGGCTGAATCAATGGCTACATAGCTTGCATTACTTTTTGGTGAACAGGCCAAATAAACAGCGCATTGACTTAAAATGATGCGTGCTTCCGGATATCCAATGACATCAACGGCCTGAAAGGTTGTTGTGGCCATTACCAGTGCTGTAGGGTTTGCATTTCCAATATCTTCCGAGGCGAGTATAACCATTCGCCGTGCAATAAATCGGACGTCTTCCCCACCTTCAATCATTCGCGCCAGATAATAAACAGCTGCATTTGGATCACTTCCGCGAATGGATTTGATAAAGGCTGAAACAATATCGTAATGTTGCTCTCCGCTTTTGTCGTACTGAGCTACTCTTTTTTGAGCGACTTCCATAACCAGGCTATCCGTAATTTCCACATTGCCTGGTACTGCATCGGTTAACAATTCGATCAGGTTTAATAATTTGCGTGCATCACCGCCGGAAATGTTCAGCAGCGCCTGATTTTCTTTAATGGTAATGGTTCGTTTTGAAAGCTCGGTATCCCGAAAGAGTGCACTGTTGACCAAGCGCATTAATTCATCTTCACCAAGTGATTTTAGGGTGTATACCTGGCAGCGTGATAACAATGCCTTGTTGACCTCAAAGGACGGATTCTCAGTTGTTGCACCGATTAGTGTAATGGTCCCTTTTTCAACAGCCCCCAACAAAGCGTCTTGTTGGGATTTATTAAATCGGTGAATCTCATCTATGAACAGTATGGCACGACCAGAATGTTTTGCACGATCAATAACTTCCCGGATATCCTTAACACCTGCATTAATTGCACTTATAGTATGAAAAGGACGACGCACTTCATTGGCAATGATATTGGCTATCGTTGTTTTGCCAACTCCCGGCGGCCCCCAAAGAATCATAGAAGGAATTAGTCCTGTTTGTAGGGTACGCCGAATAATTCCTTGCTCTCCCGTAAGGTGCTCCTGGCCAATCAGGTCTTCGAGTCTGGTCGGGCGCATGCGCTCAGCCAGCGGGATATGGGATTCGAGGTGAAGCACGTAGTTATGAGGTGTTCAAAGTTCAGCATTCTGACTGAACAAACCTTTTAAAGTTTTAATTTCCTAATTCCGCGAACAGCTATTTCAAGATGAGCATCAGTAAAGTCCAAATGGGTAACCATTCGGATTTGTTTTGGACCAAAAGCGACGGCACGAATATTTTCTTGACCTAGTTTATCCAGGATCACTTGTGTGGATAGTCCTTCAGGGATTTCGAAGATGATGATATTGGTATCGACTGGCATCATACTCGCGACCCAGTTGACTTGTCTGAGCTCTCCGGCCAGTACGCGTGCGCGGTGATGATCTTCTTTTAATCTTCCTCGGTTGTTTTTCAATGCGTATATACCAGCTGCTGCCAGAAAACCAGCTTGTCGCATACCGCCCCCAAAGGATTTTCTTCTACGACGGGCTTGTGCTTCCATTTGTTTAGAGCAAAGAATAATGGATCCAACCGGTGCACCTAAACCTTTGGAAAGACAAATGGAGATGGTGTCGAATAATGGTCCAATACTGGATGGGTTATCTTGTGTTTCTGCCAGTGCATTAAAAAGTCTTGCTCCATCAAGGTGCAAATGCAAGTTGTGTGAATCTGTTGTTTCGGAAATTGCCTGCAATTGTTGCAGCGTATAATAGGATCCAGCCTCTCGCACAATTGTATTTTCCAAGGCCACTAAAGATGTGATAGGCTGGTGGGGATCCGCTGAGTTATTTATGTTGTTGAGAACATCTCTTGATGAAAGCCTGCCACGCTCGCCCTCTAATAGCCGAACGCTTAATTGACTATTTCCGGCCAGTCCTCCGCCTTCATATTTGTAAATGTGGGCGCCTTTATATAAAATAATTTCTTCAAAAGGCTTAGTCAGGATATTGATGCCAATTTGATTCGTCATCGTACCTGAGGGACAAAAAACACCAGCCTCCATTCCAAGCATGGAGGCGGCAAGTTCTTCCAATTGATTCACGGTTGGGTCATCCCCGAAAACATCATCGCCTACTGGTGCACTCATCATCGCTTCCAGCATGGCTGGTGAGGGCTTGGTAACCGTATCACTTCTTAAGTCGGCAGTCATAGGCTCAGTTAAAGGATTTCTAATTTACACCATAATTTCAAGCTGTAGGAAAAGCGCTAGGTGATATCCGCAGCAACTTTTTATCTTTAACCATGATGCGAAGCTTATTGATTATCGGTTTAGGAGGAGGGGTTGGTAGTGTCTTGCGTTGGCTGGTGGCTCAGTGGGCAGGCAAGTACTTGAGTATTCAATTTCCGTGGGGAACCTTTATAGTTAATTTTTTTGGATGTCTTTTAATAGGTGCCATTGTACAGATTACCGATAGGGCAGATGTATCGGATCAATGGCGGCTGTTGTTGGCTACCGGATTTTGTGGAGGCTTTACTACTTTCTCGGCTTTTGCTTTAGAAAATTTTAAGTTGATTGAATCCGGGAATTACCAGGGGTTCGTGCTTTATACCTTCGGTAGCATAGCAGCCGGTCTGGTTGGGGTATTAGCCGGCTTTAAAATTTTAGGATGAAAATAAAAAAGCGGCCTAAAGCCGCTTTTCTTGGTAGCGGGGGTAAGACTCGAACTTACGACCTTTGGGTTATGAGCCCAACGAGCTACCAACTGCTCCACCCCGCGATTTGATGTAAAGAATCCGCTTTTTGAACGAATCCGATGCAAAACTAATTCTGTTTGCAGAATTAACCTAAAATGACTGATAATAAACTTTTACACGCTCTTTTTCAGAGCCACACTTAGGATCCTGTCTTTTTAACCATCCGGCAAACGACGTGGCCGTCGCGCTCAAAATATTCAATGCTGGTCATGATTGATCTCACCAATCGTATGCCCAGTCCACCCTTTCTCTTTTCTGAAATCAAATTTCCCAATTCAGGTGCTTCAAAAGTATTGATATCAAAAAGTGCTGAACTGTCTACAATTTCAAAGACGACTTGATTCTTTTCGGAAACATCTACCGACAATTCAAGATGATGATCTGGATTGCATTGATGGGCGTGAATCATCACGTTAGAGCACATTTCATCAAGGGCCAGAACAATTTCATCCAGGCAATCAGAATTACAGGCTGCACCATGAAGACTTTCACGGACGAATTCCCGGATCTTTTTGAGATTTTCGAGACTACACCCGATTTGAAAATTACGCTTCATGAATCATTTTGTTTGCGTCCTCTTTAGAGGAGGCGATTTCCAGAAGATCGGCTAAGCCGAGAAGATTAAACGTATGCGCCACCCTGCTGTTGAGGCCACAGATTATCATTCTGATTTTTTTCTCTTTCAGTTCTTCGAGGTAGGACATAAACACACCTAAACCTGCCGAAGAAATATAGCTGAGTTGCGTCATATCCACGAGGATCTTTTTAGCGCCGTCCTGAACGCAGCTTAAAATGGCCTGGTCCAAATCAATGGAAGAGCTCGCATCAATTTCTCCGTTGACGGAAAGCACTTCAGCTCCGTTTTCATGTTGTCTCTTGATTTCTGCCATCGGTTTATTTATTAAAAGTTATTCGTTTGTGTTATTTAAATTTTACTACCAACATGGTATGGTCGTCGTTTAACTGATCTGATCCTGAGAATGCATACAAAGCTTGAATCACTTCTTTTTGAATTTCATCTGAGGATTTGTTTTGATGTGCTACCAGAACATCACTGAGTCGGTCGTATCCAAATTCATCACCTTTACTGTTGCGGGCTTCAATTATTCCGTCGGTATATAAAATCATAATGTCGCCTGTTGCCCATTTCAGAGAGCAGGTGTTGATCATATTTTCGTAAGTAGAATTGCGGACCATTCCGAGCGCGGTTCCTTTATCAGACAGGTAATGTGTTTTATTTTCTTTGCGGTCATAAAACAAAACAGGACAATGCCCTGCGCGTGCATAAGAAAGCGTATGGGTTTGTTTATCAATAACAAAATAAACAGCTGAGATAAAGGACCCTCTTTCCAGGCAATGGGCTAAGGCTTTATTGGCACGCTTAAAAAAGGAAACCGGATCGGTGGCATCCTGGGCCAGACTATGAAAGATTCCTTTCATCTGCGACATGTGGAAAGCTGCCGTTGTTCCCTTACCAGATACGTCGGCAATGATGCCTGCCATTTGTCCTTCAGATATCTGAAGCGTATCGTAATAATCGCCACCAACTTCGTCGGCGGACTCAGAGTAGGCTGCCATTTCAAAGTAATCACTCTGCTGAGGTTTATTGGGCAATAAACTTTTTTGAACCGCTTTAGCAATCTTAAGTTCTTCCTGGTAGCGCTCATTTTCGAGCGCCTCCTCCATAAGTCGGAAGTTTTCAATGGAGATACCGGCCTGATTGGCAAAGGCTGCGGCAATGCGGCTCATTTCGCGGTTAAATCCGTCGGGGAGCTCACGCAATAATGCGAGTGCACCAATGATTTCACCTTTTACCTGAATGGGAAAAGCAAGAATGGAACGAAATCTCGTTCCGGATTTAGACATGTGCCTGGAGTGGTTGATGGTCTTGTCTGCTCCAACATTCAGAATGTTTTCAATTTTCTTTTCGCGCAGCAATCCTCGTATGTTGCCCACTTCATCCTCCGTTACTTTGAACGTAAAAATCTTTCTGGACTGATCCTGCATACGGATTTCCAACCACGCTGCATCTGCTGCAATACTGTTCACAGAGCTCTCCAACAAAATCCGATAGACACTTTCTTCATGCTGTTCGGTTTGAATGGATTGACTGAGGCGCTGAAAGTTAATGGCTTCTTCCAGTTTTTGTTCGAAAGCCGACGAAGTTGGCAGGTTGAACAAAATCACCAGGAAGGAAAACACCGCATATAGAATAGCAAACAGGAATAATCCGACATTAAAAACGTGCACCTCATAGCTCAAAAATGCACTTGATATGCGTCCGATTGACATGGAGTAGGTGACAACCGTGAAGGAGAAATAAACGAGATAAAAAATGATGAGCAGAATGATGACCAATGAACTCAGCTTCTGTTTGAAATTCAAAAATGCCACCCACTTCATGTTAGCACTCAAGGCAATGATCATGAGTGCCATAACGACTGCCAGAATATTTTGAAACAGACCATCAAAGCCAATTCCGAGGCTGTCTGAAATTAATGCCACCACCAAGGTTATATCGAAGGCCATCCAGAGCTGAACCACCCATTTTGATTTTTGATAAATAATCAAACGTTTCCAGCCAGTATAAGCCGCCAGGAGAAATCCCAATAGCATAGACAGGTTGATCTGGTAGAGGAGGTAGTTAAAGAGAATGTTGGAGACCAGTCGGCTATCTCCTAAAGCAGTAACAATTAACCTTAAGAATAACGATACAACTGTTGCGACCAGTCCGCTGGCAAACACCTTCCACAACAAATCACTGAACGACAGGCTTTCGTCGCGTTCAATTTTCAGTTTGTAATAAAAAAATACGGACACCGTAAACAGGTCCAGCATGATGTGCGGAAGGAAATCGGGCACATCAGCTTGTACCCCCCGTATATCGCTGAACAGAATGGCCAGATCGGAAAAGACCATAACCATCCAGAACGCGATGGAACTGGCAAGAATCAATCGAAGTAAGGCCTTAGTGCTCATCAGGCTGAATGTGGATTCCGGGGGAATTGCAATTATACGAAAAGCGATAGGCTCCGGTTTCCGGAAGCCCGTAATCCTGAGGGGGATTTAAGTATGTTTTCAGATCCAGCTGTTGACTGCACCCGGTACAGGTTTGCAAAAAACCTGGGAGTATTTTAGTTCAGTAAAACTCTCAGAAAGTCTTTTGAAACCAGAAACAGTAAAACGATCAGTCCAACGATGGTCTCGTTTCTATATTTTCTAAAAAAATCTTTCATTATTTTCTGCTGTAATTCGGTGCTTCACGCATGATGGTAACGTCATGGGGATGGCTCTCCTGAACTCCGGCAGCTGTAATCTCTACGAAACGAGCTTGCTTTAATTTGGAGATATCCTTTGCGCCCACATATCCCATACCGGCCCGAAGTCCACCAACCATCTGGTACAACACTTCTGAGACCATTCCTTTGAAGGGTACTCTTCCGGAGATTCCTTCAGGCACGAGTTTTTTGATATCGTCCTCCGTATCCTGGAAGTATCGATCTTTTGATCCGTCTTCCATCGCTTCGAGAGAGCCCATGCCTCGGTACGTTTTAAACCTGCGACCCTCATACAAGATCACTTCACCCGGAGCTTCTTCTGTTCCGGCGAGCAGAGAGCCAATCATAATACAATCTGCTCCTGCGGCAATGGCTTTTACCAGATCACCAGAGAAGCGGATGCCTCCATCGGCGATGATTTTGCAACCGGTATTTTTTACGGCCTTAGCTGCTTCATAAACAGCAGAAAGCTGAGGTAAGCCTACACCTGCTACGACGCGGGTTGTACAAATACTGCCGGGGCCGACACCCACTTTGATGGCATCTGCACCTGCTTTTGCCAAAGCTTTTGCTGCTTCTCCAGTAGCAATATTCCCTACGACCAGATCAAGGTCAGGATATTTTTTCTTTACACGCTTTGCGGCTTCGATTACGCCACGAGAATGACCATGGGCGGTATCGATACTGATGATGTCGACACCTGCACTTTTTAAGGATTCAATCCGTTCCAGAATATCCGGTGTTACACCGACAGCTGCTCCTGCACGCAGACGACCGAATTCATCGTGACAGGCATGTGGTTTGTTTTTCTTTTTCTGGATGTCTTTGTAGGTAATTAATCCAGTCAGCTTTCCTTTTTTATTGACGATGGGAAGTTTTTCAATTTTATATTTCTGAAGAATAACTTCTGCCTTCTCCAAAGTAATTCCTTCCGGTGCCGTAATGATGTTTTCCCGCGTCATGATATCTTGAACCGGTATAGCCATGTTCTTCTGAAAGCGAAGGTCTCTGTTGGTGATGATGCCAAGGAGCTTTCCATTTTCATCAACTACAGGTATGCCACCGATCTTGAACTCTCTCATGATTTTTTCGGCGTCACGAACCGTAGAACCTACGTGAAGGGTTACCGGATCAAGGATCAGACCGCTTTGCGAGCGTTTCACTTTTCTGACTTGCTCGGTCTGCTGGGCGATCGACATGTTTTTATGAATGAAGCCGAGCCCACCTTCTAAAGCCATGGCAATAGCCAAATTGGCTTCTGTAACCGTATCCATAGCCGCGGATACAATGGGAATGTTGAGCTGAATGTTGTTGGTCAGATAAACCCTGGTGTCGGTTTCCCTTGGAAGTACCTCCGAATAGGCGGGTACCAGAAGGACGTCATCGTAGGTTAGGGCTCTGAAGAGGAATTTGGAAGAATCGAGTGCCATAGCAAATAATCAGTTGAATCCGTTATTTGCCGGCCAAAGTTAAAGGAAACGGATGGTTCTGCCTAAAAGCCGTAAGAATTACCTGTTATTTTTGATTTTAGAGCTTTAACCCACTTATGTCCATAGCCTTAATAGTACTGTTGATGGTTTTTCAAGAAACTGCAGAGTTAGGGAAGGCTTCTTATTATTCTGATAAATTGGTTGGAAAGCCTATGGCCGGTGGCGGCGTTTATCAGAAAGAGGCGTTTACGGCCGCACACCGCACATTACCCTTTGGTACAAAAGTTCGGGTAACCCATCTGGCTACCGAATCAACTGTGGAAGTAGTTATAACCGACCGGGGTCCATTTATAAAAGGAAGAATCATTGATCTTTCCCGTGCAGCTGCAGAGCAACTTGGAATTATCATTCAGGGTGTAGCTCAGGTGAAGGTTGAGGTTTTGAAGGAGGAGTAATTTATCAGGCAATTTCACGGTATTGAATACGGTGCAATTGTGCATACAAACCATCGCGGTCCAGTAGCTCCTGATGCGTACCAGATTCTTTTATTTCTCCCTTTTCCAAGACGATAATTCGATTGGCCTTTTGAATGGTACTCAATCTGTGCGCAATGACAATTGCCGTGCGGTTTTTCATCATTTTGTCGATGGCCAGCTGAATCATTTCTTCAGTTTCATGATCGACTGAGGATGTGGCTTCGTCGAGGATTAGAATACCCGGA
>Ga0315904_10003478_pt1 | contig 23100 bp, 39 predicted proteins | sample LakEriMetagenome_6_FD_203529 | JGI IMG/M metagenome (GOLD analysis project Ga0315904, IMG submission 203529) | Freshwater fungal communities from buoy surface, Lake Erie, Ohio, United States - Buoy 12 MA120 | ecosystem: Environmental > Aquatic > Freshwater > Lake | place: USA: Lake Erie, Ohio... | reverse complement strand
TCAGATATCCGGCGGCTCCTCCAGCAACAAGGTGCGCAATGTCCGTTTCGAAGGCCTCACGAGCAAAGCAAATCCTGAACAAGGGTAAAAGAGGCTGAAAAACCCTGAAAAATAAGGGGTTTTAGGCCAAAAAAGAACCCCTTCGCGCATGGGGAACGCGAAAGGGTTTTCTAACCGACCGTTAGATGGGTGGCAGCTAGGTCGGTTTTGCATCCTTGAGACGCTGGCCGCGAAGGAATGCCTTGGTCCTAACTTCGTTCCAGAATTCCGGGTCATCTTCGGTCCTGCGAAGCAGTTCCTCGACCTCGCCTGGATAGTAGTGCGGCATGTTCGGCGATGGGTAGCAGCGGCGGATGAGGCCGCAGTCAGCGAGGGCAGAGAGGGTCTTGCGGTGGACGCCGGTCCAGCGCACCACATCGGAGACGCGGGCGCGCTGGACGGCTTTGCCGGGCTTGATCAAGGTGCTGCCGTCGGCGAGCTGGACGATGCGCGACGGAATGAACCAGGGGGCTTTTGGGGTCTCGCTCATCAATCTTCGCCGGGCTTCAGGGTTACTTTAGATCCGCGTTCGTGGCGGAGGATGCTGGTGGGGATGTCGGCCGCGGAATCGGCATCGCGGAGGATCGCGACTACGGAATCAAGTCGGCTGTGGCGATTCGCGGATTTGGCGATTTCCCCGGCGGCTGTGCCGGCGATGTCGAGATCCGGGAAGAGGGCTCGCTGGATCTGGATGACTTCGCGCTCGGTGACGGCTGGGATGTGGATGATGGCGACGGCGCGGCGCAGTAGCTGGGCGGATTCCTGGGCGGTCCTGGTATCGCTGGCCATCCGGCTGAGGAAGTGCGGGATGGTGCTGACCATGATCGGGCAGCCGGTCTTGTTCAGCACGGCCTTGAGGAAGTTGATTCCGGCGGGGCTGAAGTAGTTGAATTCGTCGATGTAGATCGGGCGCGGATTGGTGGTGAGGCTGTCCAGGATCGCGGTCTCGGCATCGCCGGCGGACAGGTGTCTTGCGACGCCCACGCCGGCGGCGAACTTGTTGAGGAAATTCAGGTATCCGCCCGACCAGGAGGGAAGGGCTTCCATTTGCCAGCCGGGGAACTGGTGAGCGACCAGGGACATGGCGCGGCTCTTTCCGGATCCGCGCAGGCCAGCCATGACGACGAGCCGGTGTTCGTCTTCGGCCGCGCGGGCGATCTTCATCGCGTCGATGGCCTCGCGGACATGGCGAAGGATGACGATGCCCTCTTCGGTCTCTCCGGATCCGGGATTGTCGTAGGCTTCCAGGGCGACTTCCAGTTTCGCGATGACCTTGGAGAAACTGCCGTCGTAGGTGCCAGCGAGGATCTTGCCCCAGTTCGCGCCGTGGATGCCGAGGCGGAGTTGTTTGGCGAAGGGAATGTCCTTTAGACCGAGGGACGATTGGACCTGTGCGAGGCGGGCGACGATGGGGTGGTTCTTGAGTTCGGTTGCAGTCATGTGTGGGGTTGGTTGGGGTTGAGAAATCAGGCGTCTTCCAGCAGGGCGGCGCGGCGGGACAGGCTGCTGGCGAGATCATCGCGGGTGATGCGCGGAGTGGCCGCGAGCGGGGCGCGGCGGTCTTGCGGCGGGGTGGCGATTTCGATCTGCCGTCCGCGATCGGCGGGCGCGATCGACTCGCTGGTTTCGGTCCGGCCGGTGGATGCCGCCGGATCGGGAGTGCCGGAAACGATGATCGAGGCGACGCCTTCCGGGTGGCGGAGGGTGCGATCGGTCAGGCCCTTGGCAATGTTGCGGAATTCGCTCATCATGGTTTGGCGCACGGCCTTGACCATTTCGGTGGCGCGATCGCGCGAGTTGTCGATGGGGCTGACGCACTCGACGATGCCCAGCGGCTTGCGATCTCCGGCGAGGGTGACGACGGCCTGGACCGGCCATTCGGAGAGCGGATCGAAGTAGGCGGTGACTTGCCGGCCTTCGTAGTTCCAGAGCCAATCGGCGATGAACTTCCAGACCATCGGCACGCCGAGTGGGCCGTCTTCGGTGATGGAGATGGACCCGCGAATGACCTTGCGGGTCTCCGCCACGGGACGGATGAGGAATGAATCGGCATCCGAACGCGCGGCACGCGGGGATTCGGCGAGATCCGAAATCCAGCGATCTTTCGGCACCCAGGTGCCGTAGGTGCGCGAGTCGATCCGCTTTTCGTTTAGGTAGTCGATCGAGGCATAGAGCGCCTGCTGGGCATCGCTCAGAGACATGAAATGGTCTCGCGGATCCACGCGGCCTTGGCGTGCTTTGACATACAGTTCGGAGGCGGATTTCATCTCGCCACGGTGGCGGCCGACATCGCCGGGCTGGCCGGCCATGATGTTCCAAAGTCGGCCGATCCAGTTTTCCACCAGCTTCTGGTTCGGGCGACCCTTGGCGGAGATGAAGCGGCCTGCCAGGATTTCGAGCGTGCGCTTGGCCTGCCAGACGCCGCCCTCGATCGACCAGTGATCGAATTTCAGCACATCGGTCTCCGTGCGATAGATCGCAGCAGCGGCATCTGTGGAACGATAGGACTGCTGCCAGCGGAATACGGATGAAACGAACGGCACATAGCTGGTGGCGTCGTCATGCACGATGAGCGTCTGCCAGCGGCCAAGGCGCACGCCATACTTCTCAGAGCAAGGGCAGCCGCCCCATGGCCACGGGATCCAGCAGGCGACGTTGCGGGTGGCATCGTCGATCGACGCGCGATCTCCGGCCATCAGTCGCATTTGCTTCGCGTGATGGCGGCGCATGGTACCGGGGACATAGGCGGACTCGTGGCGCAGCCTGGGAGCGCCGCCACGGGCGGGGCCGACAAGGGGCTTTGCCTGGCGGCATGCCTCGATCACCGCGGTGGGAATCGTGGTGGCGGGCATGTGGTTCTCGACGAGGTGGGAAAGGGCCGGACGGCTCTCGCAGAAACGCACCCATGACAGCAGGATAGAGCCTTCCTTCTTGTTGCGGTTTGTCTTGAGATAGTGGGCTTGGATTTCGCGCAGATCGGCAGGTGTGAGATCGACTACGGGCGGGCGTCCTGCAGTACGTTTTCCGAAGGCAAGGGTGTGCGTTTTCATGGTTTGCGGGTGGAATGGAACATGGACTTTAGCGGTGCCAGGGCGGCGGCGATTTCCTCCGCGGTGGCAGGTTCTTCGGCCGGGGCGGGATCCGGTTTTTTGGGTGCCTCGAAACTCCGCGCGGAGCTGCCTGCGGTGTCTTCCGGGAGGTTTTCCCAGCGCCGCTCCTGTATCCACTTGTCGAGACCGGGGACGAACATGCCGCCGTCCTTTTTCCAGTCCCAGCAACGCGACCAGGCGCGCATGGCATTGATCACTTCGGAAATGCGCGGGCGCTCGCTTTCGGGGATGCGGTTCCACTTCTGCCGGCACTTGAACTTGGATGAGCGGGTGCGCGCCATCGGCGGGGCGGCCTTCCAGAGCATTTCCAAGCCGGTTTCCCTGGGAGGCTCGCCGGTGGCCTTGCGCTCGATGCGTTCGAGCTTGGCCTTCAGATCGTCCACGACGGCCTGCGCGGCGGCGAGCTGGTTGCGCAGCTTCTCAGCCTGGGCTTGCAGTTTCTGTTCGGACTTGGTCATCGGTTAGATCGGGAAAAGCGTGGGTTCGATGACGAGTCGTTTCGCCTCGCGGTTTCGGCGCGCGTTCTCGACATGCTCGCGGATGTCATGGCGCAGGTGGCAACGCTGGCAGAGATGAGCGAGGTTCTCGGCGCGGATGTCTCGCTTGTCGTGCTTGTCCGCATTCGCGGCGAAGGGCTCGCCAAGGTGGGCTGTGGTGAGGATGACGATCGAACCGGTGACCGGATGCGGCCGGCCGTACTCGGCACCACACCATTCGCAGAAACCGCGCGAGCGCCGGCGGATGGCGCGAACGACGCGCTTCCAGTTGGCAGGGTAGCGTTTCCAATCGACGGGCATGGTCTCAGGCGGTTTTTGGGAAGTGGATGATGGACGGCGCGGAGGATTGCGCGCCGAGCTTGTCCAGCGGGCTCTCTGTCCCTCGGAAACCGACGGCATGGGCATAGATCTCGGTCGTGGTGACATCGGCATGACCGAGCTGGTCCTGAATGGTGCGGATGTCCGTGCCGCTTTTCAGCAGGTTCGTTGCATAGCTATGCCGCCAGATGTGGGGAGACACGCGCTTGAGGATTCCGGCGGCTTCGGCGGCGTCCTTGAGTGGCTTCTCAAGTCCCTTGGTGGTGGCATGCCAGCGTTCGTCCCCACGCACCACGCGGGACGGGAACAGCCAATACCAGGGAAGGCGCTTGAACTGCGGGCGACCGAGTTTTCGCATCAGTGCCGGATCGTCGATGGGGAAGATGAGATCCGCCGCGCGATCCCTCTCGAACTGGACACGGCAACGGCGGATCTGTTCCTCGATCATCGCATAGAAGGACTGCGGCAGTCTGACCATGCGGTCCTTGTCACCCTTGCCGCTCCGGACGGTGATCATCCCTGATGCCAGATCAATGTCCTTGAGGCGCATGGTGAGGCACTCGGTCACCCGGAGCCCGCAGCCATACATCAGCACGGATTGGAGGCGGTTCACGCGATCCAGGCGCGAGAGCACCGCGAGACACTCCTGGTGGGTGAGGAACACCGGCGCGCGCTTGCCCTTGGTGGGGATTCCAATGTTGAGCGAATTCGGCGGGATCTCGATTTTGAGCACCCGGCGATGGAAGAACACCAAGGCATTCAGCGCCTGCTTGCGGCTCTTCCAGGAGAGACGGCGAACCGTCGCGAGATGATCCAGATACCCTTGAAAATCCGCAACCGTGCCGTCCTTCAAAAGACGGGAGTAGTCGTGAACCCATCCGCGATAGGTCTCGCGGGTGGTGGACTTGTGGTTCTCGATCAACTGTTCGCGATCGAGCGCGGCAAGGGCATCTGATAGCTTCATTTGTCTAATGGAACTGGGGTTCGCTTAATTAACTGTTCTCTGGAGAATGAAGAGTTCCAGCGCCCGCGTGTCTTGTTTGGAAAAGTCGGCGGAGGATTTCCGCACGCATTTGGATCGTCCCTGCGTAGATGTCGCGGCGGCGGCGGTTTGTCTCTTCGGTGTATCGGTGCTCGAACAATGCGGCCCCTGCGGCGTTGCTCCGCGCTTCCATCAGGTCGATGATGGCCTGCGACACCAAATTCCGCAGAGAACAAGCCGCCGCAGATCGAAGGGCAGAAGCATCTCTGTCGCATTCGTCACACAGCAGGCCAGCCACTCCGTAGTATGGGCGTCCGCACCGTCGGCAATCAGTTGGGGTAGGCATTGGCTTATTCAGTTGCGCCCGCGTCTGGGCTTTTATCGTTCATGCCTTCCATCCTTTCTCCCTGAGCAGCCAGGCGGGGATTTCGGCCATTGCGTCTCCGGTTTTGATGTTGCGGCGCTGGAATGATACCTGGGACTTCGGGAACCAGGCTTGGCGTCCGGGGCGATCAGCCTGTTCCAGGAGGAACGCGGCTTCGGTTTCGCTGATGAACTGGCAGGCAACGGTTTTGATCTTCTCCGAATTGTTATCAGTTTGGGACATGGTGGGATTTGTTGGGGTTTGGATCAGCGGCGGAGATCGTCGGGCAGTTTGCTGACGAGGGCCTTCCAAGCCTTTCGTGCTTCGGCACGGGCGGATTCGTCGAGTTCCTCCCAGTGGGCGAAGGTGTTGGAGAGAGTCACCAGGCACTTGGGAAAGAGGCCGATGGGCTGGCCGGTGGCACCGTCGATGTCGAGATAGACGGGATCGCGCCGTTCCTTGTTTTTGGTGGCCTTGGCACCGGCTGCGGCGCGGATGGCCTGAACGAGCGTCAGCTCGCCTTTGGCGACCTTGTCGAGCATGGCTTCGGCATGCGGGTCTCCGGCTTCGCTGCGGGTGATGAGTTCGTCCATTCGGGATTCGTCGCCGGTGGCGGCGGATCCGATGAGCAGGCGGCGAAGGGATGTTCCTTGCGCGGCTTTGGTCAGGGCTTTCTCCAGGGCGAGCCATTCGCGGGTGCCGGGGGCGGGCAGGGTGACTTCGTCCGGATCGAAGCTACCATCGGCAGCGGTGATTTCCTGGTGGCGGGCGATGGTGGCGGTGGCGGCGTTAAGCCAGCGGTAGGCGGTGGACCTGTTGACTCGCTTGTCCATGCTTTCGAGCGCCGCCTTGAAGCCGCCGGGGGCTTCGTTCTCGCCGGTCTCGCGATAGAGATGCAGCAGGCGCAGGCCGATGCGCAGGGCGAGATCCACGCTGGTGCGAAGGGAGATGACGAGTTCGTCGGTCAGCGCGTCGATCTCGCGGAGCATGGGCGAGGGTTTCGCGACGGCGGCTTTATCGGGTTTTGTGAGGGCAGCTTTCATGGATGATGATCAGGCGGGGTAGAGTTTGCGGAGTTGCTCGCGGTCGGCATGGCGCTCGCGGCGGTGAAGGAGGCGCTTGGCCTTGCGGCCGCGTGCGGCGGCTCCGGTATCGCGCAGCCAGGTGAGTCCGCGCTTGAAGAGGCGCGGGGCGGTAGTGGTGTTGTCCGGATCTTCCAGTATGGGATTCATGGGAGTTATGCTTTTGCGGGTGGGGATGCGGGGCGAGGGGCCTTGTAGGCTGACAGATCGAGATGGCCGGCGAGGATGGGCTGGCAGGCGTGACGGAAGGCGGTGACATCCGGATCCGGGAAATCGACGTTGCAGGCGGCTTCATAGAGCCTGATGACGAGCGCGGCGGGATAGCTTTTGATCTCTGCCGCGGCCTTGCGCAGGGTGGAACCACGGAAGCGTTTTTCGGTCTCGTCAGGGACTTTGATTTCCAGGCTGGCGGCTACGGTGCGCACCAGCAGGGTTTGGCCTTTGAGTTCTTCGGACTTGGACATGTCAGTTGTTGGTTGAGGGTTGGGAGTTGAGGGTTGAGAGTTGATCGCAGAAGGATCGGAAACATTTGTCGGTCTGATAGAGATCCTCCGCGCGGCGCAGGCCGTTGAGGACGGTGCCGTGATCCTTGCGGCCGAAGGTGCCTTTCATGGCATTAAGGCTGAGGCCGGCGGCGCGGCCGATGCGCCAGACGGCGTAACGGATCTTGCAGACGGCATCCGTGCGGCGGCGTGAGAAGACTTGCGAGTGCGAGACACCGGCCAGTTCAGCGGCGCGGAGGGCGAGCTGATAGAGGGAGGGATTCACAGCAGGAAGAGGGCGGCGGTGAAGCAGATGACGGAAAGCAGCACTCCGGCGGAGATGATCCATGGGAGGGCGTTGACGGTTTGCTCGCGCAGATCGCGGCGGCGGTTTGACGAATGCGGGCCTTCGATGGACAGACCGAGGGACTTGCGGCGCAGTTGGTGTGGGGTCATTTGGTTGTGGGGTTGGGAGTTTGGAGAGTGGGCAGTGATCAGTGATCGGTGATCAGTGAAAGAGGTTTGGATGCGGGCGGCAGAGGGGTGATGTCACCGGGCAGGATGGGGCGCTGGATCTCGACGGTGCATTTAGAGCAGTGCCAGGCGTGGGCTTGTTGCTGGCGGTTTTCCCAGGCGGGGACGCGGCCGACGTAGAGCATGGGTTTGTGGTGGATGGGACAGCGCGGGGCGTTCATGGGATGAGGCGGTAGTAGCTGAGGCGGCGCCGGGGTTGATCGGGGTCCGGATCGCACTTGTTTTCGATGGCGAGTCCGCGTTCGTGCCGTAGCTGGTCGATCCTGGTGTGGACGTTGTAGGAGCCGCTGCGGTGCGCGAGGTAGGGCATGGATACCCAGTCGCCGGCGGCCTTGGTGAGTTCTTCCAGGATGAGGTCACATTGGGTGGGGGCGGCGAGGCGCATGGTGTTGGTGAGTTGAGAGTTTAGGGTTGAGAGTTGAGAGGAAGAGGCTCCATCGCGGCGAGGAAGACATCGCGTGCGCATTCGGAACAACCACGCCAAGCTGCCATGACATACCAGACGGCGTGATCGGTCTCGGTGATGACTTCCACCACGAGTCCGGTTTCCCTGGATTTCCAAAAGCCGATCATGATTTGGCGTTTTTGATAGTCCTGACCTGTGCGTTCCATGCCATGACTGCGGCTCGCGGTGTGTTGCGGTATTGGCGGGGGAAACGGGAAGACTCCGGGCATGACCAGCGGCAGTAGGCGACGGGCGACTCGCAGTCGGTATGCATAACGCCAGGCGATCCGCAGTGCGGGCAGTCGAGCGGCTCGGGAATCTTTCGCGAAGGTTTGGCGGGTAAGGTTTTCACGGCGGGGTTGAGAGTTGAGAGGAAGAGCGGCGGGCGGGCCGGGCTAGTGCGGCTTATCAAGACCGATCCGTTTCCGGACACCGGCCCGCCCATTGGGAAGTCATTCGATAGGGTGGAATTGATAGATGCGGCGGGTGAGCAGATCGGCGAGGGTGTGGAGTTCGCGGGCGGTGGGGGCGCGGCGGATGGGGCGTTCGAGGGGAGCGCCTTCGAAGGGGGAGTCCTGGATGATCTGGATCTCCACGCGGGCCTGGATGCCGTCGAGGATGGGGACGTAGATGGTTTCTGTTGTCATCGGTCAGCGGTCATTGGTCACCGGGAGGCGGTCGCTTCGACGGCGATGGTGAAGGGGGTGAGGAAGCGGGGCTCGCGGACTTCGAAGGCGCGGATGAGTTCGGAGGCGGCGGCGCGGGCGGCGCGGCGGGTGGGCCAACGCCAGGCGTTCTCGACGCAATGGACAAACTCGGCGTCTTCCGGATGCTGGCCGGCGAAGATGATACGGCCGGAGGGGTAGCAGATGCCGGCGACAAATCCGGAACCGACGGGCGGGGCGATGGGGACGATGCAGGGCATGGGGTTGCAGTTTGGTGAAGGGTTCGGGATGATCAGGCGGCGGGGATGTTTCGGCGGGGTGAAGGGACTTGCCGGGATTTGCGGAAGGGTTACTTGGCCCGCTTTTTCGGATGGCGGTGGGGCAGGTCTTCGATGGCCCGGAGGAGGCGGGCGCTTTGACGTTCGCCGGTTAGAACCCGATGAAGGTGGGTGAAGTTGACGCCGAGCTGCTTGGCTCCGACGCGGTAGGACCAACCTTTTTCGCGGAGCATGGCGCGGTGGCGTGGGTGGCCTTTGGATTTGATGTTTGGCATTCTGGGAAGGATTTGATGGATTCGCCGAGACGTTCGCGGGCGAACGGTTGGGAGATTATCGAATGTGATTAAGCTGCCAAGCAAAATTTAACAAAGGTGCAAACTTTCTCGCAGAGGCTGGAAGATGCCATCACCAGATCCGGCAGGTCCAAGATGGACTTGGCCAGGCATCTCGGCGTGCCGCCGTCTTCGGTTTCCCGGTGGGTTTCGGGGACGGAACCGCGCAGCGAGTCGGTTGTCGAAATAGCGAAATTCCTAGGCGTGGATTTCGCATGGTTGATGACAGGGGCCGGTGCGGATCTGTCAGTGGTGAGAGAGGAAGAGACGCCGTTCCGGGTGAGGAAGCCGGAAGAGCCGACGCTGATCGAGCGGATGGAGATGCTTCAGCATGGCTATGACGAGACGAAGGCCGAGCTGGCCGAAGCGAACCGGAAGCTGGACGCGCTGATGGATCTTTTAACCGGGAGGAAGCCATGAATGACACCATGAAGACGATAGGACTGATGGGACTCATAGGACTGATGGTTTCCGGTTGTGATGAGCGCCGCAGTGCCAGCGAAGAGACCCAAAGGCGGCTGGACCGGATCGAGGCCAGCATTGACCGGTCCGAGGCGAATCTGGCCGATGCCGCGAAGGCGGGCGTTTTGTTCCGCATCCGGGAGGCCAGCCATCAGTGCGGGCGATTGGATGGGATTGATGTGTTCTCGGCGGAGTTCGATCAGCGGCTGAAAACGATCGAGGGGCTGGTGGCGGAACTCACGGAAGAGAAGGCGAGGCGGCCGGAGCTATTCAAGGATCCGGAGGTGGATGTGGAGATGAGAGGTTTGCAGGCGAAGATTGGTGTGATTTCCAGCTACTGGCCGGACTGAAGTCCGCGCTCCGTGTCCACTGTGAACACAGCGTCCAGAAGGGTGCGTGATTCCGTGTCCACTGTGGACACTTTTGACTTTTTCAATGGGTTATGACTTTTTCGGGGCAAAATCCGGCTGGAAAAGGGTAGTCGGCACCCTTCTGCAAAGGCGGTCTATGACCCTTTTCGGATGCGTGTCCACAGTGGACACGGGCGGATTCAGGGTGTCACCCACCAGCGGAAAAGGGTGGAATCCGTGGAATCCGTGGCGGCGGCGAGGGTTGGTTAGAAAAAAGGGTGCCAGTGTGCGGCACCATGAAGGACGCACTGACTTCCGTATTCCGCCACCTGCTGACCGGCGCTGCCGGGCTGGGGGCGTTTCTGGCCGCGCAGGGGATCATCGGTCCCGGCGATGTGGCTGATGTGGACGCCGCCGGGCTGACGCTGGCGGATGCCCTGGGTGTGTTCATCGCGATCGTTTTGACGCGGGCCGCGCTGTTCGCGGCCGGCAAGGTGGTTTCCGGCGGCAAGGCGCAGGGGTTGCCCCTTGTCATCGGCCTAAGCGTGGGGGCGGCAGTGTTCGGGACAGCACTGCCGTCCTGCACGCCCGCCAGCATGAGAGTGGGGATCAACTGGGCGGCACGGGAGGCCGCATACGAGGTGATCGAGGCGACGAAGTGAGAAACCTAACAGAATTTTCCCGCAGCATGGACGCCGTCTCAGGACTACTCATGACAGGGGCAGGATTGCTGGTTTTCCTGCTGTGCCTGAGGCGGCGGCGCTGTCCTTCAAGCACTCTCAAGAGTGCGCCTACGGATGCAGCAATCATCCGTGAGATCGAACGATGGAGGGAAGGCCGATGAGTCTGGTGGATGACATCCGCTGGATCCAGCGGGCGGTGGGAGCGGAGCCGGACGGCGTCTTCGGCCCCAGGACTGCGCAGGCGGTCATGCTGGAACTCAGCTCCCGCGGCCGCAACGGCATGATGCGCGATGATTCTCCTCTGGAGATAGACGAGCGGACGCGCACGAATCTGGACACGCTGGATCCGAAGGCGCGGGAGCGGTTCGAGCAGCTTGTGCTGTTAGGCAAGGCGACGGCGGCGACCTTCGGATGCGACTGGGTGATGATCTCGGGACACCGCACCTGGGAAGAGCAGGACGCGCTCTATCAGAAGCGGCCGAAGGTGACGAACGCGCGCGGCGGATACTCGAATCACAACTTCGGCATCGCCGGAGACTTCGCGGTGTTCCGTGGGAAGAGTTATCTGGACAATGCCGATCCGAAGACTGCGGCGCAGGTGCATGCGGCGATCGCGGTGCATGCGCGGAAGCTGGGCTTCGAATGGGGGGGCGACTGGAAGAGCCTGAAGGATTATCCGCACTTCGAAATCTCGACCGGGCTGACCATGGCGCAGAAGCGCAAACTCTACAAGGAAAGGGGGAGCGTGCTGTGAGCCGGGGCGAGTCACTCTATCAGGGCCTGTGCCGGGCGCGCAGCCTGGACGCGGCGGTGGCGCGCATGGGCCGCGAGGATCTCGCGGAGGTGGCGGTCTATCTCTCGGGCATCAAGCCGACCGGCGGAGTGCCGGCGCAGATCATGGGCATGGTTTCCGCGCGGCTGGGTGAAACGGAACCGAAGAAACGGAGGGCGACGAAATGAACGGGCAGGATTTCATGGTATCCGGAAACTGGCTGATCGCGGTGATGGTGGCCATCATTCCGGTGATCGGCGGGGTGTGGCTAAAGGCCAAGGAAGCGGGCAAGAAGCAAGCACAGCAGGATGCCACGGTGACCCTGAAGGATCCGGTGCCGGAGATGCCGATGCGCAAGGTCTCGACTCCGCCGAGCTGGAGCGACCACCAGGCGCTCGCGGCCCGAGTGACGAACATCGAAGACGATGTGAAGGCCATCCGGAAGGACCAGAGCAACCAGTTCGTCAAGCTGCTGGAGAGCGGCACCGAGCGTGAAAACCGCCTGCGCGACCACATGGATTCGATGTTCTCCGGAGTCTATGAGCGGATCAACCAGATCGCCGATCTGGCCGGCGGATTCCGCAAACCACGAGGCTGAAATTTTCCGATGACCAATCCCGCACGCACCAAACTCGCGAAGAAGGCCACGCTTGAAGCACTGGCCATGGCCGGCAACTACGCGCTGCCGGAAGAAAGCCTGTGGAGTTATGTGAACTCGATGCTGAAGCCGCCCGCGAAGGCGGAGGAAGGCGCGGCGATTCTGGAGGATCTGAAGAAGCAGGAATGGATCCGAGCGGTGGAAGACACGCTGGACCCGGAGATGAAGCAGTGGGTGATCACGGAGCTGGGGAAGAACGTCCTGGCCTCACTCTAACCGAAACGATGAATGGAAACACCAAGCCGAGCCGACGCGAAACTCAAGGGACTGCCGAGATCCCTGAGGGACGAACTGTGGCGCATGCGCCATCCGCTCGACGAAGGGGACAAGAAGTTCACCTACGTGGAAATCCTCGCCTGGCTCAAGTCCGAGCATGGTGTGGAGTCATCGCTTGGTGCGCTCACTCCCTACTTTGCCTGGGAGAAGTTGAACCGGGACATCGAAGAGGGAATGGCGGCGGCCGAACAGGCGAAGCTGGAATTCGCCGCGAAGTATCCGGACGCGAGCCCGGAGCGGCTTCACGAGCTGGGGCAACTGGTCTTCACGAGCCGCGCGATGCAGATGGACGATCCGGAGAACTTCGTGAAGCTGATGGACGCCTGGGAGCGGAAGCAGGACCGGCTGATGCGCAAAGAGCAGTGGGAGGCGAAGCGGGATGCTGCCAAGCGCAAGCAGGAAGCCGAGGACGCGATCAAGAAGGTGCAAGGCGACAAGACCCTCACGCAAGAGCAGCAGCGCGCGGCCATCGTGGACAAGATGGACGAATTCTTCGGACTCAAGAAAGCGAACTGATGGCGGCAATCCTTCCAGGCATCCAGATCGACCGCGATTCGACGCTCGCGAGGTATTTCCTGCCCTATCAGCTCGAATGGATCGCGGATGAATCGGTGATGCGGCTTGCGGAGAAGAGCGTGCGGATCGGCTGGACGTACTGCGACGCCTTCAAAAACGTGCGCAAGCGGCTGCGTCACAAGAGCCGCGACTATCTCTTCGCCACGAAGGACCAGCAATCGGCGATCGAATACCTGGAAAGCTGCAAGCGGTTCGCGGAGCTTTTCAATTTCACGAAGAGCATCGTGTCCAGCGGCATGGATGAGATGAAGGTCCAGTCCAAGGACGCGGACGGCAAGAGCTTCGTGGAGGAAGTGAAGTTCGGCTACATCAAGTTCGACAACGGATCCCGGATCATCGGTTTCTCCGCCAACCCTTACGCAATGGCCGTCTTTGGCGGCGACGTGGGGCTGGATGAATTCGCGAAGCACGCCAACGCGGAAAAGCTGTGGGAGACCGCGCAGGGCCGGATCACCTGGGGATATGACATCGGCGTGTGGTCCGCGCATGACGGGACGGACACGCTGTTCTATCAGTTCAGCCGCGAGGCGGCGGCCGGCAAGGGCGGATGGAGTCACTACCGGGTGACGATGGAGGATGCGGTGGAGATGGGCTTGGTGGAGAAGATCAACGCCGTTTCCGGCAAGAACATGACGCGCGAGCAGTTCATCCAGGACTGCAAGAACCGCGCCCGGCTGCCGGAGATTTACGAGCAGGCTTACAACTGCAATCCGACCGGATCCGCGAGCGCCATCGTGCCGTGGCAGCACATCGTGCAATGCCGCGCGCCGAGAAAGATCGAGCGCGTTCACCTGGAAGAGATGCAGATCACCGAGATGTTCGGCGATTTCTCCAAGGCCACGGAACTGGTTCGCCAAAGGCGCATCGCCGAGTTTGTGAAATCATCGTTCGCCAAGGTGCTGAATGATCCGCAACGCTACCGGCTCGGATTCGACGTGGCGGCATCCGGCGAAGGCGACCTGGCTTCAATCTACATCGACCGCAAGGAAACCTCGCAGTTCAAACTGGACGCGCTCTTCACCTGCCGCACGAAGGACTGGGATTTCCTCCAAACCGTTCTCTGGACCTTCATGGGCAACCTGAGCGCCGTACAGGGAGCGGGTGATGAAACCGGACTGGGCAGGCAGATCTGCTGGCAGACATCGCAGAATTTCCCCGATCGTTTCCAGGGTGTGAACTTTTCCAGCAAGAAGCACGAGATGGGCTTCGCGCTGATGAACCAACTCAGCACCGCTGAGAAGATCATCCCGGATGCCACCGAGCACGATGACATCGCGCAGGACTTCTATTCGCTCCGGAAGACTTACACCGGCGGCCGTTGGGTGTTCACCGCAGGCCGGAACAATCTCAATCCTAACAGCCACGGAGACATCGCATGGTCCGGAGCTTTGGCCTCCCACGCCGATCTCGGAAGCAGCGTGCCTGTGCAAGGAATCCTCATCGAAGACGAATGATCCAGCCCTCCCACATCACCGACCGGATGACCCGGAGTTCCGAAAACCGCGCAGGACGCGATTTTAGGGGGGGATGTGCCTCCGGCCGGAAAACGAACCAAGCGGTCAGCCAGGCGGGCGGAGAGGGCATCGCGATGCGTCGCGAAGGCCATCTGTTTCCGGATACGGACATTCAAAAACCCCGAACCTATCAAATCGAGCCGGAATGAACCTTTTCTCGCGAGTTAAGAGCTATTTCACGGGACCGGCAGAGGAGTCCCGCGAAGGCGGCGCGGAGCATGCGCGGAGCGTGGGCAACCTCGCCGCGTGGCTGGCGAATTGGGACGGCCGCGAAGGAAAGCTCTCCGATCCTTACAACCTCTCGCCATGGGTGCGCCGCGCGATCCAACACATCGCCGGGCCGATCGCGCAGGTGGAGATCGAGTTCGCGGAGGGTGATTCGCTGATCGAGGATGCCGATCTAACCGCATTCTGGAACCGGCCGGCCGCCGGATTGTCCAGGGCATCGCGACTGAGCCGCTACGATGCGATCGAGGCGACAGTGGGATGGCTTTCGCTGAAGGGTGCCTACTTCTGGATCCTGGATGATACCTGGATGACGAACACGGCGGCCAAAAGCCCGATCATCATCGCGCGGCCGGACCGGATGAAGGCCATCATGGACGATGGCGAGCTGATCGGCTGGCAATGGACGGATGGCCAAGGCCGCCGCCACCCGCTGATCCCTGACAACGTGATCCATTCGCGATTCTGGAATCCGGAGGATGACATCATGGGCAGCGCGCCGATGACTTCCGCGCTGCAATCCGCGGAGGCGGACTACGCGGCCGGGCGTTTCTGGAAATCCCTGGCCGAAGCCAACGGCGACCTTGGCGAAACCGTGATCGCGCCGAACGGCGTGACGCCGGAACAGCAGGCACAGATCACGATGATGCTGCGCCGCAAGCGCGAGGCGGCGAGGAAAGGCAAGTATCTGCCCTCGTTCTTCGTGGGAGACATCAAGACGGAGGCGGCCAAGATCCAGAGCCCGGATGCGGCCAGTGTCACGCAGCGACTGCAAAACCGGCATGAGGTTTACATCGCCTTCGGTGTGCCTCCGAGCTTCGCGGAAGTGACGGCGAGCTATTCCATCGGCAGCGCGAGCGATCGCTACAAGCTGATCGAGGAAACCTGCCAGCCGATCGCCGCGAAGATCGCGGAGGGCATCGAAGAGGTTTCCATGCGCTTCCGGCGCGGGCGGCGGATCTCGGCGAGGTTCAACTTCGACAACCACTCGACGATGCAGCAGGTGCGAGCCGAGCGGATGGAGGCGGGCCGCAAAATGCACGAACGCGGAGTGCCATGGAGCGTGATCAACGAACACCTTCAGTTGAAGCTCGCGCCCTTCCCCGGTTGGAACACGGCATGGCTGCCGATGAATCTCGTCGCCGTTGGCGAGACGCAAGACGGCAAGACACAGGACGCAGGAGAAGAGCAAGAGGCTTCCGGCGTGAAGGTCTTCGAGGAACTGGAAGAGCTGCTGAAGGGCTGCCCGTGCCATGACCAGGGCAACGGTGATCACGCGCGGACTCAAACCCGCGCACCGAAGAAACAGGCGCTGTGGGAGAAGCTGATGAAAACCCGCGCTCCGCATGTGAAGCGCGTCCGGGTGATCGTCGATCGCGCGTTGTTCGAAGCCCGCAAGGAAACGCTGGCGAACATCGCGGCGGCCGCCGCGGCGGAGAAAGCGATCCGCGCCGGGGCATTCGATTTCATCTTCGACATCGGCCGCTTCCTGGAACTGCTGGTGGAGCCGGTGTTCCGCGTGATGGTGGACGGCTACGGCATCGCCGGGAACGAACTGCTGGCCGACGAACTCGGCAGCGAGGAACCCTTCATCGAGCCGGATGCCAACGGCATCATCCGCCTGCGCGAGCGCCGGAACTTCATCCAGGACGCCGGACAGGAGATGTGGGAGGAAACCCGCAACTCGCTGGAAGAGGGCATCCAGGCCGGAGAGAGTTATGACAAACTCGCCGCCCGCGTGCGCGAGACATTCAACAGCATGAGCAAGCTGCGCAGCATGCGCATCGCGGTGACGGAAACGAGCATCGCGTTCGAGACCGGCCGGCATGACGCGATGATCCAGGCCGGTGCCGAGTGGAAGCAGTGGCTCACCTCCCAGGATGACCGGGTGCGCGCGACGCACGTCGCCCTGGACGGCAAGACCGTGCCGATGGACGAACCCTTCGAAGTGGGCGGCGCGCAAATGATGTTCCCCTGCGATCCGGCCGGACCGCCATCCGAAATCATCAACTGCCGCTGCGTTCACGGACCCGTGGACTCTCCGGAGGATCCTGACGGAATAAACAATGACCCGACCGTGCCATTCTAACGAACCGGACTGAAGTCCTTAACTACTTTTGCCATGAACAACCAACACCGCCGCAACCTCAACGTCTCCGCCCGCATCCTGTCCGAAGCGGACGGGCTGGTGGAATACGTGGCCAGCGATGCGACGCTGGACAGCTACAACGAAAGCATTCTGGTCTCCGGCTGGCGCTTCGATCTGTTCAGCAAGAACGCGCCTTTCGTGGATTCCCACAACTATTGGAGCATCGAAGCCATGCTCGGCAAGGTGGTGGGCGCGCGCGTGGAGGGAAACCAGCTCATCGAGCGGGTGCAATGGGCGAAGGACATCCCGGAGCACAAGCTGGCGACCATCGGCTGGAAGCTGACGGTGGGCGGATTCCTCAAGGCCGTGAGCGTGGGATTCCGGAGCGAGATGCACGTTTACCCGAGCGATTCGGCATGGACGCAATACACGAAGGAAGCCGGGCTTTCCGATGAGGATGCCAAGAAGTGCCGGCGAATCTTCGTGAAGCAGCAGCAGCTCGAACTGAGCGCCTGCGTGATCGGCGCGAACCCTGCGGCCGTGGCCAAGGCATTCGAAGCCGGATGCCTGCGCGAGAGCGACCTGGCCGGCGCGGGCTTCACCGAGGATGACATGAAGTTCATCACCCTGGCCGGACCCGCGATGGAACGCGACGGCACGGACGTTCTCACCAAGATGCTGATCCAGCGCGAAATGGGCCGGATCACATCCCGCAAAATCTCTCCGAACGGACCCACCACGAGCCCTTCGCCCGGCAAGCCTGACGGCGGCGAAACGGCAGCGCGTCAGGCGGCGGAACGCGCGGAGTTCGTCAAGCAGTTGGAGGCTCTGCTTCGCTAACAAACAGCTCTCACCCCGAACCATAACTCATCACACATATGAAGAACCGATTCCAACCATTGTTTAACACCGCCACCGAAGGCGGCCAAGGCGGAGGTGCCGCCACCATGGCTCCCGACGAATTCCAGCGCAAGGTGCTGGAAGGCGTGGGCAGCGTGAAGAAACAGTTCGAGACCATCGAGACGAAGTTCACGGAACTCGACAAGGACAGCAAGGATCTCGCTGACAAGTTCGGCAAGCATGTGAAGTCCTTCGAAGGGTTGCCCTCGCAGGTGGCGGACATCACCCGCACCATCCAGCAGATTCAGCTCAAGGTTGCGCACGAGCGCCGCAGTTCTTTCGGCTCCGGCATCGAGCGCATCGCCGCTGACGAGAACTGCCGCAACGCGGTGAACGGCATGATCCGCATGGCCGCCCGCCGGACCAATCCGAACATCCCCATCACCGAAGCCCAGGAGAAGGCCGCGCAGGACTACATGCGCGCGCTGACCACCGCCAGCGGCTCCGGTGCCACCTACATCAACGCACAGCTCATCCCGGACATCTATTCGGTGGTGGCCGAACACGGCATCTGGAACCGCTTCGACGTCGTGCCGGTTTCCACCACCAGCGCCAAGCTGATCGTGGACAGCACGGATCCGGTGATGGCATGGACCGCTGAGAACACCGCTTCCAGCGAAACCGGTTACACCTCATCGAACGTCACCGCCACCATCGGCAAGCTGCTGGGCTGGATCCAGGTGGCGAACGAACTGCTGGCCGATTCCGAAGTCGACCTTGTGGGCCATGTGCTCCGCAAGTTCGCCAACGCGACGGCCTACGCGCTCGACTTCGCCTGCACCAGCGCGGACGGCGGAGCCGATGCGACCGACGGCGGCTACACCGGCATCTTCGGCGGCAGCGGCACGGCAGCCGTGGCGGCTTCCGGAAATGTATCCGTGGCCACTCTGGACCTGGAAGATTGGCTGAACTCGATGCTCGCTGTGGACGCCAGCGTTCTTAGCAAGCCGACGGCCGCGTGGGTCATCCACCCGCAGATGCTCGTTCGCGCTCTTGCGATCAAGGATCTGAACGGCCGCCCGATCTTCCTCCCTTCTACCGATGCCCCGGCACTCGGCGCGATCGGCAGCATCCTCGGCTACCCCGTTGTGCTCTCACACACCGCGAACGCCACCGATGGCGTGTCCAAGCGCATCGCCGTCTTTGGCGATCTTATGGGCCAAGCGGTCTGCCTGCGCAGCGACTTCGAATTCGCCGCGTCCGACCAGGTGAAATTCACCGAAGACAGCACTGTCTTCCGCGCCCGCGCCCGCGGCGCCGCGAGGACCAAGAAGGCCACCAGCTTCGGCGTGCTCACCACGGCCGCGAGCTGAACGATCCGACATGTTCCGCCGGGTCCGATCCCCGGCGGGCATGTCACCCACCCCATCCTAACTGATAGAAAGCAATCATCATCATGGCAGCCAAACCGAAAGCCGAGACCGTCACGGTCTATGCGACCTGCAATCTCCACGAGAATGGCACCTTCCTCAAGAAGGGCGATTCCCTGGAAGTCACCCCTGAGCGCGCCGCCGCACTTGGCGAATGCGTGACGGACAAATCCCCCGAATAACCCCTAACAACCCCACCCCATGGCCCTTGTCGGATACCGCAACCTTGCCTGGCTCAAAGCCCGTCTGCTGCCCGCGGACATGGGTGACGAGTCGGACTATGATGCGGACCTGTCCGCCATCGGCCTGGGGGTGGCGGCCCACTTCGACCGCTTCACCGGGCGCAAGCTGCGCCGCGCCACCGGCCATGTCTTCGAGACGCCGGCGGATACGGAAGCGGTGGTGGTGGACTGCTACCCCATCGAGATCATCACCGCCGCCGAGTTGGTGGTGAACGGCGCTGCATCCAACATTCCCGGCAGCATTATCAACGTTCACTCGAAAGCGGGAATCGTCCGTTTTTCAGGCACCCAGGGCGGCGAGGCGGATCTGATCCGGCTCACGATCACCGGCGGATACTGGTGCCAGGATGGCGATGACGACGAACTCCCGGAAGACGCCACCGCACTGCCCGACGAACTGCTGAACGCCTGGGTGCAACAATGCCGCGCCATCTGCGAGGCGGAGAACACCTTCCGTGGAAAAGGAGCGGAGAAGCCCGACAAGAAAACCGGAGCCGCCGTTTCCCTGGACACCCTCACCCTGCTGCCAGGCGTGCAACGCATCCTGCAACTCCACACCCGCCAAGGCTGATCCAAATGAGCGCCCCGCTGTCATTCCGCATCCGCTTCGCGCCGCCCTCGCCGGACGGCCGCGAGACCATCGCGCGGGTGCTGGCCATGGCCGGGCCGAATGAGAGCATCCGCAAGGCGTTTTCCCTGGGACTGCAAAAACTCGCTTTCCGGGCGCAGAAGGAACGCTTCACCGGCCAAGGCCCCTTCCCCGTGGCACAGAACCGGCTGGGAGTGGTGAGCGGACGCCTGCGCCGCGATCTGCATGCCGAAGCCGCCGTTCTAACGGATACCGGCGTGAGCGGACGCATCGGCGCGGCGGTCGAATACTTCGGCGCGCACGAAGTGGGATTCTCCGGCACCGTGAACGTTCCGGCGCACACCCGCAAAGCCTACACGGTGAAACGCAAGGAACGCACCCGCACATCCAAGTCCGGCAAGCCTTTCTCCATCCGCGCGAACCAATACAGCGTGCTGCCCGCCAGCGTGCGCGCCCACAGCAAGCGGATGAACATCCCGGCCCGCAAGCCGCTGCGCACCGCCATCGAAGAGCACGGCGGCAAGATCATCGGCACGGAGATCCGCAACGCCATCCAAAAGGAAACCCTGGCATGAGCAACACCCACCTGGACACCGATGATTTCCTGGTAGCCGTGAGGACCATCCTCATTGGCAGCGAGCTGCTGCCCGAGCTGGAAGACGCAAACGTGGTGCAATGGCACCATGGAGAAACGGATCCGGACGAAGACATCAAGACGGCCATCGCCAAGTGCGGCGGTGTGAGCGTGCTCATCTATGACGAAGGCGGCGACGAAGACAGCCCGGACGCCGATCTCATCGAAGCGGTGGCCTATGTGGAACTCTACGTGGACACCACCAAGCGCAATCGCCGGAAGAACACCTCCCTGCGCCTGGGCGGCCAGATCCGAGACGAGATCATGCGCCTGCTGCACCGCCATGCCGATCTGCGCAACACCGCCGCCTTCGCCGACACGCGCTGCCGCGGCTACCGCACGCTGGCGGATCCGGAATTCGCCGCGTGGCGCATCACCCTCACCCGCAAAATCTATCTCTCCCTCGAATGAACAAAACAGCACCAACCAAAGAACCCGGAGCGGCGGGAGAAGCCGCCAACGAAACCGCCGCGCCGCTCCTGTGCTGCACGGTCACCAAGAACCGCACGAAGATCGGCAAGGCGATCTGCGCGGCGGGAAAACGCATCCGCGTCACCACGGAGGAAGCCAAGGCCCTTGAAGCCGCCGGCCTGGTCCGCATCGACGGGATCTAACCGAACCAAGCGAACCAAGAAAGACCACCTGACATGAGCGCACCCACCACCATCCGCCGCGAGCTGCTGAACGCCCGCGTTTACTTCATCCCGAACGGCGAGACCGTCGATTCCGTGACCGTGGATTCCGACACCTGGCCGGACAACAATCCGCTGACGAACTGGACGAACTACCAGCTTCAGGACACCGAGACCCTCGCCATCGAAAAGACCTACGACACGGAGACCTTCAAGATTCCGAAGGACGCCGGCGGCTATCGCGATGACGACGAGAACACCCTGAAGAAGGTGCTCTACACCGGAGTGACGGCGAAGACGAACAGCTACTTCAAGAAGCTGGAACACGCGCTGGCGAGCGTGCCGGTCGTCGGCACGGCGCAGGCCCCTCACGTCGCCAATGACGACTACATCGAAGGCGTGGCGCTGATCGAGCTGCAAAACAAGACCGGCACCGTCACCGAGCGCATCCAGATCTGGGCGCGCCTGCGCATCGCCAACCCCGGCGAAGTCGGACCCGCCACCCGCAAGGTGACCTACACGCTCGAAAGCCGCGACTCAGGCAACAACACCTATCTGTTGGTGGCCTGATCTAATATCCACCCGCCCGCCCCATGCCATCCGCACCGCCCGTGATCTTCACCCCGCCATCGGCCGGAGGCTCGCCCTCCGCGCCGGCTGCCGTGTTCACGCCCCCCGGTGCGGGTGGCAGCCCATCCTCGCCGCCTGCGGTTTACACCCCGCCGGCGGAAGCGGGAAACGATTCGATGGATGTCACGGAAGTGGTAACCGCCGGAGTGAATGGAAACTACCCGCGCACCGGCACGCTGAACGGCCGCGGCATCTATGCCACCGACGGTCTGGCCGTGGAAACCGCCAGGCAGAATGCCGGCGTGATCTACTGGTCCGGCACCTTCTGGGCCATCAAGAAGTGGAACCTGGTGCTCGATCCTCCGGCCTACTACACCGGCAGCACCGATGATGTGGCCACTCCGGATCTCGCCGAGTTCGAAGCGCCCTCCAACGGCAGCGGCATCGCCGTGATGACGGCGGCGAACAACAATCCGCTGCCACCGTCCGCGATTTTCACGCCGCCATCGGCAGGAGGTTCTCCGTCCTCGCCACCGGTCGTTTACACGCCACCGTCCGCAGGCGGATCACCCTCCGCTCCGGCAGCCGTCTTCACTCCGCCCGGTGCCGGCGGATCTCCCTCATCCCCGCCGGCCATCCATTCGTTCTCATCCGGCGGATCCCCGACGGCACCGGCCGCCATCTTCACCCCGCCGATCGACGGTGGCGCCCCATCGGCACCGCCGGCGGTCTATCGACCCGGGGTTTCCGATCACGCCGTGATCAACACCGACGACATCTCACCCGTTCTCAACACCAACGATCAACCCGTCCTCAACACCTCAGCACCATGAAGAAACTCCGCATCCTCATCCTCTCCGTTCTCGCGGCCGCAGCGCACGCGCAGAACGTGGACACCTATGACGCCCTGACCGGCGCGCAGGCCGATCTGACAAATGACAAGTTCATCGTCCGCGACGCCAGCGTGACCGCCTCCGCCGGCGCGCTCCGCACGATGACCTTACTGGAATACTGGAAAGCCCTCGGCGGAACGAACGTGAGCCCCACCGAACTCGGCTACCTGGATGGAGTGACTTCCGCGATCCAGACGCAGCTCGATGGCAAGCAGGCCTCGCTGGTGAGCGGCACGTCGATCAAGACGGTGAACTCCACCAGTCTGTTAGGCAGTGGCAACATCGACATCACCGTGGACAACGCCACCGTGAACAGCGCCATCGCGCAGAATCCCAATGCTTCGCTTTCCTCTCTGACATCAGGCACCGGCCGACTCAACTTATCCGGCACGGCGCTATCTGGGACTGGATGGAACGGCAATGGTGTAGCCGATGGCATCTTTTTGGGCGATTTGCAGAACCTTGGATTTGCTCGCCCTGACGGTGGGGCCATGGGTTCTATTTACGGATGGTATAACCACGATGCGGATGGCGGCG
>Ga0315904_10003476_pt1 | contig 23109 bp, 14 predicted proteins | sample LakEriMetagenome_6_FD_203529 | JGI IMG/M metagenome (GOLD analysis project Ga0315904, IMG submission 203529) | Freshwater fungal communities from buoy surface, Lake Erie, Ohio, United States - Buoy 12 MA120 | ecosystem: Environmental > Aquatic > Freshwater > Lake | place: USA: Lake Erie, Ohio... | reverse complement strand
CCGACTGCCGGCTAGTTGGAGTCGTCGGCTTTGCGGACCGGCGCGGCCGGAATCGAATTGTCGTGAGCCAGCACGCCCGCTTTCCCGACAAAATAATTCGACTCGCCCTCGACCACAACATTGTAGAGTGGCAGAGCCGCGGCGGGGGTGACGGACTCAATCAACGCGGTGCCGGTTCGGGTCATCAGGGGCAGGTCCGGCTGGAGATCTTTGGCTTGCATCCAACCGGTGCCGTAGACCAGAAAGGGATGACCTCCGCTGGCGCGAAACGTCTCGCCCTGCACGGTAATTTCAAACGTCGGTACAGCCTCTCGCTGCGTTGCCTGAATCACGTTGCAGTAGAGCAGCCGCCCCGTTCCCAAATCCCGCGACAAAACCCGGTCACCCGTCGTCAACGTTTCAATCGGCTTCAGCCCGGCATCCGTCCAGACCTCGGTGCCCGCCACAAAACACTCGGAGGAACCGACGATGGGCCAAATGCTTTGCAGTCGCGGGACTCTGGTCACAGGGAGAGGACTGGGGACACTGGGTGCGCCCTCGGTTGGCTGCGGCCCCGGTCGCTGGCTTCGCCGGGGCAGTCTCGGTGCATAGTCAGCGAGTTGCTCTGTCCTGACAACGCCAAAGTCAGCGGTGCGATAAGAGCTCGGTCGCCGGCTGGTGCGAACGTCGTGCCTGGACTCCCACCATCTCCACCAGTCGGCGGGCGATGAGCCAGGGCGCTCACCGGTCAGTTCCTCCAGCAACTCCATCACTCTCGAGTTGCGCTGCTGGACGGCTCGGCTATAGTCTCTCCGCTCTAGCTCCAGCCGTTGAATCCGTTCAGCGCCTGCCTGCATCGATCGCCGCGTGGCGCGTTGAACGACCTCGGTGGAAAACCCTTGTTCGGCCATCAAATTGGGGTCGAAGGCAAAACCTGTGTCGTACTGCCGAACCACGTCCTGATCCATTTTCTGCTGGGCGAACACATGGCGGTAGAAGACCTGGCCCATTCCGGCATCGGTGAGTTGGAACTGACTCACGACTGGCGACTCCAACAGCCGCAGCAAATCGGGCAGAAACGGGACGGTATCCCGCTCTTTCAGGAATTCACGGGCCAAGCTTCTGGTTTCGGAATCGGTGTGAAACACGGCTACTCGCAACAAGGCCGCAGTTGCATCTTCCGTTTCCCACTGACTCAACTTTTCCACTCCCAGGCGGCAACCGGGCGATTTCAGGCTGCAGAGCAGCACTTCGACCGCCAACGCCGAGTCGGGATCCTTCAAGTCTTTCAACAAGGCTTCCGCTTCTTCGCGAGCGGTCTTCCGCCCGGTCACCAGCAGCCGCCTGATCCTCTCCACCGGCTCGCGCCCTTTTTCAAACAGGGCATTTCGCCGGTTCAGCTCAACCTGCATCTCGTTTTGCTGCTCCGGCGTCAACCAGCGACCGTCGACTTCGACGTGTCCCAATTGCCGACGGACCTCCAAATTTTCCCGATCGAAATCGAGCAACCGGACCAAGTGAGCCCGAGCCTCCTCACTCAATCCCAGGTTGGCTGCGGTCTGGGCCAGTTGGGCATGCCCCTCCGCCGTGTCAGCCGCTGTCGAACGCAGGCTGACATACTGATACTTCCGCTGATTGTTGACCGTCCGCGTGGCCACTTCCTCGGGTGTGAGCCATTCGCCACTCATCTCAATTTCTCCGCGGAGCCTGCAGACCCGCGGATGCTCCGGGCCCCAAATGGCAGAGGCCTCCTCAATCAACAACTGCCGGCTTTCCAAGTCACCCTTGGTATCGGCCTCAGTCAACAACTCACTCAACCGAGCGATGATCTCCGCCTCCCGCTGCTGTTCTTGCAGCGCGGCCTGCTCCACTTTTTCCCGTTCGCTTTTTCGGGAAGTTGCTGTCTCCTGTGCAGCGATTCCCCCACCCCAGATCAAGCCGAACCCGAGCAGTCCGGCCAACGCCCCACGAAACGCCTGACATCGCAAGAACGAAGTACGCATCTCAACGCCTCCAAAAGAATCTTGCCTAAAAACACGCGCGGGTTGTTTGACAAAAAGTACGACTGAACCGCCCAGCGAGGAATTCCCTTGCCCCTGAATCCAATCACTCAGGGCTTTCAGCCGTCCGGCAACCCGCTGGCTGGATTATCCCCCCCCCCGCCCGGCCGGCTCAAGAGAAATCATTCCCCATCCAAACTTTTTTTGAGGAATCGATACGAACTCGGAATCAAAGCAGATGCTGGCAACGCCCCTCCCCCCCCCTGCCCGGGGGCAAGAACGCGAAAAATCCAAGCGAAAATCGATCCCGTCGGCCGGCTCAAGCGGTGACGGTAACGCTCGCTCAGTGGCGGAACCAATGGCCCTGCCAAAACGAGTCACCGGGGCCAACTGGCTCGGAACTCACCTAAAATACAGCCCGAAGCTCACCATCGAACCAAATTTGAGGAAACGAATCTCATGCTCCGCTCACTCGCTTTGCTACCAGCGCTGCTCGGCCTGCTGTCTACCGCTCAACTGGCTACTGCCCAGCACCGCATCGCGACCCAAGGCAATGGCAAGTTGGCGGTCGTCGAAGCCGATGGGACGATCAGCTGGGAGATGCCATGGGGTGGAATTCATGACATCCACGTTTTGGAAAATGGCAACCTGATGGTCCAGCAGGGTCAGCAAAAGGTCGTTGAAATCGATCGCCAAACCAAACAGGTTGTCTGGACCTACGACTCCCAGACTCAAAATGCCGCAGGCGACTCCCCGGTCGAAGTTCACGCCTTCCAGCCTCTGGCAAATGGCGCTGTGATGATCGCCGAATCGGGGCGCGGGCGAATCATCGAAGTTGATCGCGCCGGCAAACTCCTCAAGCAGATCCGGCTCAAGCTGAACTCGCCCCATCCGCACATGGATACCCGACTGGCCCGCAAGTTAGATGACGGCAGCTACCTCGTCTGCCACGAAGGGGACGGGTTTGTCCGGCACTATGACGAAACGGGAAAAGTGATCTGGGAGTTCGAAGTTCCCCTGCAAGGACGGGAACGGCGTGATGGACACGGCCCGGAATCATTTGGCAATAAGGTGTTCGGCGCGGTGCGGCTCAAGAGCGGCAATTACCTGATCGCCACCGGCAACGGACACAGCGTGCTCGAAGTCACCCCCGAAAAGGAAATCGTCTGGCGGCTCGACCAAAACGACCTCCCCGGGATCACGCTCGCCTGGGTCACAACCCTCGAAGTTCTCCCCAATGGCCACTACGTCATCGGCAACTGCCACGCCGGGGAGGGGAATCCCCAACTGGTGGAAATCGATCCTCAAACCAAGCAGGTCATTTGGAAATTCGAACAATTCCCGAACTTTGGCAACAACGTCTCCAACTCCCAAGTCCTCGACGTCACGCAGGGATTGCGGTAACTGCCGAGTGGTGAGTGCTACGCCCTGCCTTGAGTCCACTGCTGTGGTTTGCTCTACTCACTCGCGCAGTGTGCCAGAACGCGATCGAGGAGTTGGCGAAACTCGACCGTCGTAAAGTCCATCTTGGCGCTGGCGGTCGCACAAAGTCGCTTCTCCGTTTCCGCCAACTGACCATCGACGGCCATCAGCCGAATCATCTCCGCCAACAGCTCCTCGCGTTTGGCCTGCGTTTCCGGGAGTCGAATCTCCAAGGCACCTTCCATCAACCCTGCGACACAGGATTCAAACTCGTCATTCGAAATCCCCCACTGCTCCGCTCGCTGGGCGAGATACAACACCTCTTCCTCGGTAAACTTGCCATCGGAGGCAGCGAGATTGACCAGATTCTGAAACAGTTCGAGGTGGGAGAGTTTCATGCTTGCGGTTTCCGGTTCGGGTGAATGTCCATCTGGCTCATGATAAACCAACCAAGTTGTTTGGCCACAGGTGACTTTGGTCAGAATGGACAAACCGGCTCTGAGGGCAAGGCCGATTAACCCTTGCGGATGAAATCTGCCGCGTAAGTCCGCACCTGCCGGCCATTGAGCACATGAAAATGCCGCAACTGAGAGACCGTCGAATCGCTGAAGCGGCTCAGCGGCAGATGAATCCAACTCTTTCGGTACCGCTTCGCCAGGCGCCGCCATCCCGGGCCAGGCGGTCCCGCGCTGAGCAAGGCAATCTGACTGCAGCGACTGTGCAAACAGGCGGCCGCCAGCATCCGTTCCTCGAGCGTCTCGGCGAAGTCCAGCCGCGGGTCGGACCAAATATCAGGAATCGGAATCGCCGGAAAAAAGAACATGGCTCCGCCGTAGACGGCCTGACAGATCCCTGGTCCGATCGGGTTCTCGATGAAGTTGGTCGCATAAAAGCAGAGCGTCGATTCTTCCTGATGCTCGGCAAACCAAGTCGCCCGCCAGGGATACTCGCGCGGGTCCGCTGGCGAATCAAACAGCATCACCGCGCAGTCGAGCTTGCCGCGATTCGGCGGCACAACCTTGACGTAGATTTCACCGGCATACCAGTTCCGCAGCGTGTCGCGAATGTCGATCCCGTCCCGAATGCTGGTCGTGAACTTCTCGGTCTTGACCAAATCGACCCCCATCGCCTCCCGCGCCCGATCGAACACCGCCTGGCGAAAATTCTCGATCTGCACATCCTCCGGCGGCCAACTGCATTGGCTGTAGGGATTCCAGCGATGACTCCACTCTTCGCGCTGCCGCTCGTTCGGTTTGGGCTCCAACTCCAGCCGCATCCACTGCAGCGGGGGCCCGGGAAGCCGACTCTTCGCGCGCACGGGCTCTCCTGAGAGCAGCGCCCGATCCAGTCCAAACTCGACGTCGGGCAAATCCTCTCCGGTCAACACACCCGGGGCGTACTCTTTCGCCACTTCCAGCACTCGGATCGCAAACGCATCCCCAACCATCTGCTTGGCAGCCAGCGCCACCGTTGCCAACTGGGGTGTAAAGCCACGTTCGATCAGCGTCAAATTCCGAACGTACTGCAGGCATTGGGCCAGCAGCTTGGGCGTGATGCGCCGGGCCCGCTTTCCCTGGTCCCGCAGGTAACGTTCCCGCGCGACCAGAAGCAACTGCTTGACTCCATCAATGGCCAACAGCCGATCGTCTCCCAGCTCCGCCCGAGCGCGCTCGTACAGCTCGGTTACGAACGGAAGCTCGCCGAGCATGAAGTACAGCGTCTCCGCATCCACCTCCGTCAATTGCGGTTCGCTGCCAAGCTCCGGCTCGGACCTTCTCAACTCGGGCGACAGAAAGGCCTCGCGGACCCATGGCCACTCGCTGATTCCACAGACAAACAGAATCCGCTCGTAATCAACGGCCAACTCCCGCAGTTGCCAGGCCAGGTAATTGACCCGGGCCCGCCATTGCCGACTTCGCGGAGCCCGCAGAAATGGCAACACGGCCGACGCATACTGCGGAATCGAGACAAACTTCAGGGCAAAGGCGTCCGGCATCAAGCGCGTGTGCGGCACAAACCGGGTCGTGGGCAGATCGATAAACCGCCGCGGCAACCGTTCGCCCATCGCCGTCCGCAGCGCGGCAATCACCGGCTGGCACGGGTCAATCGGCACGTAGCTCATTTCCGGCATCCGGGCCTCAGACGATTCCCGGCCCGGCGTCCAAAGGGCGGATGCGGCCTGTTCCTCCCGTACGACCACCGAGCTGACTCTCGGCAAGGCCAGAATCCCCTGCTCCACCGCCGGCTGAAATTCTGCGGGCAACGAGACGGCCAGGCAGTCAAACTCATGCTGGCCCATCAGACGGCGGACTTCCCAGGCGAAGTCCCCGCTGCCGTGCACTACGGGAAGCGCCGTGACCCGCGTTCCAATCTCAAGCACCGGATCGATCAAGCTGCCTCCATTCTTTGGCAAGGTAAGGCGTCGTGGGAACAAAAGCAGCCTCGACGCGAAAGGCGATCGCAAATCGCCTAAACATCTTCCTCATCGTCTTCTTCGTCCTCTTCGAACTCGTCGATCTCGTCGCTGTCAAAATCCAACATCCCGAGATCGTTCTCGCCTTCCATGTCCATCGCATCCGGATGGAGCGGATTGCCTGGCTCGAAAAAGAAATCGCCAAACCCCAGCGGCACGGCTTGCCCGCCGAGCGAATCTTTCCGCCGCTGGGCCAACTGATTCAAATCGAGGGCCTCTTCCCCCAGGCATTTCTCCACTGCCTCGCGCCAGGCCGCATCCTGAGCCAGCGGGTGTCCGGGCACCTGCTGAATCCGCTTCAGGGCATACCGCAGCACATTGATCCCGTCGCGCGTGGAAAAGTCGAGCTTAAGCTGATGAGCGTGCTGCAAAAACTCAGCCGTCATCGCCAGCATCTCCTCGGGGCAAAACGGCAAGTGATACTTGAGAATCGCCATCTCATCTTCCCGACTCGGAAAGGCGAGGTGCAGGGTCGGCTGCAAACGACTGAGAATGTAGTCGGGAATTTCAAACGTCGACTCATCCTGATTCATCGTCACCGCACAACGAAAATCAGGGTGAGCTTTCACCGTGATCCCCGCCACAATCGACTCGACGTAGCGGCGATAATCGAGCAGCGGAGCGAGTGATGCCCACGATTTCTCGTTCATCCGGTTGCCCTCATCGAGAAGGCAGACGCCGCCGCGAATCATCGCCGTCACCAGCGGAGAGGCGTGGTAGGCAATTGTGCCTTGCTCCGAAAGGACCGGGGTTACCAGCAAATCTTCCGGCCGCGTGTCCGCCGTGCACTGATAAATGTAGAGTTCCTGCTTGCGCTGCCGCGCGGCGGCCATCGCCAAGGCGGTCTTGCCAATTCCCGGACTCCCCACCAGCCGCGGCGTCAGCGGCAAGTCGCGCGGATCGACCACCAGCCAGCAAGCAAGTACTTGATGCAGCACATCCTGCTGGCCAATCCACTCGCTCTCAAAGTCGTGCGCCTGACTCAGATGCAGCTTGACGCCCTGAATCTCCACCTGTTCCCGCTCAAATCCAGCCTGCTGATGCATTCCCGCCCCAAACTTGCCTCTGGCCTACACCCTCCAGCAACCAATCCACGCGATCGATCATCCCGGGCGTCACTTCGAAAGCGCTTTAAGGTATTCGACCAAGTTCGCTTTTTCCACCTCACTCAAGTGCAGCGGTCGCAATTGCGGGTCGAGCCCGGGGTCGCTGGGCGCTCCACCCTTGGAATAAAACTCCACGACCTCTTCCAGCGTCCTGATGCTTCCATCATGCATGTAAGGAGCGGTGCTGGCGACGCCGCGCAGCGAGGGAGTCTTGAACTGAAAGCGGTGTCGCTCGTCACCCGTTACCTCAAACCGCCCCAAATCGCGACCGTCGCGGCCAAAGCCCACTCCAGTGTTGTGGAACGCCTCGTCGCTGAAGTTGGACCCCGCATGACACTGCCAACAAAATCCCCGGCTTTCGAAAATCCACAAACCCTGCCGCGCCTCGGGCGATAGTGCTTCGTACTCCGCCGCATGGAAACGATCGACTTCCGCCCCGGCCCGCACCAACGTCCGCTCAAAACTGGCCAAACTTTTCGCCAGATTGGCCTCGGTTACCGGATCCGGCTCCCCGGGAAACGCCTCGGCAAACAACTGCGGATAGGCTGCGTGCCGCCGCAACTTCCCCACCACGGCAGGCAAGTCGCTGCCCAACTCCAAGGGACTGACAATCGGCGCCAACGCCTGCTCCTCAAGCGACATCGATCGCCCATCCCAGAAAAAACTCTTGCCCCAGGCAACGTTGTACAGCGAAGGTGAATTCCGCCGCCCGCGCTGACCGCCAATCCCGATCGCCACAGGGTCTGGACTCGCCAGCCCATGGTCGGGCAAATGACAACTGGCGCAGGATAAGCTCCCATCGCGGGAAAGGATCGAATCAAAAAACAACCGCCGCCCCAGCAGGGCCTTCTCCAGCGTCAGCGGATTGTCAGCCGGCGGCTCTGGCCAACGCTCAAATCCTAACGGAATAGACGTGAGCAACTCCGTCGGCGGCAGCGTATCGGCGGGCAACGCTGGCAACTGTATCGACTCGCTCACTCGCTCTTGGGCGCCGCCAACCGCGCACCAAACGGCCGCCAAGCCCAAAACGCAGCCCCCCACTACACGCATCCAGATTGTTCGCCGGCTATCCACGTCCACGCCTCGCAGCTGTTTGACCTTGGCTGCATTGTAACCGAGGTTCAGCCTTCCCGATCCTCTAAAGACTGCTCACCGTGGGGGCAAGGATGCCCGGATCGCCCGACGTTTGACGCCAACGCTTGCTGCTGGACCGGGGCCCGAGCTCAAGTGCAGGCTGATTTTGAGCCGGGCTGATGACTTTTAACTGCGATAAGCCGGGGCTCTCAAGATCTGCCCGCCGCCGAACTTTCGGCTCCGCGGCCACGCCACGATGAGCTTCCTTGGCTTAAGCGATGGCGGCAATCCGCTTGCTGCAGAGCGCGAGGCAATATTCGGAATTAGAACCGGAACGACTTCACGGCCAGAGCAGGCAAAAAAAGCTTTCCACTCGCGTTAGGCTCGGCTGCGTTCTCGCAGCGACCAGGCGACCACTCGCGTCCGCCTCGAAAAATGCAACACCGGGCACTCGCTCGGCAACTCTATCCCCAGCGGAGCGGTCATCGTGTTGTCGTGGATAATCGCCTGGGCTGTCTGCAGTTGCCAGCTGGGGTGTCGCACATCACCGCGAAAGATTCGCCCGCAAGCTCCCTGCGTAAACAGGCAATCGCGAGCCGTGAGAAAATGCTCCAGCGTCCCCGGAGCGGTGCTGTAGGTCTTGCCCAGCGGCCGGTACTCAACCTTCAACCCGATCCGCTTACCGCCCAGCGTGTCGCGACGGCTTTGATAGCGGATCCAGTGTCCGTCCTGGTCGATATCGATGCTCGCCTTTTTGTAAGGCAAACGATAAAGGACGCGGCCACCCCAAACCGCCAAACGACTGGTCGCGTCGAGGCTGAAAAACCAAACGCCTGAACGCTGACCGTCATTGACGTAGGTCCGCACGTTCAACTCGGGAAAAGACGAGGCATAGGGGAGGTTCGGCAACCCGCGAAACCCAACCCCCGACATCCGAAAGGGAACGATTCCCAACCAGGCCTTGCCGTCAAAGGTTTCCAGTTCGACTTTCTCAGGGAGTAGCTTCCGCAGCAATGCCGGAGCCACCGGCCAATGCATGAACAGCAGGTCCTCCCAGTTCATCCGCATCCAGGGAGCCCGCTTTCGCCCAGCCTCAACCGCGGAGGAAACTTCCTCCATCGGTTGCTCGGCCTGGGGGCTGAGCGTCTCAGTTTCCGAATAAATGGACATGGAAGGGGCTGTCGGGGCGTTTAGGTGAGAGGGTTCAGTCGGTATGAGTCCGCCTTCAGAAACGCTCCCCGGGTTGGCCGGGAGCGTCATTTCTGGGCTGTCTGCGGTCCAATCCGCAGTGAATACCACAAGATAACCGGGGAATACCACAAGATAACCGGCTCGCTGCACTCCCTCTATCGGTTTCAAACTGATTCTTTCCGCAGGCAACCCGGGAATTGGCTCCCAACCGGTCAGCAACCCGCAGATTTGCGCATTTCAGCGGTTTGACACCCAGCCGCCGGAGGGCTTACCCAGTTGCCCCTTGGTACGAGACACTCGAGATCCCCCAACTCAGGGAATCAGGTTGCGGAACGCCGCAGGGGAACGCTGGCAACTCAATCCACCGAGGCGGCTGGCGGGGCCGCGGCAGGCTGGCTGAGCCAGTTTGCCGACCAGGCCTTCAGTCCCCTCCCGGCCGCCAGAGCCGTCTGTCGCAACCGAGCACTCAAGTGCGGAGCAAAGCAGCGGGACCGGCAGAGCACCCGGCGTTCCGCTCCCCAGCCCTCTTTGTACGGTTCATCGCCCCGCAGAAAGTCCAGCCACTCCACCTTCTGCTCAATCGCCCTCTCGATCATGAAGTAGTTAATGAGATGACCCGGGTCCAGCTCGGATCGCTCTGGATCCATTCCCGCCTGGTAAACGCAGGCCATCGCCCGATGGAGAAAAACCAGATTCATCCCGACCGGTTGGCCGGCGGACCAAAGCACTCCCAACCAGCACGCTTGCTGCCCGGCAAAGCGCTGGACAGCACTTCGCAGGAACCGCTCGAATCGCGGATCGGAAAAGCACCCCGCTTCGCCCAGGATCTCGCGCCGCTTCTGGTGCAAGCGCACAAACTCATTCCACAAGGAACCGATCCGAGCCCACTCCCCGGCGAATTCGTAGTTAACTTGCCCCTCTGCCAATAGTCGCCGGGCCTTGTTTGCTTTTCGGCGGCGGGACTTGGGCAACTGAGCCAGCAGCTCCTCGCTGGTTCCCGGCAACTTCACCCGCCACGCTCCCGCCAGTTCGCGTTCCTCGGCAACCCAACCCGCCGTCCGCAATTCCGCGGTCAATCTGCCCAGCGAGGGCTCGCCCTGCAGATGCCCCTCCAACTCAACGGCATCCAATCTGCCAAAGGCTTGCCGAAAAGCGGAACTCACCAGGCACTCGGCGGCCAATTTCGCGAACTCCGTTGGCTCGCCCTCGTCCTCAAGCAACTGCAGATCGTCACTGCAAACCGTTCCGCTCCCCAGCAGCCGATAGGTTCGCCCGAGGATTCCGCGGGTCACAAAGCCCGGCAGGATCCCCCGCCGATTCCTGAGCGGGTCCGACCAGGCGATGATCGCTAACTGATCCCCGGGATCGCGCATCGCTTCCCACCAACTCTCCAGCCACTCTCTGCGGAGCATGAAGTTTTCGCCGGCCAGCTGATTCCAGTCTCCGGCCTCAGCCCGAACCTGCTCCCAGTCGCGGAGCACGCGAACGGTTGCCCCCAATGAATCACCTGTCACCGTCATTGTCTCGACTCCGTCAAGTAAGTTGCCGGCTGCAATTGCTGATTCGCCTTAAGGTTTCGGCGCCAATTTTTCCAGGCTCGGCGCAGGAAAGCTGAAATCGGTTGCTCAAACCAGAAAGTCGCTGCGCTGGAGATGGCGATAACAAACGGAATCACCAGGAGAAAGCAAACCAGCGAGGGGACGCCGGCCTGATTCAAATGGTAAATGAAGGTCGTCCCCAGATTGTTGTGCAGCAGGTACAGCGAATAAGAAATCGTGCTGACAAAGACCAGCGGCCTGCACCGCAGTGGCGGCAGCACTCCCCAACCCGCTCCCGCCAATAAGCCGAGAAACAGGATCGTCGCCGCCGGATTATGATCCCGCTGGTCGATCGTGTGAAAGACAACCGCAGCGGCCAAAACACCCAAACTGTTCCAGAACCGACTCCCCGCTCCTCGCCGCACTTCGTAAAGCAGCATCCCCATCGCAAACAGTGGCAGGTAGGGCAGCAGCAGCAATTCCTGCAAGAGCTTGGCCCGATCCGCCGCCGCAGTCCCCGACAGCTCAGCGTCAATCCCACCCAACCACCACGTACCGGCGAGGCAGATCGCCAGATACCAGAGCAGCGTCCGAAGAGGTCGTTCCAGGCCTCCGCTGCAATACATCACCAGCAAGGCAGCGTAAAACAGAACTTCCACCTGCAGCGTCCACGTGACGGGTTCGAGAAACTCAAATCCCAAAAGGCCGGGCACAACCGTCAATTGGGCGGCAACCTGCGGCCAACTGTAGTTGCCGAGCAAAGTAAATGGCAGCCACAGCAGCAAGACGAGGTTGACGGCAATCACCAGATAATAGGAAGGCAGGATCCGAATTGCCCGCGCCGCCAGAAAGTCCCAAGGCTCGCGTTTCCCCAGCAAGGTCATCGCATTGACGTAACCGCTGAGCATGAAGAATAACTGGGTGCCATACTTTCCATAGGGAAACTCGAACCCGAGAGGCGGAGCATAGCCATACTTGACGCTATAGACATGCGTGAAATGAAACAGCATCAAACTCAGCGCAGCCAGTGCCCGCAAGGCATCCAATTCCAGCACGCGGGATTTGGCAACGGATTCGGATGACGAATTCATGAGCGGGAGGTCGCGGCCAAGGGGCGCAGCGGGAGAAAGTGTCGGGAGGGGCTGGGCCGATCCGTTTTTCACCGGGCGGAAACACCCGCCTTCGGGATACCGCTGCCAGACGGACGAACTCGTCAAGTCTTGGTCACGCCCGGCCGGCGGTTGGAATTTCGAACCGCGTCCCTCGACCTCTCCAACCACCCCGATGCCGCCTGTAACGATCCTGCCGAAGATGCCGCCTCACCGCGCGCGGCGCTCGACCGAAGTTTGGCGTGGGCTCAATCGATCCGCGCCCGCTGGACCAGTGTCGGCGTCACCGCGCCCGCTCCACCCTCGCGCAGCAGGCGGTAAGGGAACACCGCCAGTGAAAGTACGCGGAACAGACTGGAGAGCAGGAAGATGCAGATAAACGTGCTGTCGCCCTCGCCGAGGCCGCGCAGCAGCGCCCCCCCGACAATCATCCCCAGAACCATCGCCAAGCCGTTGCAACTGTTGATCCAGGAGAGAACGGACAACCGCCCCGGTCCGGTCACTTTTTCAACCAGCAACATCATCACCGCATACTCGTAGCAACCCCAGGCCGCTCCCGCTCCCAACTGCAGGAAACAGAGAAACAAAAATGACTGGTGGAAATACCAGAGTCCCGCCAGGGGAATCATTCCGAGGCTGCCCAACATCAGGACCCATCCCGTTCCGTAACGTCGGGCAATCGCACCGGTCCACTGCAGCATCAAAACCCGGCCGACATAGCTGAGCACGATCAGAAACATGTAATGCAGGTAGTTCAGCTCCATATTCCGCAGCATAAAGGGCGCGAAGTATGGACTGGAGATGTAGATTGCAAACTGCATTGCGGCGAAGAAAGGAATCGTCAGGCCGGCCACTTCACGGGCCCGCTGACGTCCACTCTCCGCGCTCGCGCTGCGGGCGGCCTCGACTGGATGCGGAGCCGCCGCCCGCACCCAGCTCTGATGCTCCGTCTTTCTTCCCAGCATCGCGGCCGAAAAATAGCGACAGCCGGCGGCCAACAAAATCAGCGCTCCAAAGCAGATCAGCTCATAGCCGCTGCGACTGCTCGCCTGAATCGCCAGCCCCGCTGCCGGCATCGCCACCAGCATCACGACCTGACTGGTGCTCATCCGCGCCGCGAGGTACTGCTTGCGAATCGGCCGCGGCACCAGAAACTCCATCCACGTGTTCCAGACGGGACTCGTGGCCAAGCCGCCACTCCAGTAGAGGCTGAGCAGAACCAGCACTTTCCAGAATTCGGCTTGCGTGGCAAAGGTCAGCAGCGAAATGACCAGCAGCGCGGTCGCCTGCAGGGCCGCATTGAAAACCACCCAGCGACGAAACGAATAAAACCGCCGCACGCCCCAGGGAGTCAGCAACTGGTACAAGCTCCCCAGTAGATACGGCACCGTGCTCAGCACGCCAATTTGAATGTCCGATGCACCAATCGCCAGAAAGAACGCGCCAAAGTAAGCCTCCCCCAGTCCGACCATGCCGCTGTACGCCGCACCATCTCCGGTGCTGCTCCAGAGATCCCGACGCAAGCCTTGCTTGCCGCGCCGAAAAACGTCCGCGCCCCCTGCCGCCTGGCCCCCGCTCTCCCCAACTCCTTCAAGCGACTCATCCGCGCGCGGCAGAACAGCGGGCGTTAACTCTCCCTGCGGACCAGTCGCTCGTGGCCCCGCCACCGGGCCTCCTGAGTCACCGCTCTTCCCCGGCACCAATCCCAACTGAGGCGGAGTGGTCGAAAGATTCGCCTCGCACGAGGCATTCGAAAGATTCATGGAAGCAACATCAAATGCCGCCCCCGGGCGCACCTGCAGCGCAAGCGATTCACAGACAGCTGACAACAGGTCAGCGAGAGAAGATGGGTCCCGGCGGCGATTCCGTTAACGCCAATCCTATCGGTTTGGCCCAAAAAACGAAGAGCAAATTCCAATCATTTTCTCCGGCTGCGGCAAAGGCAAATCGAGCCACCTTGCGGGCAATCAGGGCCGGTTTCCCGGCACTTGCCTTTGAGAAAGACCGGAGGATGCGGGAACCTTCACCGACTCCGTCGAGAAATCGTCCGCACGCTGTGAACCCAACCTCGGCGCACTCCCGGTTCCAGTCCGCGCCTCGGCCCGCTGCCGCGCCGCTCGGGCCACGTCGGTCGCCACGCCGACTCCCATCCGGGCGGCGCGCACCTGAGCCGAACCCGGCACCGCGGCCTGCAGCACCGCCTGGGCGGGGGTTTGGGGAGGACCGAGCATCGTGCGCGCTGCTGTCCGCGCCCCGCGCTCTGCCGCCGCTCCGATCTTTCCCCGAGTTCGCGGCGCATCACCTGGCCGGTCGCTCATTTCACTATCAACCCCCTCGCTCAGGCCCGGCCGAAATTGAGGCGCGCGAAACGGCCCCGGCCGGGAACGGCCCGCCGCGGGTGCCGTCCGCTCTGCAGCTGGACCAAACTCCGCGTCCAGACGATCCCGCATCTCGCCTTCACTTTCGCCCGACTCGGCTCCGTCGTATCGCTCGCTTTGCGTCGCCTCCAACTCAGCCTCAATCTCGTCGTGCCGGGCCCGAATTCGCCGCGAAAAGTCCGGTGCTTCAAAATTCTCATTCGCCAAGTCCTTGACGCGCGCCAGTTCGCGCAATTCCTCAAACGGCAGACGGTTGTCGAGCAAGCCGAGGTCATAGGCGTACTTGGCCGAATTGCCGGAGAGCAGAACCTGCCAGCCAAACGGAACTCGCTGTGGCTGCAGCTTGTTCACATGCTCCACGATGTTCGTCGTGCAATTGTTCGTCAGCGTGTGATAAAACTCCGGACGCATCGCCAGCTGGTTGGCTCGCCGCATCACGTCCAAAAACAGGTCGCGCGTGTTCTCCGGAGTCGCCACCGTCGGATAGACATAGACCTCCGCATCCCGGTAACGCGTCCGCAGACGAATCACGTCACGTTCATCGGCCACCAGATAGTAAAGCTCAAACTGATTGCTCACGCCCAGAAGCGGCGAGTACTCTTCTCCCAGCTCTTTCCGAATCTCGACGGACACGCAGAGATACGTGCCGTCCACCAGACCAAAGCTGAGCATCGTGTGGGCCAAGGCCTTGGTCTGAAAGGGAACCACGATGAAGTCGACGGTCCTCAGATCCGCCAGGCGAATCCGCCGATCATAGTAATTCACTACGTAGTCATTGGCCGTCACATACTGGCAATTGCGAATGTTTTTGACGACAACCTCCTCGGCTTGAATCTCGGCAGTCGAGAGTCGCTGCATATCGGCGACCCAAGGCCGATCATTGGTCGGGACGACGCGGTCCAGTACATCGTTCGTCCGCCACGTGGAGCAGCCGCAGAGCAGCAGGCTACCCCACAACACCACGCTCATCCTCAGCCGGGAGGTCGTGGCCGCCCTTCGCCTGCCGACCGGTGCATTCGCTTTCGATTTCCGATCTATCCGCCCCATGGCTGCACCTGTCTCGCAAAATACTCGTCGTGACTTTGACCCGACCGAATCTACCGTCCCTGATTGATCGTCGCGTTCCGAACTTTCTCGATTTGGGTCCACTGATCCCCGGGCCGATAGAGGATTTTTCCGGCCACGAGGTGGTCGCGCTTCGCACCCGGTTGCTGCTGAAACCAGAGATTCGCATCCTGCCTACCGTCGCCTTCGATCACCAGCAAATCGGTCCGCTCGTTGTAACTCAACCGTTCCGCAGTGGCTTCAAAATTGCTGCCCACGATCCGGGCGTTGCTGTTGGCCAGAATTTCGGTCGTCGGCTGATCGCTGCCGCGGGGAGTCCACTGCACGATTTGGACTTGGTCGCAGCTGATTCGAGTTGCCCGCTCGGGGACCCGTTCGGCATCCGGATCGAGCCGCTGTTCCCAATCCGCGACAGCAGCAACCATCGCCCGGACCCGGCCGTTGATTCGCATCTCCGTTCGATTGGTGTTCGCTTGCAGGTTCTCATCAAACCGGCAATGCATGTATTCGAGGCCTTCGCGGGCGGGCTGGCCGGCCTCTCGCTCGCGGGCCAATGGACTGGTCAAGCCTCCTCCGCCCGAGCCGCTTCCGCCCGGCTTCCATTGCAGCAGTTCGCCCGGCCCGTTCGCCGTCACGTCGCCGGTCTCCAGTTCCATCACGATCCGCGGGACATTTATCTGTTGCTTGTCGAGCATCATGCCAGCTGGTGATACGGAATACTTCTCCAGCAGGACCGGACGGGGTTCGCCCAGCGGTTGGCTGACCTGAAACGCGCGCCCGTTCCCCGGGATTCGATCGACCAGGACGATTTGCTTGATTTTCATCTCTCCGCCGCCCGCGCCCGCGGTCGAACCCGCATCGAGTTGTCGCAGGTTCATCGGACGGTCAAGCAAGAGATTCAGTCCTTCACTCCGCGTCCGCAGAACGGTTTGCGTTCCGTCGGGTCGAGTTTCCACCGCAGCGGATTGAACGGCATGCTCGAAGTAGACTTTTTCGCCATCGAAGATCATCCCGCCGAGCCACTCGATCTCAATCTCCTGATTCCTGTTCGAAGCTTCGCTGGCGGTGATGGCTGACAATTCTCCACCTGCCTTGTCTTGTTTGGCGGAGGCATTGGGACGCAACTTGGCTCGTCCCGCCCCATTGGACCAGAGTCGATTTGCTGCCTGGTCCAGCTGCAACTCCGGACCGGTCAGTTCCATCTGCTCCGTCACGACCCGCGCCTCCCGGGAGAGCGACATCCGGTGCAGCTCCTGCCCTTGGGGAATCAGGGTCAAATGCCCTCCTGTCAGGCTCCAGCCGCTCTCTGGCTTCGCGCCTCCCGCTTGAAAGACCTCGACGTCGCCATCGATATCGAGTTGCCGCAGTTCGGTCTGGTTCCCCAGTTGCTGCAAGGTTGCCGTCACCTCGCGCCCCCGGAACTGCAACGCGGCAGCTTTCACCGAATCGCTGCTTGCCAGCCCGCTGGAGGCAGGCATCCCATCCCTTGCTGGCTGCTCGCCTCCCGTGATCCTCGGCGTGTTGGCCCAGCCTGCCGCCGAGTTCAGACCACCTGTATCCTGCCCCGCTGAGCCGACCGACTGAACCGGAAACTGGGTTTCCACCACTTGCTTGGCCCAGGAAGCCGGCTGCGGCCTGCTTCGATTCGATTGTCTCATGAGAGGAACCGGGTTGAGCAATTCGGTATTCGCCAGCCACCGAGCTTTCAGCTTGGGCGTTTGTCCTTCCATCTGCCGCGTCGTGATCCGCACATTGCCGTTAACCTGCAATTCACTCGGTTGATAATCCCAGGTCTCCTTCGGCTGCTTGCCGGAGGCGATTATCTCGGGTGGAAGGGTTTCGACCAGACGCTGCTCGGCAAGCAGCATCTGCAACTGCTCCCCGGTGACTCTGGTCTCGGAGTCCAGCCGAACGTCGGCATCGCCATCGACCGAGATGAGTTTCCCTCCGCTGACTTGGCTGATCGACAGCTGGCGACTCCACTGCACAACGGAGGTCCGTTCCCCTCCTTGCTCCAGCCGATCGGTCCGGGCAAACAGCCCGGCGCCTTCGGCGAGCAGTGTGCCCATCGCGCCATCCTCCCGCATCCGGTAGTCCAGTTGCGGGGCCCGTACCAGCTGTCCCGCTTGTCGGACTTCGACCATCTGCGGGTCGCGAGCCCGAACATGTCCCGCCTGCAAGTCGTATTCCAGCTCAGCCGCCTTGACTCGCACTTCGCGGGACGGCATCGAGACAATCGCGGGTGCTCCCCGAGCGACAATCGAGCGCAGCTCCAGTTTTCCTGACCGGCTCCCTTCAGCGGCCACCTGAGAGGCATCGCCCAATGCTTGTACTTGATTGAAGAGCAGATCCAGTTGGTCGGCGGACAAGGTATCCCCAGCCGCGGCGAGCTGTTTGACCAAGACCTGCTCTTTGAAACTTGCCCGCAGGTTTTCGAAGTCAAATACAAACGGACCCGCGCAGCTGACATCGACCAGATCGGCGGGCTGGCCAGCCGCGGCCTTGGCACCGTTGGTCAGGTCCAGTTTCAGGTCCTCGACGAAGGCCAGCTCCAGCCGTTTCACGCCGCTGATGTGAGAGAGATCCTGCTGGGCCAGCTCCAGCGGCGTCTTGTGGGCCAGGTCGAGCACGAGGTTGCGGCCCGAGCCGCGATGACGCCCGAACTGAAACTCAACCTGTTCGATCGTTGAGACCCGACTGGCCGTGAGTTGAATGTTCTCGGTCCAGACGCTGAAGCCCTCATCGGGATGCGTCGAGCGAGGGACGCGAAAGAGCTGGACATTGCCCTGCAGCTGGCCTCCCTCAACTCGGCCCGGATCGCCCGACCAGGTGACCTGCCGCTCGAACTTGAGCTCGGCGCGGCGCGAGGCTCGAATAATCATCGGGTTGCGACCGCCCGGGATGGCGGCGCGGCCACCCCGCTCCTCGCGAAACACCATCGTGAAGGGAAAGACCTCGAGGATGCCGTCCTCGCGCGGAAGGTAATCCTGAAAGTAAATCGTTCCTTCAGCAGTTTCCAACGTCTTGCAGGAACCAAGTTCCCAACTGCCCGGTGGAAGCCAAGTGGCGAGGTCGATTTTTTCTCGATCGATGATTCGCGGTGCCGCAGGGACGAGGTTGCGAGTGGCACGTTGCAGCGGCTCGCCTTCCAGCACAGGCACCACCAGGAGAGCATACAGGCCATAGGCAAAGATCGTCCCTGCCAACGCCAGCAGATACTGCGCGACCGGATGATAAGCCTGTATTTTCCGAACCCACTCAGTCAACCGAATTCCCTTTCAGTTTTCTGCAATTCAAACTGGAAACCTTCTCCTCTTCCTACCCTCGCCCCGCGAGCATTCCTTTCTTCCTCCCCTCGCCCCCCTTGGGGGAGAGGAGCCGGGGGTGAGGAGGCAGCCCCTCACGCACGCCTCCCATTCCAGCCATCCCACTCCAAGCAAAACCGCTCCATCCCAACTCCCAACCGAACCACCACTGGCGGCTAGCGCCAGGCCGCTCAAAAGCAAAGCAACTCTCTTCCTCGAAACCCTTCTGCTCTACTGCTCCACTGCTCTCGTCTCGAATCTCTCGCGCAGCGCCTCAGCCTCCATACCTCGTCACCATCTCGCCCCAGCGCTTCTGCCCGGTCAGAATCACTTCAATTAACTCGCGAACTGCGCCCTGTCCCCCGGTGGCCTTGGTCGTGATGTGCGCGGCTCCGCGCACTTCGCTCACGGCATCCGCCACCGCTGCAGCCAAGCCAACCGCTTTGAGCACGGGCAAATCGGGCAAGTCATCTCCGATGTAGCAGACTTGCTCCGGAGCCAATCCCTGCTCGGCAATCACACTCAGCGCCGCCGGCAGCTTGTCTTCAAATCCCTGTCGCACAATCGTCACCCCCAACTCGGCGGCCCGCACCTTGACGATGTGCGAGTTCCGCGCGGTGAGCATCCCAAACTTGTGGCCCGTCGATTGCCAAAGCTTGATTCCCAGCCCATCCCGGACGTGAAACTTCTTGGCTTCGATCCCTTGATTGTCGTAGGTGATCCCGCCATCTGTCAGAACCCCGTCCACGTCGGAAAGAATCAAGCGAATTTGCTGCAGGCGTTGGTCGAGCTTCATACGGTCGGACAATCAGGGGCAACGGAAATTCAGGCGCGCGACTCCGCCCGGAATCGGCTCGAGATTCTAGTTGTCCCCACCAAATCCAACAACGTGAACCTTGGTGCTAGCAAGGGGGAGAAAGCGGGCTGCCCGGGGAGAAATTACCGCAGCTTCTGGCTGCTCTCAGCCCGCCCGGCACTCAGGCTGTAGATCTCCAGCCGGCGCCCATTCATTCCGACGGGCTCGCCCTTGACCGGTGTCGTGCCGAGATACTTGTCGTAGAAACCGACGCCGATCCGCCCCTCGGCCGGCAGTTTATCTCGGGGAATCCGGAAGCGATCAGTCACCCGTTCACCGGGCTCCGCATTTTTGAACAAGTCGGTCTCGAGCACCGGTTGAAAGACAATCTTGCCAGTCGAATCGGTCACATGGACAAAGCGCCCTCTCGCCGCCGTCGGCTGGACCTCCCACAACAATGTGAACTCCAGCCCATTAGGTCGTTCCTCGCTGCTCCAACTCAGCAGGCTTGCCTCGCGGTCAAACTCTATTCGCTGATATTTCTCGCCGTTCAGTTCTTCAACCACTTCATTGCGGACCAATTGCCGGCGGTACTTTTCGCTGGCTACCTCGACCCGCAGCACTCCAATTGAGGCGATGACGAGTCCAACGGCCGTCAACAGCACCCCCGAACTCAGCAGGTTTCCCGGAACGGCAACCAGCGCCCGGCCAGCTCGGCGCCACTGCCCGGAAGCGCACTCCCGCAGCACGCTGCGGAAGGGCAACTCGACGCTCAGATGCAGCAGCATTGCCAGCCCCAAACTGGTCGCGATCACTGCACCGACGATGACGCTGGCCGGAAGCGAGAACTGCGCCAACCAGGGGTCGAACAACCGAATCACCACATTCTGTACCAAGTACAGGGCGAAACTGACCTCGCCCAGCCAAACCAAAAGCGGCTGGGAGAGCAGCTGGGCAAAGGCCCCACGCGACCAGGCAAACACCCAAATCAGCAGCGCGAAAGGGAGCACCAGCGATCCACCGCACAGCGACCAGTAATCAACTAACAGCCAGTCACGCTCCACCAGCCAGGCGTGCAGCCCTCCGCTGCGCGAGGCCGCCCACGCGACCGCCGCAACCACTCCCAATCCCAGCACCTCGACCAGCGTGTCGCGGCACCAGCGCCACGCGGACGCGCGCGAACTCTCGCCCCAAGACCCCGCGGTCTTCGGCTCGTTTTGCCGCTGCCAAAGAAACCATTTCCCCGTCGCCATCCCGACGACGAAGTCAAAACCCCGAATCAGCGGGTTGCAGTAACCAATTTCGCTGGCCAAAGCCCAGTAGCTGTCGTCGAAACTACAGCGGACTTGCAACCAAGCCAGCCAACCGAGGGAAATGGTGGTCACCACTGCGAGCACAGGCCAAAACCGCCGCCGTCCGGCAAGCAGCAGCAGCGGAAAGGCCAAATAGAATCCCAGCTCCGTCGATATGCTCCACGCCGGGCCGTTAAAAGAGAACGGCCAGCCCACGATCGTGATCCAGCTCTGCACCAGCAGCAAATTGGTTACAAACCGCCAGAGTGTTTCCAGATTCCAAGGCAGGTAACCCCGAGACATAAACAGTGTTGCCGCGCAGCAGAGGCACACGACATGCAGCGGCCAAATCCGCGCCCAGCGGGCCACGAGATACTCCGGCACCTTGTTCCATGTCAGCCGCTCGGAATAGACGTACGTCAGAATGAACCCGGACAGCACGAAAAAGAAGCTGACGGCCGATGCTGCCCACTGCTCGTAACCCGCATCGCGGCGAATCCCAAGATTGACGGCGTGGACAAACAGAACCGCCAGCGCCGCAAAGAACCGCAGTCCGGTCAAGGCGTCTAATTGGGCTACGGCGGGCGTTCCGCTCGGCAGGTCTTTAATACTGCCGACTTGACGATTGACTGACATCTCCACTTCCCGGTCAAGTGAGCTGTTTTCCACTGGTTAATCGCTGGACAGGTTGCGACCGCTCAACGCCGCTTCCGCTAAAGACAACTTAGCGAGCCCCGCGTCCCGCTCCAACCCTAATCTCTGTTGCTAGCAACCGCGGAAACGTCGCTTCGCCGGACCCAGTCGCGCTTCGCGGCCCGCTGCTCCTCTTCTCCTCATTATCAGCGCAGCCCGGGCAGCGCTACCTCCGCAGCTCCCAGAATGCGGAAATCCCGCGGCGAACAGGAGAGCACGATCACCTGCAAGCCCCGCTCGGCCGCAAGGTAAAGCATATCCTGCAGCTTGAGCACCCGGGCCGGATCGGAATTGGTAAACGCATCATCAAACACCACCGGCAAGGTTCCCGCGAACTCGCTCGCCAGGATCTCAGCCACCGCCAATCGAGTCGCGGCTGCAACCTGCTCGCTCGCTCCGCCACTGAGCGATTCAAATTCAAATTCGGTGTCGCTGAATTCCGGCCGACTGATCGCCACGGTTTTGAAACTCAGCCCATCGTCGTCCATTCTCACCTGCACCTGAGCTCCGGGACCGTACATTCGCTGCAGGTAATCGCCGATCCGACTCCGCAGGTTCTCCGTATACTGCTCCGCGGCCCGCTGCTTCTCTTCCTGATAGAGCTCGTGCAGGCGCCGGTAGGCCCGCGCCTGCAAGTCGACTCCAGCCAAGTATTCCTCGGCCTGCTCCAGTCGCACGCGCGCACGTTCGCTTTCGCCGATCGGGTCCTCGGTCTCTTCCCGCTGCAGCAGGGCCCGAGCCGCGATCAGTCGATGCTGGGCCTCCTCCCGAGCGGTTTGCTGCCTCGCCCGAGACTGGTTCAATCGGTCGGAACGCCGCCGCAATTCCTCCGGAGCGAGCTGCTGCAGGGCCGCGCACAGTTTACACAGCTGGTCATTCAACTCCGCGACCTCGGACTCGAGTTGGCCACGATTCGCCGTTCGCGCCGCTGCTTCCCCCCAAGTTCGCAACAGGCTCTGCAGTTCGCCAGCCTGCCGGGCCGCCAGTTGGTTGCGGCTGGCGATCGCCTCCTCTTTCTCAGCCCGCTCGTTCGTGTACTGATTCAGTCGCTCCTGCTGGCGTTTGCGGTCCCCCTCGCGTTCGCGCTGAACGGTTTCCGCCTGCTCCCGCTCGCGCTCGCACTGGCCCAGCCTGATTCGGGCGGCTTCCGAAGTGGTTGGCTCCTCACCTGGGGGCAATTGGCTGCGGAGTTGTTCGGTGCGACTGCGGGCCTGACTCAAGGCCAGCGCCGCTTCCGACTTGGCTTGTTCCAGTTCGCTCGGCTTCAATTCCTTCAACCGCTTCTGAGCTGCCTTGAGCTGAACGCCCAACGACTCGCGTTCCCGGGAGAATCTCGCCGCCTCGGCGACTGAGACCACGGCGTGTTCGGCCAGCAACTGGCGGAACTGCTCTTCGGCCTCGCGCAGGCTGTGGAGGGCGGCCTGCAATCCTTCCTCGCCTCCGGGCGAAACAATCAACTTCAGGTCGCTCCCGAAAGTTACCTCCGAATCGTTGGTCAGGACGACCTCTGCACCCGCGACCCGAGGCTCGCCGCCAATCATCAACGGCCCCTCGGCCGCGAGGACCTGAATCCGCGCCCCCATCGCCCGCACTGCCGCCTGCTGTTCACGCACTCGCCCCTCAGCGTCCGTCAACGCCTGCACCTCGCGGTCACTGAGTTTCGGCACCGCGCTTTGAGCCTCACTCAG
>Ga0315904_10003472_pt1 | contig 23121 bp, 12 predicted proteins | sample LakEriMetagenome_6_FD_203529 | JGI IMG/M metagenome (GOLD analysis project Ga0315904, IMG submission 203529) | Freshwater fungal communities from buoy surface, Lake Erie, Ohio, United States - Buoy 12 MA120 | ecosystem: Environmental > Aquatic > Freshwater > Lake | place: USA: Lake Erie, Ohio... | reverse complement strand
ATTGCCGTTTTGGCCGGGGCCGCCCTGGTCGAATTCATGTCACGCCAGGGCTACGAGTCGGCGTGGGCGGCTGTGGATGCCAAAATGGATGAGGGGACCCGCGATCGACGGATCAAGGAATCGGAAATTCAACAGGTTCTTTCCGGGAAAACTCCGGAAATGGTGACCAGTTTCGAAGGCCGGGGCAAAGCGCCGGAGGCTGTGAAACTTGCGATTTACAACTGGTTCACGCTCAATCCCGTCAATTCGCGTTCGATCTACGTCTATTATGACGACGAGAACACGGTCGTTCAGGCCAGCCAGAGCGAATACATGCGGGGGGCGGAAACGAAGCCGATCATTTCCCCGGATGGCGATCAACCTTCACCAATGGCCAAGGCCATGGGGGGAGAAAAGACGGACGCACAGCGTGCGGCAATGGCTGAGAGTTACCAGAAATATGCTCCACCCCACATGAAGGAGCAGCTTGAGAAAGAAAAGCAGGAAGCTGCCGCGAAGAAGGCGGCCGAAGAAACGGCTCAGCCGGCCGGGGAGACACCTGAAGGTCAACCCTCAGTTCAGGAAACACAGCCGCAGCCCTGATCGGGTGTTGGCAGTGAACCAAAATGGACAGGCCCGGTCTGATGACCGGGCCTGTTGGATTTTGAATGGTCCCAATGTGGCGACAGTCTACTGAGGCTGTCCCTTGATGTCCTTGGGGGCATCGGGGACCTGACGCTGCGCACCCGACTTCTCAGCAGCCTCCTTCATCTTCTGGAAGGATTCCTGCATCGACTTGTTGATATCAGTCTCACTGGCCTTCTGAACTTCCCCCTTCGCGGGGCCAATTTCCGACTTTCCTGCATTGCAGCCGACAAGAGTCAGCGAGAGCACAAGAATCAAACCGCCGGCGGTGCGAAGCATTGACAAACTCCTGGAATGAACAAACAGGTCAAAAATGCCTTGGCCCCGCGGTCACTCCACGGGATCAGTCCGTCAGCAATTTAACGCTTGCCAGAGGCGGCTTCAATTGCGGGCTGGTTGGGTGGGAGGGAATCAAGAACCTGCTGCCAAGCTTCAACCTCGCGGTTGCGACCCAGTTCGCGGTAAAAGTCCATCACCTTGGTCAGATTGTCGCGATCAGTGAGGTTCCGATCTTCCAGTGCATCCCGCAATGCAACGTGGACTTCTGTATCCATGATCTCTTCGATTTTCTTGGCACTCTTTCTCGCCTCGCTGGCGGCGTCCGACTGCCGTAGTCTCGCCAGGCAGTTGGCACGCCGGTACATGGTTCGCCAGTCCACGGGGCCCGGCCAGATTGCCAGTGCCTTGTCGTACGCCGCCACTGCTTCGGGATAGTCCCGATCCGCTTCGTCGGCGATCATCCCCTTCCATCGCCAATAGTCATATCCCTCGTGGGGTTCGGGCCATCCCTCAAGGTACTTCTTGGCCCTTTCCAGATCCCCCTGTTCAAACAGAGTCGCCAGCAGGATCGAGAGAAAATAGGGATCTCTCTCCGCCCCCGGCAACTTCAGTCCACGTTCAAGCAGAGTCAGTGCCGTGGTGTGATCCCCATCGTGCTGGAACCAGCGGGCAAGGGCGGCATGATTGATCGGTTCCTGCGGTTCAGCGTCACAATGCTCTTTCAGTCGCACATATTCGGGATTCATCTGCAAAGGCTTTGAGGGATCGTTGTATCCCATCTGGACATCCAGCAGTGGATTGGCCGACGCTGGAAAAAACTGGCTCATGTACCATTCCCGCATGAGGTACGGTCGGTCCGCCTGGGGGGTCTGGTCATAAATGGTCCAGAAGATCGGCTCTGCCGAGTCGGATCGCCCTGTCAGGTCGAGGATTTTCCAGAGCAGATATCGTCCCTCAATGAACCGGGGATCGAGTTCCAGCGCTTTTTCAAAAAACCGCTGTCCCTCGATTGGGCGGTGTTCCACGAAGAATGAAAGTCGAGCCTGCTTTCCCCGGGCGATGGGCCCCCAGGGAAGGGTGTCCGGGATCCGTTCCAGCAGAGACTGTGCCCGGGCAATCGCCGGACCCGTCTCGAGGGATTCATCGCGGGTGAGGATCTCCGCCGACAGCAACAGGGCTGCAGGATCACGCGGATGGAGCCAGAGATAGCGATCGACCTCTTCCCGTGCCTTGGAAAACACGTTGCGCTTCAGCAGTCGTTCGGCTTCGGCAAGTCCGCGCTGAGCCCGCATGATCGAATAGCCGAGCCAGGCACATGCCAGAACTCCAATCACGATCAGGCAACGCAAAAACAGTTTCATCGTTCCTGCTCCTCGCTCCACATCCGTGGATTCCGGCCCGGTTGAATCACCCAATATCGGTTTGGCTCCAGGTCGGAATGATCGGTGGTTTGTCCATCGGGCCAGTGAATGCGAATCTGAAAAGGACCTGCGGTGGGAATGCCCAACAGGATCCGGTCGTCGCTGGTGGAATAGTACGAGCCCCCCTCCCAGAGGGGACGGACCTGGGTCTGATTCCCCTGGATCAGTTCCACCCGAGTTCCTACGGGGCGAATCCGGTCTTCCGTCTGCAATTGCAGACCGATCCATCGTCGTCCCGTCTCCGTCTCGTTGCAGAGCAATGCCACCGGACGGTCGAGGTGAGTCACTGCCAGATCCACATCGCCATCGTTGTCGAAATCGGCACCACCCACAGCACGACCCAGCATGCTTTGCTGGAAATATTCCCCGGCGAGCCGCGAGACATCATCGAAACGCCCACGTCCATCATTGCGGATCAGGGTGGGCTGCATCTGGAACGGATCGTGCTCGGGACCCAGCACATGTCCGTTGGCCACAAACAGATCCATGGCACCATCCCGATCGTAGTCGAGCGCCAGGCATCCAAACCCGAGCCGTTCCTTGCTGAGAGCCGCAACCCGGGTTCGATAGCTGTCATCTTCAAAGAGCATCTGGCCGAGATTGTGGTACAGCGTGTTCTTGTGGTGGTAATAGTGAGTCAGGTAGAGGTCCGGAAGCCCATCCTGATCGTAATCCGCCAGGGCGATTCCCATGCTGGCTTCGTTTTGCCCGTTGCCCGAGACGGCACAACCGGCCCGCCCGGCGACATCGAGGTACAGGGGGCCGGCCGATCCGGCACCGGTCCGGGAAAACAGGAAGTTCGGGGCCATGTCATTGGCAACGTAGAGTTCCGGCAAGCGATCATCATCAAGATCGGCCCAGGCCACAGACAGGCCATTCCCCCGGTCACCCACAAAACCGAATTCAGCGGCACGCTCTTCAAATCGTCCAGTGCCGTCGTTGATGAACAGCCAGTCGGGTTGGGATTCGTAGTCGCCGGGGCCGCAATACCCGGGCTTCCCCCCGAACGTGCAGCTCTTGTGGGTCTCCCAGTTCACGTGCATATAGTTGGCGACAAACAGGTCGAGGTCACCATCCGCATCGAAGTCTGCGAAGACTGAGCCCGTACTCCACAGGGGGGGGCGTTCTCCCAGCGACGCAGTGACATCTTCAAAGGTCCCATCCCCGCAATTGGCGTAGAGCCGGTTGGCGCCATAGCAACTGACGAACAGATCGGGAAAACCATCCTGGTTGAAATCGCCAACCGCCGTACCCTGTCCGTAACCGTTGTGTCCCAGCCGGGTCTGCTCGGTGATGTTCTGGAAACCTTGCCCCAGTTGGTTGCGATAGAATTGGTGCCGATGCGAAGAATCGTCTGGCTTGGGGGTTTTCAGCAGTGTGCCATTCGTCAGGTAAAGGTCACGGCTGCCATCGAGATCGAAATCCAACCAGGCCAATCCACCGCACATGATCTCGGGGAGAAAATAGCGACCGGGGACGGTGTCGGTGAAGAAAGTGTGCCGCAGTTGCCGTTCCGCAGCACGATCCACAAACCGGGGAGGGCAGGTGGATGCCTCCTCGGTTGTGTTGGGGCGCGGGGCTGCCGTCCCAGGATTGGGCTTCTGCGGAGGAGTGGAGACATCCAAAGCGGAGCCGGATTGCGCAGCGGTCTCAGGACCCGCAGTCGGCGTACAGCCCCAGAGTGCAATGCACGTCAACAGAGCGAACCAACGAGAAAGTCGCATCAACGGTCGCGTCGTGTTCTTGCGGGAAGTCGTTGTCCACATGGTTCGGTGGGGATGAATCGGGATCATCAGGGCACACCATGCATTCTCCCCGCTTGCTACGTGAAAAATCATCTCGGATGTGAAGGTACTTTGAACTGTGCCGCCGTGATTCAAAAAAAAATCCTGGCGTTCCGAAGAACGCCAGGACTTGAAATTCCGAATGCAGCACAAAACGCGACTTACAGCGCGTCGGCCGTCTCGCCGTCAGAACGGGTGTGAGCAGCCCACCAGCTCAGCTGGCTGACGCTGTCGCTCACGAACTTGACCGAGCTGTCGACCATCAGGACGTGAACACCACCAGTGTGGGCGCTGGAAGCGCTCATCACGTTGCTGCCGCCCCAGTCATCGGTGTACGAGTGGCAGGGAGGCTCGTTCGGCATCATCGTGCCGTTGTAAGCCACACCCACACCCATGAACGACCAACTCCAGCAGCGGCCACGCATCACAACACGGTCAGCACCAGCAATCTGGGGGCTGCCGTCTGAATTCACCAACGAGAGGCAGCTCTGGCGAACCTGGGCGGTATTGTTGCCACCAACCCAGGTACGGACGTTGGTCTTCCAGGCATCGGGGGTCGAGCCTCGCTTGTACAGCACGAATTCGCTGTACGCAGCGGTCTGACTTGTTCCGTCTGAAACCTTGCCGATCTTGATCGGAACATCGCAACGCAGCCAGTGACCACCACCAGGACCACCCACAAACGAAGCCATTCCGTTGTGGTCGCCGTTCCAGGTCATCGGCTGGTTGCCGGCGGCATGGGGGGCGTGGTGCGAGGTGCCATGATTGATGGCATAGGTGAAGTTGGCCGAGCCGTTGCCCAGTTCGTTGGGCTGTGAGGGGCAGTTGAACACCGGCAGCCGAATGCTGAACGACTGGGCGTTGTCTTGCCACCAGGAACCATGACCAAGTTCAGGTGCACCCGGGTCCCAGATCGAACGATTGAAGTTGATCTGGTTGTACTCCGGATTGCGATCCAGGAATGGGAGCATGAACACCTTGTCGCTGAACGCGCCGGTCATTTCTTCGCGGCGGCTCCAGGACATGTTGATGGGGAACATGCCGTGTGTGTCATGATAGTTGTGCATGGCCAACCCGATTTGCTTCAGGTTGTTCTTGCACTGTGTGCGGCGGGCCGCTTCACGTGCCTGCTGAACAGCAGGCAGCAGCAACGCCACCAGGATCCCGATAATCGCGATCACAACCAGCAACTCGATAAGAGTGAAGCCGGTGCGTCGCAACATCCTCTCGACTCGAACCATTGGCACCTCCGGAGAAACCGAAACGAAGAAACTCCACAACAGAAAACCTGTCCCACCTTGGGACAGGAAAAAAAACTCGTGATGCGCTCGGTCTGGACAATGTGGAAATAGTCGACACACATTCGCGCAAACCTCTCGTGATCTTTACAGAATGTCCAGGAAAGTCAAGAACCAAAGAGCGGAGAAAATGAAAAAAGTGGCGGTTTCTTTCCTTGGTCGGTGACTGTGGTGGACGGGTGTTTATTTCTGCGGTCCAGCGACCGGTTGAATTGGTTCCGTGATCTGAAGTCGATGCGTCGTTGTGGGAAGGTCATAAAAACTCTCCCGACCTCCGGGCCATCGGACTTGAATCTTGGACTGGGGTTCCCGTTCCCTGCTTGGTCCCCGCAGGATTCGCTGACTTTCCGACGCGTAACTTCCTCCCGCGGGGATCGCCATCGCAGTCGGAGACGCCGTTCCCCAGGCGATGCTCGCACCAATCGCATCCCGGTTGCCGTCGATTCCCCGCAAATGCAATTCGAGGCGGGGTTCACCAACCCCCGGCGACACATTCTTCAGCAGGGCTGGTGGAGCGTCCTGGTGGACAATCACCAAATCGGGCCATTGGTCATTGTCCAGGTCGGCTGTCACCAGCCCCCGCCCCACGTGCGGGACTTCAAAGTAGTCTCCCACCCCTCCTCCCGCGAGGTGGCGGAAGCGTCCCGCTTCATTCCGCCAGACTGCGGGTTTTTGGGCATAGGGGGAATCCCGCCCCATCTGCTGGAAGTTGTTGTCTGTGTGGCCGTTCGTCACCACGCAATCGGCCCATCCATCGCCATCAAAATCGTCCAGGGCCGTCCCCCAACCCACCCAGGGAATGCTCTCCGCCGCCAATCCCCGCGAGCGGCTCACATCCTGGTAGGTCAGCAGGCCCCGGCTCTCGTAATAGGCATTGTGCTCCCCTTCATAGTTCGTGACAAACAGGTCGAGAATGCCATCGTGATTGGCATCCGCCACGCCAATCCCCATCCCCGCCTGCGACGAACCTCGATAGTCGACATCGGTCCCCGATTCTTCCGACGCATCCCGGAACGTCCCGTTCCCCCGATTGATGAAGAGCGAATTGGGATTCATGTCGTTGGAGATGTAGAGATCGCTCCAGCCGTCGTTGTTGAAATCGGCGGCGACCACCCCCTGGCCACGTCCGGGCCGCCGATCCAGCCCCGCTTCCACAGTCGCAATCCGAAATCGGCCATCCCCCTCATTGTGATAGAGGACATGCGGGGCCGGTTCGACCGTGGTGGGGCCGCAAAAGGTCCGAACGCCTCTCTGGCGGTCACCACAATACTTGTTGGTCTCCATGCTCCAGACCGCATAGTTCACGACGTAGAGATCCACCAATCCGTCGTTGTCATAATCCACAAACGTTGCACTGGTCCCCCAGAGCGAATCTGCGCCCACACCCGAGGAATCGCTTGCATCCTGGAACGAACCATCACCCAGATTGAGATACAGGCGGTCACTTCCATAGCAGTTCACGAACAGGTCCGGGAACCCATCGGAATTGACGTCGGCCACCGCGACTCCTGCGCTGTATCCGGCCCAGCCCAAACCGGTCACCTCGGTGACATCCTGGAATTTCCAGTCCCCCCGATTCCGGTAGGCCCGGTTGCGCGGTTGTTCGTTCCAATCGGGGTCAAATGTGGATCGGGACCCCGTCAGAAAATACAGGTCGACCCATCCGTCGAGGTCGAAGTCGGCAGCCGCCACTCCGCTCCCGTTGGCCGCCGGGAAGGGCTTTTCTTCGAAGTCCCCACTCTCGTGCACAAACCCGATTCCACTTCCCGCTGTCTTCTCTTCAAAGCGAATCGGAGACTCGCGGGTCTCCGACGCGTGTTGCTGCGGATTGGTCGCCGCAACACGCGGTGTTTGTGGCCCCTCGGTGGCGACAGAGGCGGCCGATTGCGTCCCCGCTGGGGGAGTGGACGGATGGGCAGTCTCTGAAGGAGTCTGGTTCTGGCAACCGGCAAAGACCGTGATCAACAACAGGGCCAACTTCAAGCCCACCGCTGCCGAAGCGCGGGGGAAGGAATTGTGATCTTGGGGAACTGAGGAGGGCATCGCAGCGGGTTCTGGTGTTTTTTGTTCTCTTCACGAACTACGCACGGGGCACAGTCCTCGCCAACACAAATTCCCGGTGACAGCGAAATCACACTTTGCCGTCATGGTCTCGCGAGGGGGACTGCTCCTCACCCGACAGTCCCGGTGACCGGTTCATTCCGTGGGGAACGGAGTCATTACGAATGCCCGCCCTTGAGCAACAGTTCACTGATGCGATCCACATCGTAGACGCATCCGCCCCACGTCCCGCCACTCGCCTGCTGCAATGCGGCCCAGAGTCGTGTGTCGTCGGGCAAATCGGGATCGGGTTCCAGGCGGACGGAAGGTGATCTTGTGGCCAGTTCGTGGGCTGCCGCTTCCGGGGAGAGCAGGTTGTCCTGGGAGCCAACGAAATGGATCGATCCGGTGAGATTGCGACGGTCAATCGTGATCTCGATCAGGTCGCCATCCCGAACTTTGCCGATGGGGCCTCCCGCCAGGGCTTCGGGACCGACATGTCCAATGCAGGCACCGGTGGAGACTCCGGAAAACCGGGCATCCGTGATCACGGCCACATGCTTGCCAAACGGCAGGAACTTGAGGGCCGATGTGATCTGGTAAATCTCCTCCATCCCGGTTCCCAGCGGACCCCGGCAGATCAGCACAATCACATCGCCCGCCTGGATCGGTGTCGTCCCGGCACGTCCCTTGATGGCTGCGACTGCCGCCCGTTCGGTCGTAAACACCCGCGCGGGTCCCCGCTTGCGATACACCCCGTCGGCATCCACAACCGATGCATCAATGGCCGTACTCTTGATGACCGAACCTTCGGGAGCGAGGTTGCCAAATGGAAAGGTGACGGTACTCGTCAAACCACTCGCCTGGGCCCGTTCGGGAGACATGATCACACTGTCGGGATCGACGCCGTCAGTCTTTTGGAGCCATTCGCGCAGGCGAGTCCGACGTTCGGAAGACTCCCACCACTCCAGGTTTTCCCCGAGAGAACGACCGGTCACCGTGAGGGCATCAAGTCGCAGCAGACCCAGTTTGCGGAGGTGCAGCATGACCTCGGGAACACCTCCGGCCAGGAAAAGCCGCACGGTGGGATGCCCCACGGGACCGTTTGGCAGCACATCCACAATTCGCGGGACCTGGCGGTTGACCCGGCTCCAGTCATCGGCTGTCGGACGCGGGAGTCCGGCGGCAAACGCGATCGCGGGGATGTGCAGCAGCAGGTTGGTCGATCCCCCCACGGCAGCATGCACCATCATCGCATTGTGCAGGCTGTCGGGAGTGAGGATATCCCGCATGGTACGGCCATCCGCCTGCAGGCCGACCAGGGCCTGGGCCGCTCGCCGTGCGGCATCCCGCCAGATGGTTTGACCCGAGGGGGCGAGGGCGGAGTGGGGCAGCGCGAGACCCAGGGCTTCGGCCACGACCTGCGAGGTCGCGGCTGTTCCCAGGAATTGACATCCTCCTCCGGCGCTTCCGCACGCATGGCAGCCCGCTTCGGCCGCCTCGTCGAGGGTGATTTCGCCATGGGCGAAGCGTGCGCCGATGGTTTGGACTTTGCCGGCATCCTCTCCCACGGTGGGAGGGAGAGTGACCCCACCGGGGACGATGACCGACGGCAGGTGGGAAACTCCGGCGAGGGCCAGCATCATGGCCGGCAACCCCTTGTCGCAGGTGGCGACCCCGAGAACCCCCTTGCGCTGCGGAAGCGAACGGATCAGCCGCCGCAGCACGATGGCGGCATCATTCCGATACGGCAGAGAATCCATCATGCCGGTGGTCCCCTGGCTCCGTCCATCGCAGGGATCGCTGACGTAACCAGCGAACGGAACGCATTCGAGACGCTTGAATTCCTCAGCCGCTGCCCGCATCAACAGGCCCACTTCCCAGTGCCCGGTGTGGTAGCCGAGCGCGATCGGTCGACCATCTTCCGAGCGAATTCCCCCCTGGGTGCTGAGGATGAGGTACTGCGGTCGGAGCAGTTCGTGCGGTTCCCAGCCCATCCCGGCGTTTTGGGTCATTCCGAACAGGTCCCCGCTGGGACTGTCCAGCAGCATCTGCTCGGTAAAGGGGAGTTTGCCGACCGGGCCGGGGCCATGCGTGTGAATCTGGTAGAGGCCGGGATCCCGGGAATCGAGGAGGTCGGCGAGCGATTGGGGCATGGTGAGGGTTCAGTTCCTGGAGGAAGACAAGGGACCCCGATCATGTGGGTTGGGCCGGGGATCGGCAAGGGATCTGGTGGGCTCGCGTGTCGAAATCGCAACGGGCGCGCGTTACGATGCCATCGGGAATTTCCGTGCAGCGCCGCCGCGGAGTTCGTCCGAATTCATCCCGACCGGCTCAGCGACTGCTCCACTCATGTTTTCCAGTGATTCCATGTCTGTGTCTCGGCTTCCTCCGTCGGAAACAGAATTCGACGTCCTGGTCATCGGATCTGGCCCCGGTGGCGAGGGGGCGGCCATGCAGGCAACCAAGGGGGGAAAGAAGGTTGGGATTGTCGAACAGTATCCCCTGATCGGGGGGGCCTGTACCCATTCGGGAACGATTCCCAGCAAGGCGCTGCGGTTCGCCATCTTCCAGGTGACCGAGGCCTCGCGGAACCGGTTGTTCCGGGAGGCGGGAATCCGTCCGCGATTTACCTTTGGCGAATTGCGGCGATCTGCAGAATCGGTCATTTCCCAGCAGGTCGAGGTCCGCAAGACGCATTACGACCGCAATGAGGTCCCCATCTTCCAGGGGCGGGCACGCCTGATCGACCCCAACACGGTTGAGGTGGAACAGGAATCGGGGGGAAGGCGGTTCCTGCGGGCGAAATCATTGATCCTGGCGGTCGGGGCCCGACCCTATCGACCCAAGGATATCGATTTCACTCACCCCCGCATTTTCGACAGCGACACCATCCTGCGACTGGAGGAGACGCCCCACTCGATCACCATTTACGGGGCTGGGATCATCGGCTGCGAATACGCCTCGATGTTCCGCAATCTCGGCTGCAAGGTGAACCTGATCAATACCCGGTCGAAATTGCTGGAGTTTCTCGATGACGAGATCACCGACGCCCTGGCCTATCACCTGAGGGAACAGGGAATTCTCATTCGCCACAACGAAGAGTACCAGGGGATGCAGGGGCTTCCGGATGGCGTGGTGGTGTCGCTGAAATCGGGCAAACAGATCAAGAGCGATGTGGTGCTCTGGGCCAATGGCCGGACCGGCAACAGTGACCGCCTGGGAGTTGAGGCTGTGGGATTGATCCCCGATGGGCGGGGCTATCTCTCGGTGAACCAGGATTTTCAGACCGCGATTCCCAACATCTATGCGGTTGGGGATGTCATCGGGATTCCCTCGCTCGCGAGTGCGGCGTATGTCCAGGGGCGGTACGCGGCACTCCACCTGGCCGGGGAGCAGGTGCATCGCCTGATGGTCCGGGAAATTCCGACGGGGATCTATACCAGCCCGGAAATCAGCTCTCTCGGGAGGACCGAACGTGAGTTGACAGCCGAGCGGGTCCCCTACGAGGTGGGGCATGCCCTGTTCCGGCACCTGGCCCGCGCCCAGATCACCGGGCGGACAGCCGGAATGCTCAAGCTGCTCTTCCACCGGGAGACCCTGGAGATCCTGGGCATCCACTGTTTTGGGGCGAATGCCTCCGAGATCATCCACATCGGCCAGGCGGTGATGATGCAGCCCGCCCCCAACAACAGCCTGATGTATTTCATCAACACGACCTTCAACTATCCCACCATGGCCGAGGCCTACCGGGTCGCCGCTCTCAACGGCTACAACCGGGTCTTCTGAACCGACTCTGTTTCGGGACAGGTGGGGCAGCGGGAACAGCCGTCGGCGTTCCCGCCATGAATTGCTGTTTGAACGCTTTTCGAAAGTGGTGCAGGTGATGGGCGGTCGTGGGCCACTGGTTCCGCTTCCCGTGGACGACGTTCTTCCCCGGTTGCTGGAAGAACTGGCCCGTTCCGGATGCGTCGTCCTCGAAGCCCCGACCGGTTCGGGCAAGACAACACGGGTGGCATCCGCGATCCTCTCGTCAGACCTGGCCGATCTTCCAGGAGAGGCCGGGCGGGGCCAGGTGATCATGCTCGAACCGCGGCGCGTGGCGGCCCGGGCCGCGGCTCGACGAATTGCCTGGGAACGCGACGTGAGGCTGGGGGACGAAGTCGGCTACCAGGTGCGGTTTGATTCCCGGATGGGACGGGAGACCCGTCTGCGGATTGTCACCGATGGTGTGCTGCTCAGGCTGCTGCAGGATGACCCGTTTCTCGAGCAGGTCTCTGTGGTGGTTTTCGACGAGTTCCACGAACGGGGACTGAATGTCGATCTGGCCCTGGGAATGGTCCGTCGGATTCAGCAGACGGTTCGGCCCGATCTCAAGATCGTGGTCATGTCGGCCACCCTGGCCGCCCAGCCGATTGCCGCCTATCTCGGAAACTGCCCGATCGTCGCCGCCCAGGGGAGCCTGTTCCCGGTCGAGGTCGAGTATCTCGGGAAGCCCGGCCATGCACTGTCGCTGTTCTCCAGCGATGGTGAAGACCTGCTGGTAAGGGCCGTTCAGAAAGCCGCCCGGGAGACACCCGGTGGGATCCTCGTCTTCCTCCCCGGGGTGGGGGAGATTCGTCGGGCGACCCGGGCCCTGGAGTCGTGGGCCAGCATCGCCAACCTCATGGTCCTGCCACTCTACGGCGATCTCCCGCCTGAGCAACAGGATCGGGTCCTTGCGCCCCAGTCGCAACGCAAGCTGATCCTGGCCACCAACGTGGCCGAGACCTCACTGACGATTGACGACGTCACTGCCGTCGTCGATACCGGGCTGTCGCGGGTCATGCACTATGACGAGCATGTCGGTATGGACCGCCTCGATCTGGGACGCATTTCGCGGGCGTCGGCCGATCAGCGTCGTGGACGGGCGGGCCGAACCGCGCCGGGGCGCTGCTACAGGCTCTGGAGTGAACGTGATCATCGTTCTCTGGCCGAGTTTGAAACACCGGAAGTCGCCCGCGTTGACCTGGCGGGCCCGGTCCTGCAACTGAGGGTCTTCGGTGAACCGCATGTGGCCAGTTTCCCGTGGTTTGAGGCACCCCGGAGCACCTCCATCGATTCGGCTCAGCGCCTGCTCGATCGGCTCGGAGCACTGCGCGAGGGGCAGGTGACGTCGCTGGGAAACCTGATGGCCCGATTGCCGGTGCATCCGCGGGTGGCCCGGTTGCTGATCGAGGGTGTGCGACTCGGTTGCACTCGCGAGGCGGCCCTGGCGGCCGCGATGCTTTCGGAACGGGATCCCCTCCGGTCGGGCCCGCCGCAGCATGGTTCCCGGAAGATCCGAATGCGATCCGGGGTGACGGAATCGGACCTTTCCGATCGGGTTCAGGCCCTGCTGCAGTTTGCCGAGTCGGGTTCCGAGAGGACCGAATTTGGAGAGCTGCACGGTGGTGGAGCGCGGTTCATCCTGCAGGCGGCCAACCAGTTGCTGGGGCTGCTTGAGGGGATCCCGGGACCCCCGCCCTCGTCCTGTGCCCGGGAAACGGACGATGTGGATACGTTGCTTCAGAAGGCGGTCCTGTCGGCGTACCCCGATCGGGTGGCGGTCCGACGCGGCAGCAGCCTGGACCGGGGCGTGATGGTGGGAGGCCGCGGAGTGCGGTTGCATCACGACTCGAAGGTCATTGAGGCCCGCCTGTTTGTGTGTGTGAATGTGGATGCCGGTGCCACCGAATCGGTGGTCAGAATGGCATCGGCTGTCCGCGAAGACTGGCTGGATCCCAACCGGCGCGTCACCCGGGAAGAAGTCTTGTTTGACGATCGGACGGGCCGGGTCGCGGCGGTCCGTCGGGACTTGTGGGATGACCTTGTCCTCGACGAGGTGGCTCTCGGGCACGTCCCCGAGGAACTGGTCGCGGGGGCATTGGTCGAGGCGGCCGGTCGAAACTTGTCCCGGATACTCCCCCGCGATGGTGAAGTGGCCGACTATGTGGCCCGGGTGAAATGCCTGGGAGACTGGATGCCCGATTTGGGGTTGCCGCCGCTGGATGAAGGAGAATGGAAAGGGTTGTTGCCCATGTTGTGCCAGGGCTGCCGGACCCTCGACGACGTCAAGCGAGCCGACTGGCTTCCCTGGGTGAAATCCCTGCTGACTCCGGCGCAGCAGCAACAGGTGGAGCGGGAAGCTCCGGAACGAATCACGGTCCCCACCGGTAACCGGATCGCCATTCAATACTCTCCCGGCAAGCGTCCTGTGCTGGCGGTCCGCATCCAGGAACTGTTTGGACTGGCCGAAACGCCCCGGATCGCCGGCGGCCGGGTTCCCCTGCTGATGCACCTTTTGGCCCCCAACATGCGTCCCCAGCAGGTCACCGACGACCTGAAGAGTTTCTGGAACAATACCTACCAGCAGGTTCGCAAGGATCTCCGCGCGAGATATCCCAAGCACGCCTGGCCCGAGGACCCCTGGAACGCCCCTCCTCAAAGTCGTCCGAAGAGACGCGACGGGTAACGACGCATCGGCATGCCCCGGGGGCCGACTTTCAGTGACCGGCACTTCCGTTCTGCGGGGCAAGCCGCCCGAAGGGAATCGCCCATGGTTCCAGTCATGGCAGTCGTTCGAGTCGCCGCGTCGAGACCACGTATCTGTACACCGTTCGCCCGGGCCACGAATTTTGGATCTGATCGAGCGAGTAGCGCTCTGGCAGATCGCGGGCCACCAGAATCGGGGCCACCAGTGGTGGCGAATTCACGACAAAGTCGATGTGCAGGTCGCTGGGGTCAGGGGTCACCAGGACCAGGGCGGGTGTCTCTGTCACCTGGGTCTGCAGCAACTGTCGAAACTCGTGCTGCCGGGTGCGGGCGAATTCGATCTGGCTCAGGCCATCGGTGAATGGCGCTGACCAGAGCCCCTGGGATGTGGTCAGGTTCAGCCCCAGCGCGACAGCCATGACCAGGCCCACCCAGCGGAGCAGCGATCTCTGACCTCCACTGGCAAGCACCCGCTCGCTGCCACACCCGCCAGCCGCCATCACGAGCAGCCACTGGGGGAGCGATTCGAAGACGTAATGGAAGTGATAGATCCCATCGTACCAATAGGGGACATGGACCAGGTGCAGCGTGGCGATGGAGGCGAGGCTCAATCGCACGGGAATGGAGATGGTTCGCCAGGTCACCAGCGCCAGGGAAACTCCCAGCACAACAGGCAGGATCCCCCAGGTCCATTGCAGGCTGCTGAAGACCCGGTAGGCCACGTTTCGCAGCGCCAGTTGGGGGGTGAGATTTTCAGCCCAGTCATCGTACCTGGCGATCCGTCGTGGCGCATCGACCTCGCGGCCGCGAACGACGTTGTCGAAACCGTAGACATGCCGGGGGGTGTGACGGGCGGTGTACTCCCCATAGGGAGTCGTCCAGGGATGCCCGGTGATCTGGGTGTCGTACCACAACTGGGCGGCACCGGCCGCGAGGAGAGGTGCCGCGAGCCACGGCCAGAGCCCCATCTCCGTGCGATTTCTCAGGCCCCGCACAAGCAGCCAGAGCCCCCAGGGGAGTCCGATTCCGACGGCTGTCATGGGACGGGCGAGCGCGGCAAAGCCCAGCCCCAATCCCCCGATGATCGCCCACCGGCGGAGGCCGGTGCGGACCATGCACAGCAACGCCCCCTGCATGAGGGCGAGACCCAGCAGGGCTGGATGATGCGCCAAAAGCAATTGGGAAAACAACAGCAGGCCCGGACACAGGGCGCACAAAAGGGCCGTTGCAAGGCCTCCCCGGGGGCCGATGGATTCCCGGCCAATCCAGAACATCAACCCGACCAGCAGTCCCTGGGCGCACCACCAGCCCAGCCACGGATTTCCGAGGGCGACCCAGGGGGCCAGCCACACTCCTGTCGCGGGAAAATAGCGGCTGGCCATCTTCCCGTCATTGAGCACGTGCATCTGGTCGAAAAGTTCCGGCAGCGGCGGGCTGGAAAACCAGGTTCTTCCCGCGAGGAATGTCCGCGCCTGGAAGAGGTAACTGAATTCGTCATGCAGCGCGGGAGGGAGATTTCGGAACCGGCTTCCCGTCTGGAATGCGACCAGCATCCCGGCAAGAGCGAGTCCCAGTCCCCACAGCCAGGCACGAGATGGGCGATCCTCCTGGGTCATCCGTCGTGATGGATTCCATCGTGCAACCGTTGACGATGGCCAGTACCACGCGATGGGGCCCGTCAACAGGAGGGCCAGCCACACGAGTGACTCGGTCCGTGCCGACAGCAGCCATTCGAGCGGCGTTGGCAGCGGTTCGCCCAGCAGCCAGGCGGGCGCGAGTTCCCCGATGACAAACGTCAATCCGGTGAGCAACCACGGAATCCAGAACAACCCCCGGGCCGGGGGAGGGGGATCCGGTAGAGCCGGGTTGTCAGGCGGGAGGGAATCGTGTGGCATGCGAGGTTGTGTGCCGATGGTTGCGGACTGGGCACCCTCTTGGGAATCACAGTTTCGTCTGGGCCCACTTGCCGCGGGCAAAGTAGAAGCCTGTGGCAATCGCCCGGCACAGCACGTCAATACTCATTCCTGACCAGGCGCCGATCAATCCCAGTTCCAGGTGAATTCCCATCAGCCAGGCAATGGGGAGTCGGATGCAGTAGAAGCCAACGAAGTTGATCAGAAGGACCGCCCGGGTATCGCCGGCACCCCGGATCGCCTGCAGGTAGACGATGACAAGCGCCAGGGGGACCTGGTACCAGGAGAGAAATCTCAGGGCTGGGGCCCCGATGGCCCGCACGGGGGCTTCCTGGGACATGACCCGGTAAATAAGGTCGGCTCCAAACAGGTAGACGAGGGTTCCCACCAGGGCGATGACGATGGCGTGGCGGCCGGCGGCATTCGTGACCGCTCGGGCCCGCTGCGGGTTGTTGGCGCCGAGGCTTTGCCCGACGAGCGAAGCAGCCGCGTACCCCCAGGCCATCGCGGGCAGATACGTGAGGGCCTCGGCATCCATGCCGATCATGTGGGCCGCCTTGAAGGCGCTGCCGTCGTCCCTGGTCCCCAGGTTCGAAATGATTTCCAGGAACAACCATTGACCCGTCCACAACGTGAAGCCTTCGAGGGCGGCCGGCAAGCCGACACGCAGGATCCGTCGCAGGTCTTCGGCATCGGGAACCAGGAGGTTGCCAAGGATTTTCAGGCCACTGATTCCCCGGGCCAGCACTCCCAGCATGACAGCTCCACCGGCCAGGCGGGCGGCGAGCGTCCCCGCGACGATTCCCATGACGCCCCACGAGTCTCGCGGGCCGACCAATGTCGCGAGAGGTTCGAGCGGGGATCCGGGTCTGGTGCCGAAGACGAGGACTGTTGTCACCAGCATGTTCAGGACGTTGACCGCCCCGAGGATCCGCATGGGCGTGCGCATGTCTCCCACGCCACGCAGGGCTGCCGATCCGACGAGGCAGAACCCGAAGAGGAGTTGTCCGAACGAGTCGATGCGGAGGTAGTTGGTGAGGACCTGTGCCGATTCTCCCTCAAGTCCCGCACGCCTGGCCAGAAACGGAGCGGCGGAGTACAGGGCGGTCGCAATCAGGAGGGCGAGGGGGGTGACGAGGAACAGCGAACGGTTGGCGAACCGGTTGGCTTCGGCGAGATCACCCCGTCCCTGGGCCCGGGCGACCAGGGCCGTTGTTCCTGTCCCGACGAGCGCGAAGAGCAGGCTGGCGAGCCAGCCAAGATACGACGCGATTCCCACCGTGGTGGTATACAACCCTGTTTCGTGGCCGCCCGTGCTGACGTAGCCGGCGAGAAACGTGTCGTACAAGGCCACTGTGAAGTTGAGCAGTTGCTCGCCGAGGGCGGGCAGGGCGAGGGATAAGACCTGTTGCCGCGAGGTTGAATTCTCCAGGCTGGGCATGCAAACCGGGGAGTGGAGACGGGATTTGGTTGAGACGCAGAACATCGCGACGGGACCGACCGGGAAGCCGGCGTCGATCCAGACCTTCAGTAGAACGATCGCACCCATCGCCTGTCCACACCTGGGGGATCAACCCGATTGGCCAGGGAAATGAGGAATGCATGGGAAGAATCGAGCGCAAAAGGTCCCACTTCCCAATTCGGCAGACCAGTCTTCGGAGATTTCAGGAAGCCTATGCTCGCCTCACCGACATCTCCGGGGTTTGAATCGGGAAGAGGCGACTTGTTTGAGATTGGGAATATCGGTGCGAGTCCACGGTGATCGGCACGCTCTCGGGCAGGGGCGGGTGGCTGGAGCGGGGTTGTGCGAAGACACCTGGCTGTCCGAGGATCCACCGCCTGCATCAAGCGAACAGACTCGGGCCACTTACCCCTCAAAAAAATCCACCTCGCCGGATTTCACGTTGTACATTGCCCCGATCACCTTGATTCTCCCCTCGGTATGCAACTTGCGCAGCACGGTGCTTCGCTCCAGTACCTGTTCCAGCATCCGTCGCACATGAGTCCTGGCCACCTGGTCGAGCAGGTCTCCCTGTTGCTGGCCATTCAGTGCCCGCCACATTTCGAATTGCCCGGGAGAAACGGAATGTTGAATGGTCTCGAGTGTGTTTTTCAGGTTCTCGGCCTGGAGTACTCCGGGATTCACCAGTCCGAGATGATGCTCGAAGGCCAGTCGAATCAGTGAGTTCGACGTATGCCCCATGACGATGACGAGTCCGGTTCCCGCCTCAAGGCACGCGTATTCAACGGTCGCTAGAACTGCCGGCGAGGGGATGTTGCCGGCCACGCGGGTGCAGATCATATCTCCGAGGCTGACATCGAAAATCATTTCGACAGGCGTTCTCGAGCTGGCGCCACTGAGGACCACGGCCAGCGGATGCCGGTTCTCCGCAACCGTACCCCGATGTCGGACAAGATCGCGCACCAGCGTTTGTCCCGCCTGGAATCTCAGATTCCCCTCGCGCAGGATCCCCAAGACTTCATCTGGATTCAGTCTCGACTGCAATTCCCGGTTGGCCTGGTCGGAATACTGCAGTCGATTGACCAGGAATGTTTCGTCCTGCTGAAAACCGGTCAGGCTGACCTGGATGCCTCGCGCCGGTCCAATCTCGTCACGCATCTCGCGCAGCAGATCCCTGGCATCTGGATCAAGATAGTCAGTGGCTGTGGCATCAATGAGGATGTTGCCCCCCGGCGGGACCTCGTCAAAGGTACGAAGCAATGCGACGCGGTTCAGGAAACTGACCTGGTTGGCCAGTGTCACATGCAGGACTTCACCCCCCACATGTCGTTCCTTCACAATTCGCAGCGGTGTTCGAATGTTGCTGCGGAGAATGAACAGGATACTGAAGACCAGGCCAATCATGATGCCAATCAGCAGATCGGTCGCGAGAATGGCGCCGACAGTCACGACAAATGGCAGAAACTGTTCCCATCCCGAGCGGTACATCTGGAGGAACAGACTGGGGCTTGCCAGCTTCAATCCTGTGGCAATCAAGACGGCGGCCAGGCAGGACAACGGGATCTGATTGAGGTATCCGGGGATCAGCACAACACATGTCAGAAGAAGGAAACCATGAAAAATCGCCGAGATGCGCGACTGGGCTCCCGCATTGATGTTGACCGAGCTGCGGACAATGACTGAGGTCAAGGGAAGGCCTCCCATCAGTCCAGAGAGCATGTTGCCAATTCCCTGGGCGACCAGTTCCCGGTTGGGGGGTGAGGTTCTTCGCTGTGGGTCCAGACGGTCGACCGCCTCCAGGTTCAGGAGGGTTTCCAGCGAAGCGACGAGGGCGAGTGTGATGGACGTCAGGTAGACGGAGGGATTGCCCAGCGAGCTGAAATCGGGCAGGGTCAGAAACCCAAGAACTCCCATGACGTTCGCGGCCACTGGGACTTGGACCAGTTGACGGGTCGTCAATCGTTCGTCGGGTTGCAGCCACGACAGCAGCAGTTGCAGCACGACCCCACCAATCACAACGCAAAGGGGCCCGGGAATGAGTGATTTCTTCAGACGTGGAATCCTGTCCCAAGTCAACAATGTCGCCAGCGATACCAGGCCAATCAGTCCGGCCTGCAGGTGGAAGAGTTGCCAGAAACCATCCCGGGGTGGGCCCTGTCCCGGCTGAAGCGACATCTTTCCCAGCAACTCCGACGAATAACCGATCAGGTGCGGAGCCTGCTTGATGATCAGGATCAATCCGATCGCTGCGAGGAGTCCACGAATGACACTGCCTGGAACAAAGGCTGCCAGGGTCCCCGCCTTCATCCAGCCCAGGAGGATCTGCAAAAAACCCGCCAGCATGACTGCCAGCAGAAATGACTCATAACTCCCCAGTTTTCCAATCTGCGTGGCGACGACCGCAGCCAAACCGGCAGCCGGTCCGCTGACACTGGAGTGCGAGCCACTGAGGAATCCGACGACCAGTCCACCGATGATGCCCGCCAGCAGTCCGCCAAACAATGGGGCATTGGACGCGAGCGCAACCCCGAGGCACAGTGGCAAGGCCACCAGGAACACAACTCCGCCGGCGGTGAGGTCGGCTCTGAGGCTGTTGCCGTTGTGTGGGAAGAATCTGGTATCGGAAGCCATGATGAGACGCTTGCAGGAGTGGTTGGATGGGCTTTGCCAGCAGGCAGTGGCCCATCCTTGGGATTGTCTCTCTCAATCCGGCGACACGACAAGTGACGCCAGGATCGGACACATCAGGATCATCGGGATTGCCGGTTCTTTCCATTCGATTCTGTCGAGCCATCGGAACACCGGCATGGTGCTGTCGGAATCCAATCGTGCTGCCCGAGTTCAGGTGACACGACCGTGGATGGGGCTCCCGATATCAGCCATCAGACGGCAAATGGCATGCCGGGCAAGCGGACTCGACAGTCTGATCGCAACAATCTCGGTGCATTCCACACCCTCGTGTTGACAACTGCAATTCCGAAACAATTCGGTTCCTGGCTCAAAGCGGTGATTCGGATTCCGGCAACATGGATTTCTCCACCACAGCACCTCGTCACGCAACGATTGATACCCACCGATCGATACCGGTGGATCAATCGGTGCCATCGGGGGCAGGAGTTGAACAGTGGGTGATCGCAGGACGTTGCGCGAGCCGATGGGATGATCCTGTCGATCCTGGTGGGCAATTCGACACATCGCTGGCCACACGGCATTGGTGTGGTGCGTCGCTCATTCCGATGAGAGATCGGGAACCACTGTTGATGGAGAGCTCAAGGGACGACTGGCCAGTCGCGGTTCCCGTTGGCTCAGCAGTTCCTCGGCGGCACGAAATCGGGAGCGCACTCCCGGTTGTGGCAAGACTCCTCCCAGCAACGTCAATACCGCCACCAGGAGGAGGGCCAACTGCTCACGAGGTCGGATTCGCAGCGAAATTGAAGTCAGGTGCCGTGTTCCTGTGAAGACCTTGAAATAGGTTCTCAGGATCGCGATGCCATTCAGCGTACATGCCACCACGACAGCAATTCCCGTGATGGGCTGATCATCCACCACTCCATCCACCAACAGTTCTGTCCCTACAAAACCGACGGTTCCAGGAAATCCGACAGATGAGAGTCCGGTCAGTACGAATCCGATCGCGAGGCCGGGAGCGTGCTCATAAAGTCCTTGATACTGGTCCAGCGAGACCCGGCCCCGACGTGACTCGATCGCCCGCAGTGTCAGCCCGAATCCCGTCAAAGACAATCCCACGGAGAGCCAGATGCACAGGGCTCCTGTCAGTCCAATTGCGGTGACGGTCTCAATTCCCACGAAGACAAGTGCCGAGTGGCTGAGCAACAGGCAGCAGAAGAACCTTCGGCCTTCGTTCTGGACGAGCGCGAGTCCCGCCGTGTAAAGAGCCGTGAAGGTCGAAACCTGTTCAATGATTCGAAGCACCCAGTCGGGCTCAACCGGCATGACGAGGCGGACACAGGCATACGCACCGAGCATCGGTGTCATGAACAGCAGTGCGGTTCCAAATGAGGCTTTGTCAAAGAGGTCGCTGACCCAGAGATGGAACGGAAATGCTCCACAACGGATCATCACCGCCACGAGCAGTGGGAGGCTTGCCCACCACTGGTCAAATCGTTCTGCTCCCTCGTAGTCTTCGAGCAGTTGCCCCACGACGAGCAGCCCCACGCAGGTTCCCATCGCGAGTGTAAAGATCCGGCTCCGTTGCCCTCTTGAGCGAAGTTCCAGCAGTGGGGGCAACACACCCAGCGCGAGTCCGGCAATGATTCCCCAAGGTTCCCGGCAGGCCAGTGTGGCGAGGGTGATCCCCTCACTGACGAGGGATCCGGTAAAACTGAAGCGTCGAATCTTTGTTTTGAGGGTGACGAGGGTCGTGATCAAAAAGACCAGGGCCGCGAGTGGACCCAGTGGCGCGCTCAGGGAATCGAGAGACAGCCATCCCCCGTACCTTTCGACCGCACGTGGATCAGGTCCGTTGTTGGAAAACAAAAGCCAACCAATAATCGCCGACAGCAAAGCAATTCCATGACTGACCAGCGTCCAGGCACGGGCTCGTGTCGGGTCGTTGAGGCGTGTGACGAGAAGTGCACCCCCAAAGCTGGCGAAGATGGAAACGGCCACCCATTCACTTGCCATCATTGGGAATCCTTCAGGACGCGGGGCCATGGTTGCCCGTCCGAGGTGGGCTTGGGCGAGTAATCCGCCAACAGGTTTCGTTCGTATCGATCACAGGCTTCGAACATTCGCCACACCGGAATGACGACCCATGTCAACAGACAGTGATCGAGTCCACCGCGTTCAAACGCGAAGCGATACGACCAGGATTGCCAGTCGGCCGGGATCCATTTCTCCCAGGAACGACGGCGTCCCGAAAGGCTTCCACCGACAGCATTCTCCAATTCACGCAAATCGTGCAGTACCGTGGGGGCCCTCAAGAATTGAAGAGCTCGCCAGCAGGCATGTCCGAGAATGTGTACGAGGGGGATGTACCGCATTCCCAGGCCGATCTCGACGAAAATCAACCCCACCTGTGTCAGAGATGCGAAGGAGAGGGCCGACTTGATGTCGGTCTGGACCCGACTGGCCAACGATCCAAAAGCGGCAGAGACCAGTCCCAGGATCACGATCACGACACAAGTGGTGGGAGATGCGTCCAGCAGAGGGCTGGCTCGCAGCAACAGGTAGGCCCCCAGGTGGACGGACAGAGCCCCGTAGAAGACCGCACTGGATGGAGTCGGACCTTCCATGGCACGGGGAAGCCAGCCGGAAAATGGAATCAGGGCCGACTTGCCTGCGGCAGCCACGACCAGCAGAAGTCCGGCCATGGTCGCCTGGCTGCCCGAAATGGTCGGAGCGCCGTAAGGCCAGCTCGCATCCCCCCGGATCAACCGGTCAAAATCTCCCTCGCCCGAGAGGTGATGCAGCACGACCGAGGCAATGAGCAGGGCTGCATCCGAAAAGCGGTAGACCGACCAGACATGCAGTCCATTGGTCACGGGCCCGCGACGCTCGTGATAGAACGCGACCAGGAAGGCTGACGACAGCCCCACCAGTTCCCAACCGGCGAACAGCGTCTCAATCGTCCCGGCGAGAGAGGCCACCGTCATTCCCAGCAGGAAGACAGAGTACAGGACAAAGAACCGGTTGAATCCCGGCTCCCGATGAAGGTAGCGGGTTGCGAATGCCCCGATGGTTCCGCACAGCAGGAACGTGAGTATCACCAGCGGGACAGAAAGCCGGTCAAACACCAGCTTGATGGCGAAATGATAATGGGGAATG
>Ga0315904_10003470_pt1 | contig 23148 bp, 13 predicted proteins | sample LakEriMetagenome_6_FD_203529 | JGI IMG/M metagenome (GOLD analysis project Ga0315904, IMG submission 203529) | Freshwater fungal communities from buoy surface, Lake Erie, Ohio, United States - Buoy 12 MA120 | ecosystem: Environmental > Aquatic > Freshwater > Lake | place: USA: Lake Erie, Ohio... | reverse complement strand
CGCCAACGCGGCGGCGACTTTTCCCAAACGACGACTCCGCCTCCGATCCCTGAGGTCGGCGTCGGCAAACTCGTCTGTAAAATCGTCCGGCATCGGCGCGTTCCGTCACGCGCAACCAGTTCAAACGCCCGTTTCTAACATGTACAGATTTATTTTCAGGAATTTTCATTCCGCTCCAAGGACGCCGTGCCGGCCCCTGCTATTTGTGTATAAGGATCAGGGCGATGCCCTGGGCTGGTATGGGACGCGCCGTTGGCGCTGGGGAATTGGATCTACTATCCGCGATCGAAGATCCGCGATCTTGTTCTGAGGAGCTTCGCGCGGGGGCAGTCGCGTTTCATGGGCTCCGGGCCAGCGGGCTGGCACCGGGAGAAAGCGGCAGCGGGCTGCCGCAGTCCAAGGAAGAGGCAGGGACTGGTAGTCCCAGCCACGGTTTCCTCACCAATGACCAATGACCAATGACCTCACTTGCCCTCGAGGGCGTCGATGGCGGGTTGGTTCTTGTATTGCTTGGCGAGGTCGAGGGCGGTGACGCCTTCCTTGGATTTGATGGAGGGGTCCACCTTGTGGTCGAGGAAGAGCTTGATGATTTCCGCGCCGCCGGAGGCCGCGGCTTCGTGGAGGGGGGTGCCGCCGAGTTCGGAGAGGACCTTGAGATCGGCGCCGCCGGCGAGCAGGACCTTGGCGGTTTCCAACTGGTTCTTGGCGGCGGCGTGGTGGAGGGGAGTCCAGCCGCTGGCGTCGAGTTCGTTGGGCTTGGCGCCGGCCTTGAGCAGGGCGGCGGCGATTTCCGGGCTGTTGCGGTCCACGGCGAGGTGCAGGGGCGTGCGCTTGGAGGCGTTCACGCTGTTGGGATTCGCGCCGGCATCCAACAAGGCGATGGCGATGGCGGTTTGCTTGCGCAGCACGGCTTGTTCGAGCGGCGGGCGTGAAGTGGGCTTGCCGCCTTTGTTAGAGGATTCCGGATTGGCGGCGAGGTGGAGTTTCACATCGTTGAGGTCGCCCTTGGCGATGGATTCGTCGATGGTGGGATAGGCGGGCAGGGCGGTGACCTTGCCGTTCACGCCGTCGGCGGGGACATCGAGCTTGGCGGACCAGACGATGGCGTTGAGGACGAGGCGGCGGAAGCTGTCGTTGTTCCAGTGGGTGTGGAAGTGTCCGCCGGTGAAACCGAAGCCGCGCGCGCCGCTGGGGTTTTCGACGCACCATGCGAGCGTTTGCGGTTCCTTGAGCGCGAGTTTTTTACGGATCTCCGGATTTCCCGAGCGCGGGCCGTCCGAGCCGAGCGAGTCTTCCGGTGGCAGCGCGCGGAACAAGGGTATCGCGCCTTCGCGGAAGCGGATGTGATAGTAAAACTCCTCTTCGGCCTCGAAGGGTTTCACGCCGCGCGTGACGGGATGCTCGGCGATGAGCGGGTCTTTCATCTTCCAGATCGGGTTGACCGACCAGTTCACCTGGAAGTGTCCGCCGATGGCTTCGTCGAGGAAATCGGCCATCTGCTTGTCAGTGGGTTCGAGCGCGTAATGGAGGACGACGAGTCCCTTGCCGGCGGCGTGGCGTTTTTGGAGTTCGGCGATGCGGCCCTTGGCGACGTGGGCATCCTGGCCATCGCTGTAGAGCACGATGCTGTCGGCGTTTTCGGCTTTGCTGGCATCCTGCGGCCAGCCGAGGCTGACCTCAGCCTTCACATCGAGACCCGAGGTGTTGAGGTGATTGGCGAGCAGCTCGCAACCGGCGGGATGCTCGTGCTGGCCGGGGCCGTGGCTTTTGGGGCCGGCGATGAGCAGCACGGACTTCGCGGCGAAGGCGGGCATGCCGCTGGCGGCACAGAGGCTGAGGATGAGGCAGGCGTTTTTCATGGCGCGGATGTCCGAAACGGTTGGCCCATGCTGGATATTTCCGCAAAGGGAAAAATCCCGGGCATCGCCGGACTGGGTGCAGGACGAAGACGTTGGACCAGACACGGGCAAGCCTGTGGGCGTGCCCAAGGAGGGGCGCACTCCGATGCGCCCTTGAGAATGGGGTGGGAATGCGCAAGCGCATCCGCCGATCCGATTCACTTCCCATTCGCGGGGCGGATCATTGTCCGCCCCTCCATGAGACTTTTCGTGCTGCTTCCGCCGCCGCAAAGCGTTGCAATTCCCGCTTTGCCAATCGGCGGAATGGCGCTAGGGTCCGCCCCTTCCATGAACACCGACGGCCTTTACCAACAGCATGTGCTTCCCACCTACGGACGTTTTCCGCTGGTGCCGGTGCGTGGCGAGGGCTGCCGGCTGTGGGATGAAAACGGGCGGCGCTACCTGGATTTCTGCACCGGCATCGCCGTGTGCTCGCTCGGCCACTGCCATCCGCGGCTGGTCGAGGCCATCCGCGAGCAGGCGGGCAAGCTGCTGCACGTTTCCAACCTCTATCAGATCCCGCAACAGGCGGAGCTGGCGGAGGAAATCAACGTCCATCACGTCAAGCTGCCCGGCAAGTTGTTCTTCTCGAACTCCGGCGCGGAGGCCAACGACGGACTGATCAAGTCCGCGCGGCGCTTCGGCCACAAGCGCCCTCAGGGGGACGGCTCGCCGCGCTTCGAGGTGCTCACGTTTTCGCTTTCGTTCCACGGCCGCACGCTCGGCTCGATGTCCGCCACCGCCCAGGCGAAGATCCAGGAGGGCTTCGATCCGCTGCTGCCGGGCTTCCGCTATCTGCCGTTCAACGACGTCGCCGCGCTGGAAAACTCCATCCGTCCGGAAACCGCCGCGCTTCTGTTAGAGCCGATCCAGGGCGAGGGCGGAGTGAACGCGGCGACGGCGGAGTTTCTGCGCGCGGTGGCCGCCATGTGCCGGAAACACGATCTGCTGCTGTTGTTCGACGAGGTGCAGGCCGGCTTCGGCCGCTGCGGCGACTCGATGGCATGGCGCATGATCGCGCCGGAGATCGAACCGGACGGCATCTCGTGGGCCAAGGGCATGGGCGGCGGCGTGCCGATCGGATCCTTCTGGCTGTCCGACCGCGCCATTGATGATGAGGGCACCGCGCTTTCCTCGCTGATGGGGCCGGGTTCGCATGGCTCGACCTACGGCGGCAATCCGCTCGTCTGCGCGGCATCGCTCGCGGTGCTGCGCGAGATCCGCGAGAAGGAACTCGCGGCCCACGCGATCCTGATGGAGACGCGCATCCGCGAAACCATCCGCTCGTGGAACCTGCCCGTCGTCGAGGAAGTGCGCGGCGCCGGACTTCTGTTAGGCATCCGGCTCGATCCGGCGAACATTCCGACTCCCGAGGGTAAGACCGCGGCCTTGGTCGTGGTTTCGAAACTCATGGAGCGCGGCCTGCTGGTCCCGCCGGCCGGGCCGCACACGTTCCGCCTGCTGCCGCCGCTCAATGTGACCGAGGCGGAAATCGACGAGGCGCTGGAGATCATCAGGACAAGCCTTGTAGAGTTTGGGTCCGGTCGTTGACGGTTCTTTCGCCCGACGGTCACAGACCGCCGCTACAATCATCTCATTTGCCATGAAGCATCTTCTATCCATCGAACAACTCGGCGCCGCGGAGATCTCCGCGCTGCTGGACAGCGCCGCCGCGCTCAAGGCGGAGCGCGGGAACCACGCGACGCAACCGCTCGCCGGGCAGACCTGGGCCCTGATCTTCACCAAGTCCTCCACCCGCACCCGCGTGTCGTTCGAAGTCGGCATCCGCGAACTCGGAGGCTTCCCGATGTTTCTTTCGAAGAACGACATCCAGCTCGGCCGCGGCGAGCCGATCATGGACACCGCGCGCGTGCTCGGCCGCATGGTGCATGGCGCGATCATCCGCACCTTCGCCCAGCAGGATGTGGTGGATTTCGCCGGGTTTTCCGGGATTCCCACCATCAACGCGCTGACCGATGACGAGCATCCCTGCCAGATCCTCGCGGACCTGCTCACGGTGCGCGAGAAACTCGGCGGCTGGGAGGGGAAGAAGATCGCATTCATCGGCGACGGGTTTTCCAACATGACGCGCTCGTGGATGTGGGCGGCCAAGCGGCTCGGCTTCGAACTGGCCATCGCCTCGCCCACAGCCTGCCAACCGCCCGCGGATTTCCTGGCCGCATTGGATGCGCCGAATGTCAGCGTGACCGCGGATCCGCAAGTGGCCGCGAGGGACGCCCACGTCATCAACACCGATGTGTGGCTTTCCATGGGGCAGGAGGATCAAAAGGAGAAGGAACTCGAATTCGCCGGTTTCGAAGTGAACGCCGCGATGCTCGCCAACGCCGCTCCGGGACACATCGTCCTGCACTGCCTGCCCGCCTATCGCGGCAAGGAAATCAGCGCGGAGATTCTCGAATTGCACGCCGATACCATCTTCCAGGAGGCGGAAAACCGTCTGCACGCGCAGAAGGCGGTGCTGGTGGCCATCGCCGGATGAGGACGGCGGCCAACGGGCTTCTCCGAATGGGTTTCAATGGCAGGGACCGTTCTCCGCAACGGTCCGTCGATTGTGTGGCGGAGACGCATGCACATGAAACGCTTGATAATCGGCTCATGTTCGCTGGTTCGCCTTTCATTCTCGCGGACCGCCCGGTCCCTGCCATTTCAGGGCGGCGCTTTGAGGATCAGGAAGTCCACAAAGCATTCCCTGATTGCAATCCGGAGCGCGCGGTGCTTCGTTAGAGGTGCCATGAAAACGATTGTCGCCGCAGTGGATTTCTCAAACGCCACCCCCGGAGTGCTGGAGATGGCCGGACGTCTCGCCAAGTCCTTTGGAGCGCAGTTGCGTTTGTTTCACGCCGTGGAACCGGAGCCCAGCTACACCGCCTACGGGTTCACTCCCGACGAGTTTCCCGCCCTTCACGCCTATCAGGAGGAGGCCAAGCGCCGCGCGGCGAACAAGCTCGCGGAAGCGCTCGCCAAGGTGGCGCCGGACCTTCCCGCCACCACCACCCAGATCGCGGAGGGCAGCCCTTTGCACTGCCTGCTCGACTATGTGAAGGAGAGTGGTGCGGACATGGTGATCCTCGGTTCCCACGGACATGGCGTGATCGCCTCGCTTCTGTTAGGCAGTGTGGCGGAAGGCATGGTCCGCAAGGCCACCGTGCCCACACTCATCGTCCCGGCGAAACCGGAATGAGGTTTCGCATCAGCGCTCTCGGGATGCCTTCGGGCTTTCGATGATGGCAAAGCCGGTGTCCGGGGGCTTGTTGTAGGCCACATTCTGCAAGGCCACCGCAAGGCGGTATTGCGGGTCGTGCATCAGCGTGACAAAGCGGTGTTTTGTGGGGATCGCCGTGAGATGAAGGCGCATCGATTTGCCATCCGGGGCGGGAACGAGAAACTCCTCGCGCCAGTCGCCTAACAGATCGGCGGCGAGGTTCGGGCGCATGCCCGCGTGGCGGTTCCACCCGGCGCGGAAGGCCGGCGGCTCGGCCGAGGCGATGCGATGGAGTTTTCCCGACTCCCACTCCCATTTGAAAACTCCGAAGCCGCCGTAGATCTCGCGCAACCGGTCGCCGTCCCACCAGATCACCCAGTCCACGATGTGCGGCGCGGGACCGATTTCCCGGCCGCCGATGTCGTGGAGCTTGCTGCGGTCCCACCACACCTCGGCTCCCGGATGGCGCGGATCGATGTCCGCCACGACGCCGCCGCTGATGTCCACGCCCGGGCTTTTCGACCAGAGAACACGGCCGTCGCGCGCGTCGTGAAGTCCGACGCCGGGTGTGCCGAGTCTCACGGTGCCATTCTCGTTCTCGGTGGTGAGAAACAACTCCTTTCCCGGTCTCGCGGGATCAAACTCGCCCACGTGCAGCGCGTCGCCATGGCGGCGGCCGGTCGAGTAAAGGCCCTTGCCGTTGTCATCAATGGTCATCGCCTGATAGACGATCTCATCGCGGCCGTCCGCATCGACATCAGCCACGGCCAGCGAGTGACCGCCCATGCCGGAGTAAGGCGAGGCGTCCATGAACGGCGGGTGGCTGATGCCGGAATCGAACACCCAGCGCGAGGTGAGTTTCCGCCCGTCCCAGTCCCATGCGGCGAGCACGGTGCGGCCATACACGCCGCGACACATCACCAGGCTCGGGTGTTTTCCGTCGAGATAGGCCACGCACGCGAGGAATCGGTCGCTGCGATTGCCATAACTGTCGGTGCCGCCGTTTCCGCCGATGCCGCCCCAGCCGTCGATCGGAGCGCGGCCGGGGATGTAGTCCACCGTTTCAAGCACGGCTCCCGTCCTGCCGTCGAAAACGGTTAGAAACTCCGGACCTGATAGAATCCGGCCGTGGCGTTGGGTGTCGCTTTCCTTGTTGCGCCAGTCCCTGGTGGCGTCGCCGATGGTTTTCCCGGTGCCGTCCTTCGTGCCATCGGCGGTCTTGCAGGCGAGTTCCGCCCTCCCGTCGCCGTCGAAATCATAGACCATGAACTGCGTGTAGTGCTCGCCCTCGCGAATGTTGATGCCAAGGTCGATTCGCCACAGATGCGTGCCGTCGAGCTTGTAGGCGTCGATTACCGGCGTGCCGGTGATGCCGGGGAACGAGTTGTCACGGCCTTTGGAAACCTGGTGCAGGATGATTTCATATTGCCCGTCGCCATCGAGATCGGCGGCGGAGGCGTCGCCGGGCCGGTAGTCGTCGATCGGCTGGATGGGAATCTCGATGTACGGTTTGGCGAGTGGTTTCACCTGCGGTGAGGCCTCACCCTCGCGTCCGTCGATGATCGGACGGACGAAGTAGGCATCCGCCGGTTTCGCATCCATGAATCCGGTGGCTCCGGAGAGCGGCTCGCCGGTGGCGCGGGAGGATTTTCCATCGGTGACGCGGTAAAGGTGGAAGGTGGTTTTTTCCGGATCACTCGCCAGCAGACGCCAGTTCACCCACACACCGCCGTCGGCCGCGGGCACGGCCACCAACCCGCGGTCGAGGGTTTCCATGCGACGGCTTTCCGCCGCGCTCGCCGTGATCGCGAACAGGGCGGGAAGGAAAAGATGGCGGGGACGAAATCGCATGGCGGACCCTAGGATAACGTCACGACGCGGTGACTCCGCTGTCACCCGAACGGAGGATGAGACCGGGAATTCCGATTGCGGCCGCGAGCCATCCGGAGCAAACTGCCGCCGATGGCAAATCCGCACGACCATCCCACGGCGCTCAAGGATCTCCAGGACTCGATCTATCGGGAAAAGGTCCTGCGCGCCCGCGCGATGACGCCTGAGGAGCGGTTTGATGCGGGGTTCGAAATCACAAACGACGTGTTTAGGCGAATGCTTACCGGAGCCATGTGGGACACTGAAGGCATGGACACCGATGCCGGATGGCGGGAGGTCGCAAGACGGTTGGACCGATTGAGAAGAGTTCACGATGCGGGGCGTTTCACCTCCGTGCCGCCAGCCGGATACCAACCATGACCATTGAAGAACTGGCACTGAAAGTCATCCGGGCATGTGAGGAAGTCCGCTCCGAGCACATGGTTACCGGGGCTTTCGCTTACAATTACTACGGCATTCCGAGGTCCACGAAGGATTTTGACGTGGTCGTCGATGTGAGGAACAAACGGTCGATGGGTGAAATCATTCGCATTCTCGAACCTTACGTGGAATTCGGAGGGCAGGTCCAGTTTGACACGCTCACATGGGGTCGCCGCCACATTGGCCGGGCGAGAACCGGGCCGGTCTATCAGGTTGAATTGTTCGAACTGTTCGAGGACCCGTTTGTGCTATCCCAGTTTCATCGCAGGAGGAAGCTGCGCTCCGTCCAGCTTGGCCATGACACATGGCTTCCCACCGCCGAGGACATCGTGGTCCAGAAGCTCCGTTGGGGAAGATCCAAGGATCTTGACGACGCCCGCGACGTCCTCGCCGTTCAAGGGCCCGAAACGCTGGACATGGAATACATCGAGGAATGGTGCGGAAAACACGGCACCTCCCAGCGCCTCAGGGAGATACTCGAAAGCATCCCGCCGTTATGAGTGCTGGGAACTGAAAACCGGAGGGTGCGATTCCTTTGCGCTGTTCTTCCAGAGACGGCAATCAGGGTGATCGTCAAGCGATGGATCGTTCCGTTCCTCCGCTGTGATTCACAGTCATTCTCCTCCAAGCATGAAATCGGTGCGACGTCTCGGGGCATTCCTCATGGTGATCCTGATTTACGTGACATGTCTCGCTGCTGGCAATTATTGGCTGAGCCAGTGGGTTCGGTTTCGCGATGTGGCGGACTGGCCGTCGGTGGAAGCGAGAATGGTGGGCCAAAAGGGCGGCCGGTTTTCCTATCGCTCCGAGTCAAGGGAAGGCGCTCGCACCGGAACTGTGGACGCGACCTTCGTCACTTTCGAATACACCGTGGATGGCAGGACCTATCCGGGCCATCTGGCCACACCGGATGGCGGAGGATTGCCCTTGAATCCGTTCGGCGAACCATGGCGTGCCTTTTACAAGCCGGAAACCCCGGAACTCGCCGTGTTGTCTCCGACCCCATACGAGGGCACCGGTTGGTTGATGACCGCATTGGTGAGTGGCATGCTCGTGGTCATTCACCTATGTTTCACCGTGCCTGATCTGGTTCTGAGGTTCCGGCTTTGGAGAGCCGTGCGAAAGTGATCACTTCCAATTTGGCCTCATACCACTTCTCACCATCAAGATGACGAATGGGGAACGATGCAATGGAGCGCGGAATTCATTCCGCCCGGCGAAGCATGAAAATTTCGTGCGGAATGAATTCCGCGCTCCGGCCGGAGAGTCCTCTTGATTCTGCGATCCTCCCTCACTTCGCCAGGAAATACCCGCGTTGTTTTTCCGAGATGGGCATATGGAGGTGTTCCATGACGGCGAGCATGTCTTCCCAGACCTGGCGTTTGACGGCGTTGCTGCCGCCGCTTTGGAGGAGGTAGCTGGGGTGGTAGGTGACGCGGGTGGGGATGCCTTCGAAGTCGTACCAGCGTCCGCGCATGGCGGTGACGGCGCCGGTGAGGCCTAACAGGCCTTCGGCCGCGGTGCCGCCGAGGGCGATGACGCACTGGGGGCGGATGATGGCGAGTTCCTCGCGGATGAAGGGCATGCAGGATGCCATTTCCTCGGGAGTGGGCTTGCGGTTGTTGGTGGTCTGGCGCGGGGTGGCGGGGCGGAACTTGACGATGTTCGAGATATAAACTTCCTCGCGGGTGATGCCCATGGCCTTCAGGATGTCGTTGAGTTTTTGTCCCGCGGGACCGACGAAGGGTTCGCGTTCCTTTTCCTCCTGATAGCCGGGGGCCTCGCCGACGAGGACGATGCGGGCGTCCGGGTTTCCGGTGGCGAAGACCATTGTTTCGCGCAGCGTGCCGAGTGACCGGGCGGGTTGCCAGTTTTCCGCCTGCTGGCGGAGGGCGGCGAGGCGTTCGGCCTTGGAGCCGCTGCCATGGGCAACGGTGGCGGCCGCCGGAGCGGGGGAGGGGGAGCTTGCCGGGGCTGCGGGGCGGATGCCCTTGGCGGCGCGGAGGTAGAGCTCGCGCAGGCCGTCGCGGGCGCCGTCGTCCAACAGAATGTGGCTCACCCCGCGGGCCTGTTCGGCCTCGAGGAAATCAATGACGGCATCGACGGGACGGGACACGGAGGAGAGGCTAGGCGGTGGGGGCTGGCGACGCAACCGTCGGGTTGGGCGGAAGTGTGCCGTCGGGCGGCGGCGCAAAGCATTCTTCGGCGGGGCGGCCGCCGGTGAGCGGGGCGAGGTCGTCGTAGGTCACCCGTTCGGACGGGGGCCAGAAGACGCCTGCGGAGATTCGTTGGACGATCCATGCGGTGCATGCGCGGGCGGCGTCGAGGGTTTCGCGGTCGAAGTCTTCCCAGGGGTCGATGGAAACGTCCGCCTCGGTGCCGCCGAGTTTGAGGTAGCAGGGTTGGGAGAGGACGCCGTCGCGGTCGAGGATGGCGCAGGCGTAGAGCGGGAGCTGGAGGTTGTGCCAGATGTAATCGGCGGGTTTGGCACCTTCGGTGGTGCGGAACCATGCGGGGGTGTTTTCCGGCAAGTGGGCGGGGCGGTGGCTGTTGGCGGTGATCTTGCGGAGGTGGGAGCGGAGGACGTTTTCGACCTTGCCGGTCTTGTAATCGATGACGCGGAGGGTGCCGTCGTGGCGGTTGCGGTCGATGCGGTCGATCTTGGCGACGACGGTGTGGTTGCCGAAGGTGAGTTCGAACTTGTGCTCCACCTCGATGACTTCCCAACCCGAGGCGCGGTGGTTGGCCTGGACGCGTGCGAGCCATGCGAGGCGCTGGCGCAGGGACTCGGTCTGGATTCTAACAGCGAGCGGAGGGTTTCCGCCGAACCACGATGCGGTCACGGCGTCGAGTTCGCGGGAAAACCAGGCTTCGAGCGCTTCGGTCTTGCTGAGATCGCGGGCTTCGGGATCGCGGCCCCAGGTTTCGAGCACGGCGTGGGCGACGTTGCCGAAGTCGCGCTGGTTCCACTCGACGCGGTCGGGCTCGGGTTTGGACATGCCGGCGGAGTGTTTCAGATAGAAACGGAACGGGCAGGCGAGCCAGTCGCGCAGCGAGGTGGCGTTGAGGCGTTGTTTGGTCTCGCGGTGCTGGGGCTGCCATTTCCAGTCGGCGTGCCAGCGGAGACCGGCTTCGGGTGGCTGGACTTCGCGGAAGAGGAAGGAAACGCGGTCCGGCAGCGCGTCGCGATCGGTGGTTAGAAGCAGGCGGGATGGCAGCAGCGTGTCGCCACCGGCACCGGACTTGGCGCAGATGAGGTCCACGCGTCCGGCGGTGCGGCGCGCCCCGATCATGGCGAAGTGGAGAAACGCGTCGCGCGCGGCGCGGCGGGAGTTATGGGTGAGGCCTAACAGTTTCGAGGCACCCTCGCCGAGCCATGGATCGCCGGCGGTGGTGGCGGGCACGCGGCCTTCGTTCATGCCGCAGACGACGAGGTGGCGGCCGGGCTCGAAAAACAGTTCCAGCCAGCCCTGCACGTCGATCACCCGACCGTCCGGCGGCACCGGAGCGGGGCGGGGGATTTCGGCGAGCAGGAGCTCGAGCCAGAAGGTGGCACCGCGCGGGAAGGTGTCGATGATCGGCGCGGCTTGTTCGAGCCATGCGGCGATGTCATCCGCCTCCGGGGCGTCACGCGCGGGATCGCCGAGCGTTTCTAACAGATTGGTGAGCGTGTCGGGAAACGGATCGTTGTGAAATGCGGCACGGTGGCGTTCGAGCTGGGTGAGGGCCCGCATGAGCTCCTGCGCGGAGCTGCGCTCGTCCTCGCTGCGGAAATGGTCCTGCGAGATGAAGCGCTGGATGTCGGCGGTGCTGGTGGCCATCGACTGATCCATGAGGCGGCAGAGCGTGGCGGTCTTGGACGCGCGTTTTCCCCCGACGAGCCGTGCGCACTCGGGAAGTGATAACAAATCCCTGACCACCGTGAGGCGTCCGGTTTCCAACCACTGCGCCCAGGTTTTGAGAAACCTCGGCAATCCGGCAATCGCGGGCTGCGATGAGGGATCGAAGGCCGCCCATCCTCCGCTGGAAAACACCCTGGCCACCGCGCCGGACACTTCGGGATCGGCACAGCCGAGGGCGACCTGGTCCGATGGCAGCCCGTGTTCGCAGACGGCATGAAATGCCTCGGTCGCCTGTTGCCCGGCATCGGCTGCCAGACGGACGGAGCCGAGTGGGCCATCGGGCCACGGTTGGTGGCGCTCGTTCCATGATTCGAGCGGCAGGCCCAGTGGCGAGAAATGTTCCGCTTCCTCCCCGGGCGCGCCGATGAGCACGGTGACCGGGCCATGCCATGACTCGAGCGCGCGTTCCAACAACCCCGGCATTTCGGTGACTCCGGCGACGATGATGCCGGTGATGTTCTCGGGAATGGCCACACCACCGGCGAGCACGCGGCTGCGGCTGCGGAGTTTCAAGGCCGCTAGGTGTTTCTCCATGCGGGCTTCGAGTTTCGCCAGATCACCCCAGCGGCTGCCGTCGCCGGTTTGGCCGAGTGTGCGGGCGGCCGATGCCAGCGTGTGGCCGTTTTCCTGAAGCCGCCGCCGCAGCCGGGTGAACTCCCCGGCCAGCCCGCGCGCCCAATCGCCCGCAGTGTCCGGGGGCTCGGGAAACAAATCGGGAAACTCCGACCAGTCCGCCACCGCAGTGAGCGTCTCGTGCCACAGCAGCCGCTCCAGCCAGTCCGGCGCGATGTCCGGATGCCCGGTTTTCAGGAACCACGCGGGCGTCACGATTCGCGGCGAGAGCAGCGCTCCGGTTTCCTCGGCGAGCTTCTCCCTAAACCGCCGACCGCTCTGTGAGGTTGGCACGATGACGAGAAACCCGGCCAGTTCATCCCTTCGTTCGAGCCACCAAGCAGCCGCCCGGTTCAGGAACGGCTCGTCCCATCCGATGAAAACCCTCGTCACCATGCCCGGATTCCATCCCAGCCTCCCGCCGGTGGAAATGAAAATTCCCCATTTGGCGGCCCACGGCCGGAAATGGGAGATTGACGCGACGTATGGCCATTGTAAATATCCCGGTGTCCCCCTTTTGTGAATGAAAACCTTGTGTTTGATGAATGTTGGTAGGCAGCGTGTCCGGTTCTTCCGCGAAAGGCCGTGCATCCGAGAGAGGGGCTTCGCATTGGTGGTTTCGATCAGCCTGATGATTCTGCTGACCGTGGTCGCGGTGGGTCTGCTTGGACTGGCAGCGGTCGAATTGCGGCGCTCGTCGAGTTCGGATGCCCGCGTGACCGCCATGGCCAACGCCCGCCTCGGCATCATGCTTGCCATCGGCCAACTGCAGTCCGAATTGGGCGACGACCGCCGCATCACCGCCGACGCCTCGATGTTCAACGGCACCGGAAACCCCCATGCCGTGGGAGTTTGGAACGGCTGGTCGCCGAATCTCGCCGCACAGCCCCCCGTTTCCGGGGCCGCGCGCACCAACTACACCGGTCCGAAAAGCCAGAACGGCTTCCGCTCGTGGTTGGTCTCCGCCCCCGATCCGCAGAGCATTCGTCAACTCGACTGGCACAAGAACAGCCAGTCGGCCACCGCCGGATTCGAAAAACTCTTCGATGCCGACACCTCGGGATTCGACCTCGGAGCGGTGAAAATCCCGCTGGCCTCGCCCACCCGTCCCGGGTCGGTCGCTTGGGCCGTCACCCAGGAAAACACCAAGGCCCGCATCAACATCGGCGTCGAGGATTCGAAGCGCATCTCGCTCGAAGACCGCCTGCAAACCCCATCCCGCCCGGACCTTTCGAACTCGGCCTCACTCAAACAACCGACCAGCGAGTGGACGCGCCGCTCGTCGGTCGTTTGCCGACTGCCCCAGGCTTCGCTCGACGAGGCGTTCGGCGCTACCCGCGATACCATCGCCGCCGCCGCCCGCGACTACACCACCGAGTCGCTCAGCCTGCTGACCAACCCGGTCAAGGGTGGCGTGAAAGCCGACCTCACCACCGGTTTCGACATGCCGGATGCGGATTTCGCCAGTGACACATGGAGCGATACCTGGGGGAAGGTGACCAATCCGTTCCGTAGCACCACGGTCCGGGAATACAAGGGCCAGCGCCCGCTGTTCCAACCCTTCTCCGGAAACGCGCAGGCCACCGTGAACATGAATTTCCCGCCCGCCTCGGTGGAACACAAGTTCAACGTCAACGGCGTGGCGACCTTCGACATGATGCGGGCCTATTACCGCACCTACCGCCACCTTTACTCGTCTTCCGGCGGCACGACCGCCTTCGAGCGGCCCTACTCGCATGTAGGCATCCCGACCACGGTTCCCGGCCGGCCCGATGGCGTTAAAACCCAGCCCTCGCTCGCTCCCGTGCTCGACCGTGTGAATCTCGTGATGAGCATCTATGCCAAGTCCAATGGCACTCTTTGCATTTTGCTAACTCCCTTTGTCACCATCTGGAATCCCCACAACGTGGACATCGAGACCGAAGGCCTCGTGGTGTATCCGTGGATCGACTTCGCGGTGTTCTGGAACTGGCGGGTGACCGCCAGAACCGGCTCGAGCCCCGGCGCCTGGGGCACTTCACTGTCCCGCTTCGTCGGCGAGGGCTATGACGGCCACGGCCGTTCTGTTAGACCTTACTTCTACCTTCATCTGACCCAAAGCGGCGGAAGGGTCTCTCCGGGGGCGCGGACCATCAGTCCGCCGATTCGTCTGGAACCCGGCGAGGTGCGCATGTTCTGTCTGGCGGAAACCGACCGCAGGGATCTGGAAACCCTCGGCAACCCGACGCTCCGCACCTGGAGAATGCGTCCGGTCGGCAGCGCCTCGGACATCAGCAACTCGCTGCGCGGCGGCATCGCCCTCAACATGCTGAAATCCATCGGCGGCGGCAGCAACTTCAACTATCAGCTCAAGCCCGGCGATGTGGTGAACTCCAACCGCGTCGAGTTCGACCGCAATACCTATTACTACATCGTCAACATGGCGGATTCGTGGCATATCAAGAATCCGACCGTCGAACTGATGGTCAACTCCCGCCCCGCGCAGGGCCAGCTTCCCGCGCTGTCGCCCACGCCCAACCTCCACTTCTACGGCCAGATCCATTCGGGACCGGCGTTCGGCAAGGGGCGCGACTCGTTCACCTATCCCTCGTATCGCTTTGAGGAGATCAACGAGCGGCCGCAGCCCGTTGGCAGCGTTCTCACCTATCATCGCACCGCCCTCACCGGCACGTTGCCGCAGTCGGACCTGATGTTTACCACGAATCCGCGTCAGGCCTACGTGACCCAGTATCTCGGTGCGGGTGGAAAATTCCAGTCCGGTCCGCACTACGAAAGCCTGATGCAGGGCGGCACCTCGCTGAGCCAGCTCGCCATGGAAACCACGCCGGACGGCCGCAAGGCGTTCTACGGCCCGTCGCACAGTTCCAACACCGGCCGCTCCAACCTCGCGTTCTTCGAAATCCCGCGCTCGCCCACGCTTTCGCTCGGTTCGTTCCAGCATTGCGACCTCACGGCCACCGCGTTCGGCTGCCCGAGCCAGATCGCCAATTCGTGGGCCTCGCCCTATCTCTCCTCCGCGGCCGTGGCCAACCGCGTGACCAATGCCGGCGGTGGCGAACCGATCTCACCGCTGCTCGGCGTTTATGATGTCTCCTATCTCGCGAACGAGGCGCTGTTCGACGAATTCTATCTGTCGGGAGCGGCCCCGCGCTTCGGATCGCGCCGATCCAACACCGGCAGCCCGAGCGTTTGGGATCAGGACCAGATTTCCGAAGACCTCACCACCAACAAGGTGCTGGATAACTTCTTCGCCAATCCCCGCTCCGCCCCGCTGAGAAATCCCCGCATGCTGCCCCACGACGGCGGCTTGCCGATTTCCAAAATCCGCGAGCGGCTGGAAGGTCCGGCCAAGAGCGTGCGCCTCGCCGCCCACCTGATGTATGAGGGCGGTTTCAACGTGAACTCGACCAGCGAGGAGGCATGGATCGCCGTGCTCTCCAGCCTGCGCGGAGCCAAGCCCGCCTCCACCGACAAGACCGCCCAGTCGCGCTTCCGCCACATCCTCAGCAGTGCCCCGGCCAACATGGCCGAGAACGACCCATGGTCCGGATTCCGCACGCTTTCCGACGCGGATGTGAAACTGCTCGCCAAGAACCTCGTGCAGGAAATCAAACTACGCGGCCCCTTCCTCTCGCTCGGCGAATTCGTCAACCGCCGCGTTTCCTCCGATCGGAACATGAACCTGTCCGGAGCCATTCAAAGCGCCATCGACAAGAGCAACCTCAACCGCGGCGCCTCCTATTCCACCTTCAACACCTCGCTCTATCCGAATCCCGAAAACCTCCCGAACGCGAACACCGGCACCAACACCCCCGGATGGCTCTCGCAGGCCGATGTCCTCCACGGCCTCGCACCCTGCATGACCGTGCGCTCGGACACCTTCATCATCCGCTCGCTCGGCGAGGCGAAATCGGCCGACGGCCGCGTGCTCGCCACCGTGCGCCTCGAAGCCGTCGTCCAGCGCGTGCCCGACTGGGTGGACAACACCGACGATGCCGCCGCGCCGATCACCGAGTTGAAATCCACCGCCAACCGCAGCTTCGGCCGACGTTTCACCGTGGTATCACTTCGTGAAATCTCTCTCGATCCCGATGGCGATCCGATCTAACCATTCCGCGCATGCCCCTGTCCCGCTCTCTCGCCGCCTTCGGCATCCTCGCCATCACCGTTGCCTCATTGTCCGCCGCCGCGCCGCCGCGCGCGCTCGCATGGGATGACACCGTCGCCGAGCGCAAGCTTGAGTTCGTGTCCGGCGAGTCAAGCGTGCCCATCACCGACATGCACCCGTCCAAGCGCACCGGCCCGCTGCGCGTCAAGGGCAAGGGCCCCTTCTTCATCCGCGCCACCGACAAGGGCCCCGGCCCCGACGGCAAGCCGATCCAGCGCGCGTGCCCGATTCCGGAAACCGTCACCCGCCCGCTGATCCTGCTGATTCCGGACGAATCCCACGCCACCGGCCTGCGCACCCTCGTCGTCGATGACAACCCTGCCGGTTTCTCCTGGGGCACCTACCGTTTCATCAACGCCACGCCCAAGGAACTCGTGGTCCAGCTCGAACAGAAGGCCGTGAGCGTGCCCACCGGATGGAAACCCGTGGACCTCAACCTCGGCGGCGAAACCCGCGGCATCGGTGCCCGCGTCGCGCTTGCCGAACAGATCGAAAAGACCATCTACAGCGCGGTGTGGGAATACAACCAGGAGGTCCGCACCCTTTGTTTCCTCGTCCCCGGCACCGATCCGCGTCTCAGCCCCGTCGCTTTCAAGTCCATCCCCGAGGACAAGCTGCTACTCCAGCTCCAAAGCGAGGAGTCGAAGCCCGATTGATCCCTCAGCGGTCGGCGAACCAGTTGGCCAGTGCCCGCGCGAGAAACAGGATCACCACCACCAGCAACACCGCGAGCACGGTTCCGACGAGATACCACATGTCGGACTGATCCGCCCGACACCGCCCACAGTCAAGCGCGGGTGCGGTGCGAATTCAGGGAATCAATTTCTTTTTTCCTGTTGTTGTCTGCCGGTGTATTGCGACTCATCCGGTGGGTTGGGATCGAGATTGGGCATTCTTCACGCCCATCTGCCCTCGAAAGGTTTCCGCTCACTTCAAATTGAGGAAAATATCTGGCCACTCGCATTCTAGCGCTTTTTTCAATCGCAGTAAAACACCTAGCGACGGCCAGCGTTTTCCCGCCTCAATGCTTTGAAAATACCGAGAACTGATTTCGACTTTTTCCGCCATTCTTTCCTGCGTCATACCCAATCTGTTTCGCAAGCAGATGACGTTCTGCCCGAACTGCTTGAGGTGGGTTGCCGAAAGATGCCTCACTGGCCTTTCAGGTTTCACAAGTCGCTTCGTTCCAACACGATCACTTGGATCGTTTTTCTTGACTGCAAAATCGCAGGCCGATAGCAGCTTTCACATCGTTACAAACGATCATCCATGAGTCCGATTCCATTCGTCATTTTCACCCTCATCGCAGGCGCTTCGCACCTTTACTCCCAAAGCGAACCCGCAGGAACTTATCAGGAAGACACCACGGCTCGCGCATCAGAAGCCCGCATCCTCCACCCCATTCCCGACGGCACGCCACCGCCACCCGCGCCGCCAAAGCCGGAATACCCCATCGCCAGCCGCGAAATCCTCTCCACCAAAACCCACCAGCAAGGCGGACGCGACATCACCATCCGCCGCATCAAACCCATCGCCCTGCCCCCGCCACCAGCCCCAGCGGAACCCGCTGCAGTATCGGAAGAATTCACCCAGCGCCTCGCCGAATACCGCGAAGCCCATCCCCGCAGCGGCATGCTCTTTCTCGGGGCCACCGTTTACCGCCCCAAGGACGGCCCGCCGCGCAGCCTCGTCCGCTACTGGCCCGAAGGCGGCCGTGAAATCACCTTCTGGTCCTCCGCCAACTTCGCGCTCATCGCCGGAGGCATTCAGTCCTTCGCCGATCGGGAAGGCCACGAACATCATATCTTCATGAGCTGGGGAACCGTGGACATCGACCGCATGACCGAACTGCTGGCCGCCAACGGCCGCACTTATCTTACTCCTGAAATTCCCGATTTCCCCGAAGGCAAAGCCACCTATCAGATCATCGGCCAAGCCCCGCCCGCCAAACACCTCGCCGCCATCCAGGCCCTCCACGACATCTATCACAACGACCACACCAAACTCCTGACCGCCTACCAAGGCCGAGAACAAGCCCGCATCGAACGCGAGGCATATCTCAAGGCCAACCCGCCCCAGCCCCAAAACATCACCCTCAATTACTGGCGCACCACCAAACCCGCAGCCGACCGGAAAGGAGTATCCAAGTGAAGCGCTTCTTTCCGCACGCCGCGCTCTGGCTTCTTACCTCCGCCATCACGTTCGCCATGGTCGATACCAACGACAACGCCGTAAGCGATCTCTGGGAAAGGCAACACAACAACGGCGAACTTTACCCCTCAACCTTCGACCCCCAGGCCGATCCCGACCAGGACGGCTGGACCAACGCCGAGGAAGCCGCCGCAGGCACCGATCCCTTCGACCCCAATCCCCCCGACGGCCTCGTACAACCCGAAATCCTCCACACCCCCGCCGTCATGGGCGAGGAAAACGGCCAGCCCGTCATCATCACGCCAGAGGCAGTCACCGTCAGTTGGCCCACCCTCGCCGGCAAACAATACACCTTGCTCTTCTCCCCGGATCTTGACGAAGAAAACTGGGCCACCGTCGACGAACCCTTTGTCGGCGACGGCGACATTCACCTGTTCCACTTCCTCATCTCCGGAGCCGCCGACAAGCGATTCTGGCGCGTCGCCGTGCAAGACACCGACACCGACGGCGACACTCTAACCGATTCCGAGGAACACTCCATCGGCAGCAGCCGGTTTTTCGCGGACACCAACCACGACGGCATCAGCGATGCCGATGCGTTGCTGGCTGGGGCCGATCCCTCGGCCGACACTCCGGATGGAAACGGGGACGGCGTTCCCGACAACCAGGTTTACTCGATTGTGATGGAGACGCTGATGGAGAACAAGCTCCTGAGCCCGTTGCCATGGTTCGAGGCGCTCACCGGTGTCGATCATTCGCACCGGTATCTGACGAAGGTGGAATCGGAAACCTATTCCATCTCCGACTCTCCAAGATACCAAGCCATCGCGGATGGTGTTCGCAGCGTGAGGGAAACTTGCAAGAGTCAGGCCGGCGAGTTGGGATACCAGCCGCCGGAAGTGAACGGAGTTACCCTGGCCAAATGGCGCGAGACCCATCAGATCGAACTCGGGCAAGGTGAATCCATCAACTGGGATGCCCCCCAATCCACCGTCGTCACCATCCCGACGACAGCCACCGTGGCGACCACCACAACCACCACCACAAGGCCATGGTCGGTCGAAAAGGATGGCAACTCCGTCCGAAGCGGCACCGAGACCACGGTTGAAACGGACAGGGTGGAGTTGTCCGACTCCATCACGGTCCAGCAACTTTGGAGTGCCTTCAAATCGCGGGCATGGGAGGAAGACGCCGTCGGCTGGCAGAGAACCGGACCGCCCTTGTATCCGGATCCGGCCGACATCGATCCCGGCACCGCCGATTACATCCGTTATGCCTACCAATCCGGCGAGGTGCCGTTGACCGCCGTTCTCTCGTGGCCTGAATTCGGCGGGGCGGGGAGATCCGCCGATGGCAGGCTCAAGGCGGTGTGTTGGCGCTGGATCCGGTTCAATCCGCTCAATCCCGGCCAGTATGAATACGCCACCCCTCCGGCGGGCCATTCGAAATCGTATCATTTCATGGTGATGAAACGCGAGCGGGATGACACGAACAGCGAGATGCCGCACGCCGCACAGGGAGTGATCGAACTTCGCTGCGAGGGCGGCACGGCGTCGGACGGGTGGAACGATGTGGACATGTCGGTTTTCGCCCCATACCGCGTGAATGATCCCTGGAGACTTCAGGTGATGGATTTCACCTCTTGGGGAAGCACCGATGTGCTGCTCCGCGGTTGTCCGGCCGGTTTGCGCAAGAGGATACCGGTCATCGCCGATGAAAGTGAGGAGGCCACCTGGCATCGTCTGGAGCCGGTGGCTTCGATGCCGCGCGAAGTGCCCTCACCGGGCGTGGAGATTCACCGGAAGGATCTCATTGGAGATGAAATCATGATTTCGGCAAAGATATATGATCCGGTGGCCGATGTGCTGGAGGCCCAGCTGGCCAAGGCCTGGGTGAACGGGCGTGAGGTGGAACCGGACGCCGGAGACAAGCCGGGGGTCTTCCGCCTGCGGGATTATCCCTACAGGCTTTTCCCCGGGCGGAATGAAATCACCGTGACGGTGGAGAACGCGCTGGGGGCCCGCGGTCATGAGACCATCGTGGTTGAGGGTGACGGGGAGAGCGGCTACGAACTCGTCGGCGAACCGCAACGGGTTCCGGAAACACCCGCCTATCCCACCGTGTTCCAAACGCCCGGCGCTGAGGCCAGCGAGTTCACTCTGAACCTCGCGGGCAAGACCGTCCAAGCGGTGACGGAAGAAAAATTTCCCGGTCCGTTCGGAGAATGGTGGCATCAGACCAAGCCGTTCCTGGCTGTAAACCAGCCGGAGACCGCGACAGCCGAACAGCTCGCGGCCATTCCTTCAGGCAAGCCGCTGTTCGTCACGGAACTCGGGCAAGACCTCGCCATCGAAACCTCGTTTCCCGGAAACGCGCCCTCCAACATCACAGTGCCGCAGTGCGGCGTGGAACTGTCATCCCCGGGACCGGTGGAAATCCTCGAAACCGCCGACCTTGACCCCGTGCTTTCATTCAAGGCCCGCAGGATGGGCGGAGTACCGGTCATCCGGGCCACACTCACCACCTATCGTGGGGACGGAACGCTGCAAGATATGGCTGCCAGGCTGCTGGAGTCCTATCAGGACGCATGGCAAGCCCTGCCTGCGCAAGGCAAGGACGCGGTGATCTCCTTTGAAGTGGATGATCTCGAATTCGAGGAAGGCTACAATGCCCTAGAGTTCAGCTTCGGCGCTTCGCCATATCTCAGTCATTCCGGGCGTCTTGACTCCTTCCGTTTCCCGTCACCGGAAAAAGCCGGTGTCCGCGTCTTCTCCGCGAACCGGATCAGAGACACGGTGCTTGATGGCGTCACCGGCCGGATGGGCGACATCTGGTATCCCGTGGAACCAAACGCGGACCTCGCCGCGCTATCCGCCGATCTCGTCGCCAGCGGCTGCCATGTGGTCGGCATGACCGATATGAGCGAATGCTTCGACGACGCCCCGCTCAAACGCTCCTTCCTCGTGCGCGGCCCGCCGGGCAACACCTTCCAGGCATTCAACCAACTCTACGCGGCGCAGCAGCGCGAACAAAGGGCCCAGACCTTCGATGCGGAAGGAATGCACGGCGCGGCCCTCGCCGGAGAACTCGACCGCGTCCAGACCGATGAGGATCTCCCCGCATCCGCACGAAACGCGCTGTCCCTCGAAATCGCCGAGACCTATCAACTCCACAACGGCTACGAGGACTTTGTTCCCAAAACCCATCCGCCATACGTCGATCCCGGCACCGGCGTCCCGCAGCCGAACTCCTGGACCATGCGCGGCAGCTCCCTTCCGGACCACTCCCAGTCCAATCCCGGTCCCTGGACCGTCACCAACACCCTTGGCGATCCCGCCCGCGCCATCAGCGCCAACGGCAAAGCCATCATCGACACCACGGCGGAAGACACCGCCTACCACGCCACCACTCCCGCCACCGCGCCTTGGGATCTGGCCGGAGCGCGGGCGGTTTCCATGCGCTTCAAGCTGCTCGCCCACGACACGGCCAATGGTCCCGACGGAGCGTTCCAGCTCGCCCTCGGCGATGGCACCCGCGTCTGGACCTGCCGGGTGGCACCGGCACTCGTCAACGTACCGGGAACCAACATCACCCTGCCCGCCGCCAAGTTCCCCTCCGGCCTCATCGACGGACGCTTCCACACCCTCCAGCTCAATCTGTCCGGCACCGGCAACGACGCCGTGGTCAGCATCGACGGTGAGGTTCTTACGGCCACCGCCGCCTCGCAGTCCGGCACCCTCAACGGCATCGCCTTCGGCGACCCCGGCACCGGAATCGCCGGGAAGTTCGAAACCGAAACCCTCCGTTTCGAGAACAGCGACCTGCGCTATCAATACGGCGTTCACGACGCCGACGCCTATGCTGACAGCGACGAAATCGACGGACTCAACAACGTCATGCTCTACCTTCGCAGCAAGGGGCAGGAATTCCGCACCTCCGCCATTGCCCGCTGGGTGAAACTCCTCGATCCACGCGTGTATGAGTGGCTTCTGGAAGCCTACACCACCAAACGCGACGACGGAGCCGAACAGGAGCTTCACATCCTTGCCAACACCGATGTCTGGTTAGGCTCAATTGTCAGCCGCAACGTCTCCACCGATCACGGCAGCGCCTTCGACCTTTGGGACACCAGGGTCAGCCACACCCTTGTCCTCGACAAGGAGAAGACCAGCTTCTGGTCAAGCGATCATGTCCGCAACGAAATGGAACTCGCCGGCATCCTCATGGCCTGGGTGTACGCGCAACAGGACTACAAGGTCTGGCTCGCCGAGGTCGAAGGCGGCGGCACCGGCATCGACGGCATCCTCATCGAGAAAAAGCACCTTGTCGAAAACATCGCCAAGTGCGCCAAACGCGTCGAGACCACCCTTGAGGTCGGCGGCGAGATCGCCATCAGCATGACCAACGAGTTCGCCGACTACGCGATCACCATCAAGGACATCAGCCAGGGCGAATACATGGCCATGGTCGGCTTCATCCCCCTCGTCCCCAGCTCGACCGCGAAGGTGTTCAAATTCATGGACGAGGCCGCCGACGAGGGGGAGGAGGTCATCGAGGAAATTCACCAGCTCTCCACGAAACTGGATGACTTTCCGGAGGATGCTAACAAGTGGTGGGACGAAGGCTTCGATGATTGGCGATATCCTGAGCCTGAGAAAATCTTTGCTAATGCAGATGATCTAGGGGCCGTTACCAGAGCCCGGCAGCTTGTCTCCTCCAACCTAATACCTAACAGTAGTTGGACTGGACAGCGGTTGCTAAGAGCCTGTCTGAAAAATATCTCAGCATGCGATTCTGCGCAGCATAAGCTTGATCATTGCGACTTGAATCATTGCCACCGAATGTTCTGGAAGAACCTCAAAATCACGAATCAGTCGTCGGTTG
>Ga0315904_10003469_pt1 | contig 23151 bp, 39 predicted proteins | sample LakEriMetagenome_6_FD_203529 | JGI IMG/M metagenome (GOLD analysis project Ga0315904, IMG submission 203529) | Freshwater fungal communities from buoy surface, Lake Erie, Ohio, United States - Buoy 12 MA120 | ecosystem: Environmental > Aquatic > Freshwater > Lake | place: USA: Lake Erie, Ohio... | reverse complement strand
AGAATTGGAAGAATCTGTAAATGATGAATTAGAATACTTAACTAGTATTGGAATGGAACCTATAGATAAAATTGTGGCCGGTGATTATACGATGATTCTAATAAAGAATGAAGATGGATCACATGAAATTGCATTAACTTCAGGAGAACAATCATTTACAACACATCAGTCTCAAATTAAAAGATCTCCTGTGATTGGTAGAAAAAATCAAATTGAAATTTATAAAAAATTAATACATAAACTTGGAGAATGGGTGAATCGTTATGCACCACTAGATATAGGTACTATGAATCAAGTTCGCTCATCACGATATTGGAAATTACTTAAACGAAGTGGATTTGAAATAAGTGATATAGAACACGTCAAAAACGAAGAAGGTCCATTTTCCGAGTATTGGAAATTTACGATTCACGGAAATCCAAAAATACGTTAATAAAAATTAAAAGAAAATGTAGATGTGATTTAGAAACATATCAAATATTCCAAAATAAAATAAATGTAATAAAATAGTTTCAGTTATATATTGATTAATCTGATTCGTAAGAATCGTAAAACAATAGAAAGAAAAAATAAGTTATGGCAACACAAAAGACAACAAAGACCACAAAGGCAACTAAGACAACCAAGACAGCTACCAAGAAGGCAACCAAGACGGTAGCCAAGACACCTGCAAAGACTAAGACTGCAAGTGTCACCAAGAAGGTTGTTGCAAAGACCTCTGCAAAGTAATTAAAAAAAAATGAACGTTTCGAAAAATTGAAAATATTTATTCTTACAATGAATACATTTGTACAATTATCCGTAGTAGGGCCAGCACTTGCTAGTGCTGCGTCACAACCTAGTTTGGTACTAGGCTAACCAACGGACATTTTCGTAAGTTTAAACCCGTTGGCCTAAAAACCAACGGGTTTTTTGTTTGCGAAAGTTGTTGACGTTTGGATCGGATGGTGTAAGATGTATCCACAGTTGAGACTGCGAGGTTGAGCGAAACGTAAGAAACAAAAAACTCAACAAAGCTGTTGACAACGATGAAATCAGTGCTAAGATAGTTAGCACATTGAAGATAGTAAGTAACGCATTTAGAAATTTTGAGCGTATAATCAAAACCGTAGAGGCGAGCCGTGGGAAATCGGAGACGCCGGTTCAATGAAAATTGGGCTACCAACGATAGGTACACAAATCCTTAAATTTATTAAAAAATGGGCGGTTAGCTCAGGGGTAGAGTAGCTGACTTACACTCAGTTTGTCGGAGGTTCAAATCCTTCACCGCCTACCAATTTTATCGGGATGTAATGTCAAAAGTAGACGGCCTGTTTTGGAGACAGGAGGTTGAGATTGCAAAATTCTCCATCCCGACCATTTTTTATCGGCAAGTAGCACAGCTTGGCTAGTGCGTCTGCTTTGGGAGCAGAAGGTCGCAGGTTCGAATCCTGTCTTGCCGACCAATTTCAGAGATGTGCGCAGCAATACAAATAAATTATTGGTTCAAATCCAATATTTTCCGTGTGGAAAATTCGCCTAATGGTAAGGCATTGAGCTTGAAACTCAAATTATAAAAACACATCTCGTAATTTTTAAGATACACACAGCAACAAATATAAATTATCATAGGAAATGAATCGTCTTGTCTGCGGACCATGAAAAAAATGCAGGTCAGAAGCAAAACTGTAAATTGTTGTATCTTGTTAATTTAATAATGGGCATGTGGCGTAAAAGAAGCCGCGTTGGTCTTAGAAATCAATGGAGAAATCCGTGTAGGTGCAAGTCCTATCATGCCTACCATTTTTATGTAATAATGTCGGGGACACCTAATGTCCAAATTAGACTGCATAAGCGAGAGCCCGTTGGTCTACCATGTAGAATGGTGAGAATTGAGGCAAGGTGAAAATCCTGAAGTAGAGATTCTGCAAATTCGTGCGTCGGGGGAAATACTACAAGATCCGAAATCACAGACAAACCGTATCTGGTCGCAGATGGCTCAGTAGATATGCCTACCTGCAAATTATGCTGGGAGCAGGAACTCCTGCCGTATTTATTACATTATATTTTTATATAATGGGCTTGTGGTGCTAATGGTAACACATCTGATTTGCACTCAGAGGTTAGCGGTTCGATCCCGCTCAGGTCCACCAACTTTTTTCACATAAAGTATTATCTTGGATAATATCTTGTGTAGAGAACATATCCAAATACTTTATTTGTGAAATATAAATAAAGGAAATAAAAATATGAATAATATTCAAAGATATGGCAGTGGAATGACAGATATATTTCAGTTGTTTGATAGATTGCATGATGACTTCTGGAAAGAACCATCATTTCAATTGAGTCGCAATTGGAGACCAACTGATTTTGCGGAAACTGAATCTCAATATACGATTGAAATTGAGTTGCCCCGCTTCAAACGTGACGAAATTAAAGTTGAAGTCACTAAGGGTGTAATTAAGGTATCTGCAAAAAATGCAAGAGCAAGTTATGTGAGAGAGTTTGCATTGCCTTATGTCGATTTCGATAAAATCGAGTCTAAACTAGAAGACGGCGTGTTAAAGTTGACGGTGCCGAAAACGCCGGAAGCAAAAACAAAGTATATTGAAGTAAAGTAACTTAGCATAAGGTTTGCGGTTATCCTTCAAATAAAACCGCAACATTATGAAAACAAATAAAGAACGTATTGCACACGAAGAACTTTATATCAAGTTTCTAGAAAGAAAATTGAATAGTGCAAACTTCAAACGTAATGTTGGTGCCGAAGAGTTTGCGGCAACTCAAGAAAAATTAAAAAAAGCAAAACTCGTACTCAAAGTACTAAAAACGTAAATTTGGATAATGGTCATGTGGATAATGGTCATGTGGATAAGGGAAACTGGAACAACCGTGATACTCAAAATATCATATCCTTTGCACGTTCGAATCGGGTCATGACTACCAATTTTAAGATACATACAGCAACAAAAATTATTTAGCAAAAATAAACAAATGTATCTTGTTAATTTAATAATGGGTGTGTGGACGAAAGTGAAATTGGAAGAAACATCTTGCTTAAAACGAGAAGTCCTTGTAGGTTCGAATCCTACCACACCTACCAATTTTAAAATGGGCCAGTAGCATCAATTGGCAATGCATCTCACTTGCAATGAGAATATTAGGGGTTCGAATCCCCTCTGTGTCCACCATTTCTGGAAGTTAGCTGAATATTAGGTTGTCAGAACTGTTTGCTAAACAGTGCCGGGTAAAACCGGTGGGGGTGCAATTCCCTCAACTTCCGCCATTTTCGTTCTTGAAACGATATATAAGACGTTGTATATTAAACTAAAGAACTAGTTACAATTGTATTGGCGATGACATTAATTCCACTAGTGAGCTTTTGTAACGATTTTAATTGACATGGATGATAGGGGGATATAAGCTGGCCTCGTTAGTCTTGAAAACTAAATTCGCTTCTATATGAATGTCGAAGGTCCGGGCAGTACGGACATCATCCGCCACTTTAAAGGTGAAAATAAAACACTATTAGCTATGATTAGTTGTAAAACTAATATAAGCTGGGGAGCTAATCCAGCAGACAAATGATTTTTTGTCTCACCTATTTATGCGTCATTGGCCGATTGGATTAGGCATCATCCTTCCAAGTTGAACAAGTCGATTCGATTCCGACATGACGCTCCAAATTTAAAATGCGCGGGTAGCTCAATGGCAGAGTATTTGCCTTCCAAGCAAATTGTTGTGGGTTCAAGTCCCATTCCGCGCTCCAATTTATAATGCCAGTGAAATATATCTAGATCATAAAGGTATTAACAGCAATCCAAACAATGGAATCATTGGTTCAAATCCAATCGCTGGCACCAAATTTTTATGAAAAAATTTTATTATTTAAATAATACGTGCGATCACGATGCTATAAATATAGCTGGAGAAATTTTAGTTGTTCTTGATGAAAATAAAAATGTTATTTATCATCATGATTGGAGTGATTCATCGTTTGAGTTTCCAGAACAGTTGCCGCGTGTTTTCATGAAAAAATTTCAAGCAACATATGATTCGGAATTTATATCATTAGATTTTCAAAAAAAGCTTAGTAAAGCTTTATGTAAAAAGATAGAAAAATATCTAAAAGAAAATGGATATGAAGAAGCGGAATACGACTGATTTTTTAATTGCCCGATGGTGTAACGGTTTAGCACAAAAGACTTTGAATCTTTTTGTCGTGGTTCAAATCCAAATTCTGGCACCATTTTAATATTGCTCTTTAGTATAATGGCTATTACTACTCGCTTTGAACGAGAGAATGGTGGTTCAATTCCATCAAGAGCAGCCAATTTTGACACAAGCGATCCTACGCTGAGATTATATCTTAGAGGAAGTTCGATGCTGCACAGCAGATGATTGGGAGTGCTTTCGTTTGATGCGCTCAAGCGTTATACGACGACATACCGCACGTTAATACCACAAATTAGCAGTAATCCTAAAGTGTCCGAGTGTAGTGCTGCACGTTATCAGGACAAGGTTGGAGCAGCAATCTTTAACAGATTGCCAATAGAAATATTGAGATAAATGTAGGAATAGAACAGAACATCGGCTACGGCGAGTGTCAATTTCAACACAAACACCCGAAAGAAGTATTTCATAAGGGTTTGGGCGCATGTGCCGCATTGCTTTTTAGCGTATAATAGCACGGTTTGTGTTAGGTTAATTTTAACTGGGGATTTGCATAATGGTAGTGCAGGAGACTTTGGATCTCTTAGTGAAGGTTCGATTCCTTCATCCCCTGCCAATTTTATGAATACATTAAAAAGTTATATTGATAATGCAACAAATATCGTTGCATTTACGGGGGCGGGAATTAGCACCGAAAGTGGAATTCCTGATTTTCGTAGTGTTGGTGGGCTGTATACAAGCGGACCATTTGAAGGAATGGAACCTGAAGATATTCTTTCTCGTCGTACTCTTAGAAAAGATCCAGCATTGTTATCGTTATTTTACAAGGAACGGTTGTTAAAATTGGTTGATAAGGAACCAAATAGAGCGCATTTTGCTCTTGCAAAATTAGAAGAGCAAGGAAAATTAAAAGCTGTTGTTACTCAAAATATTGATGGATTACATGTAAAAGCTGGTTCTAAGAAAGTTTTAGAATTACATGGCACTTGTAAATCTTTTAGATGTACCAATGGATGTAAATATACATTTGATATTTCTCAATATCTTGGTTTATTCAATGACAAAGGAATTCCTAAGTGTCCAATTTGTACATTTGGAACTATTCGACCAAACACGGTATTGTTTGATGAATGGTTGGATGATGTTGTTTTTGAGACGGCACAAAAAGCAATTGCTGAATGTGATTTATTGATTGCAATTGGCAGTAGTTTACAGGTTATGCCAGCATGCAATTTGTTGTTGGATCGTAATCCACAATGCAAGTTGGTAATTATCAACAATACTCCTACTGCGTTTGATAAGTTTGCCGCACTTGTTTTACGAGAAAGTTGTGGCCAAGTATTAGAGGAATCAATAATATGAAAAAAAGCAATGACTGGTATAAACACCAATTAAACAAAATTTGTAAAGAAAAAAATTACTCTAACTTAAGAGTTAGTGTGATGCCGGGTATGGATCAAAGTGAGTATTCGTGTCTGAAAGAAGTTTATCAGGCATTAAAAAATTTTGATGCTGAAAAAGCACAATCTATTAATACAGAAATATAATTTTACGGGCGTGTACTGGTTTCGATTTAATATACTAGTCATGCTAGGCATGTGGAAGATGATGGTTGGCTTCCTAAAAAAATCCATTAAAAACCTAAATGCAGAAGACAATGTAATTGCATATGACTTCAACTATGATGAAGTCGCTGTTGCTGCCTAATTTACTGGTAGCCCGTTTATATCAGAATATCTGATACTGATGTAAACGCCATTTATCAGAGTAAACGATATAATCGGATTGTGTTGTATTGTTGAACATTGAGCAATCTTAAGGGCAATTTTGTTTTTCATTTATTAGAATTGCCACGAATAAATTCAAAATGAATAAACATGTAGTCTGGTATGGGTAAAATGTTAAAGACGAGGATTCAACTTCCTCCACGTCCACCAATTTAGTAAAATATGAATAAAGTTATTACAAATATTGCATATAATTTGGCAAAAAAATATGCAGAAGGTTGGAAAATGCATGCTGAATTTCATGGATATTATGGAAATGGAATGTCGGCGGAAGAATGGGCCAGATGCGAACAAGATCTTTATTTAGAAGAAGCAGATGCAATATATAAACAAATTAAAAAAGATGAGCAAGAAACAAGCACATAAGGAATGGCGCAAGAATTTCTCAAAAAATGTATTTGCGCGAGATAAGAATCGGTGCAAAATTTGTGGATCGACTGAAAATCTTGATGCACATCATATTACAGATAGACATGAAATGCCAAATGGAGGCTATGTAATAGAAAATGGTATAACGTTATGCTCACTTCATCATCTTGAAGCAGAGCAATATCATATATTTAATAAAACAAATGGTGTGGATGGAATGTATCCAAATGATTTGTATAAATTAATAAATTCGTCATATGAAATTGCTGTAAAAAAATCAAATGAATTGACAATGTAACAACTATGTATTGTCATATGACAAAAGCAGAAGCAGAAAAAAAGGTTTACGAATTGACGGAAAAATTAATCTTCACCAAAAAAGATTTTAAGGATGTAGCCGCTGGTTACAAAGAAAAAATCAAAGAGCTTGAAAGTGAAATCAAAGCTGTGGTAGAAGAAGCGGGTGGCGATTTGAGTTTGAAAGCAGATAAAATTGTACCAGAAGAAGACGTATAATTGTTCTTTTAAAATATTGGAAAGATGGCTGAGTGGTTTAAGGCGATGGTCTTGAAAACCGTAGGGGTCTAAAAGCCTCCGGGGGTTCGAATCCCTCTCTTTCCTCCAATTTATAGTTGTAAATTGATATACCGATACGGTAATGCCGGATTGAAGATCATGCCGGTTGCCTTGATATTAAAAAGTAATTGCTTGAATGCAAGGAAAATCAAGAAAAGTGGTACGACTGAAACAGTGCTATGGTAGCAGCACGAACCGAATGGGGCGTCAAAAGCGTCAATGCTGCAAGGTCAAAACAAACTATTAATTTACAGCTAATGGATAGATGGCTGAGTGGCCGAAAGCGGAAGTTTGCTAAACTTCTGTACGTTTAAAAGCGTACCACAGGTTCGAATCCTGTTCTATCCGCCAATTTATTTAAAACCGTCAACATTATTTATATGTTGACGGTTTTTTTGTTTTAGATATAATACATAATATTCAATGAAAATCGTGACAATACAAATGTAGTAACACAACAGCATCAAAATTAACAACTACTAGTTTCAAAAATTTGATTAAAGATATATGAAAGCAATTATTGCAATGGATAAAAATAGAGCAATTGGGAAAAAAAATCAATTGCCTTGGCCAAGTATAAAAGATGATTTCAGATGGTTTAAAGAGTTTACAACTAATAAAATTTTGGTTGTTGGACACACGACTTTTTCAACGTTACCAAAACTAAAAAATCGCAATTTAATTGTACTGACGAGAACTCCATATAAACACGTAGATGATTATAATGTTATTTATAATTCGGCGCATACCTATCGCAATGCAATGAGTATTGTCAATCTTGACGTTCAACTCAAAGGAGAATTGATTGTCATCGGTGGTGCCAAGACATATGAATTATTTCTTCCATATATCAGAGAATTTTATGTTACACATGTAAATGGAGAATTTGATGCTGATACTTATATGTCACCATTTGAGCATCTATTTGATAAGCAAGAAGTTATAAGAGAATTTGAAGGAGAACATAAAGTTTTGAAGTATTCAAAAACAGTATAATACTTATTATTGTTATGATTATAGATTACATCGTTGGATTATTTCAGAAGTTACGCTCGTCTAAAAAAGCAAAAGTTAATGCTATTTTGCCACAATCATTTAAACCAAATTCCGTCGTTATTTTGGTTCCTGTTGCACATAGTATCGAACCAGCCGTGGATGAAGCATTAAGAAAATTGGAATCATTTGGTTACACAGTTCGTAGAAAATATGGATTTAGTGCGATTGATCAAGGTAGATGCGCCATGGCACAGGATGCATTAGACGAAGGTTTCGAACATTTGTTTTGGATTGATGCGGATGTAGCATTTTGGCCATATGATGTTGAAAAGGTAATTAAATTGGGCCTTCCATTTGTTAGTGCTCCGTATAGTGTCAAAGGTTGGCCAGCATTAACCACTGAATTTCTTGACAAAAAAGTTTTGCTTGGTGAAAGCGGCGGATTATATGAAATAAAATATGCTGCCACTGGGTTTATGTATACACATCGTAGTGTATATGAGGCAATTGTGAAAAATGAAAAGATGACAAGAGTAAAAATTTGGGGTGGGCAATACGAAGTATATCCTTATTTTTATCCATTGTTATTAAATGACGAATATATCGGTGAAGATTTTGCATTTTGTCATAGAATACGAAGTGCTGGAATCAAATTGTATTGTGATACCCGAATTAAACTGGCACATATTGGAAAATATAGTTATAGTTTTGGATTTTTGGAACAAGGAGTAACTAAAGAACCAAAATCTGTGACATATACAAAAATTGATAACAATACGTATAGTTGATATAAAAAATTGACCATATAGACTCTCTGGCGTAGTATCAGCGCATATGAATTACGACAGAGAGATTGAAAATATGGAGCCGCATATACTTACATATCATGCGGAAGACTTGGGTATCGAAGGTGATCCCGCCGCAATTCCAACCTTATTTAGAATTCTTCGGCATGAAGATCCAACTGTGAGAGAAGGAGCATTGGCGGGATTAAGTTTTTTTATCGAACATCAAAATGTTGTTGACAAAATCGAAACGATAGCGGATAGTGATCCTGATCCTATGATACGAGATATTGCCAAGGATATATTAGATATATGAACAATTACGATGAAATAGACCCACACGATTTGGAAGTAACCATCAAATATCGTGATGGAAAAAATAAAACATTCTTAGTAGATTGGGAAACAATTTCCACAGTAAAAGAATTATATAATGTTTCTGTATTAGAAGAAACATATAAAATAGCACTTGCCGATAGAAATAACCACTCAACTGCTGGAATAATTTGAATAAAAAGATTGATATGATCAAAGTAGATACTGAATATACTTTTCATGATCCTTTAGAAGATAGTAAAATACTTGCGAGTCAAATCAAAAATGGCAATCAAAGCTGTAATGGCTGAGACACAAATCGAATCCGGCAATACAAAAGAAGTTGACGAAGTAACAGAGAAGGATCACAGTAATCCTGATCTTAAGAAACCCGCCGCCTTTATGGAACTTATTAAGACTCGCAAGAAAACTGTATGAATAAATTTTACCGGTTAATGTCTTTGTTGGGTACATATTTATAACAAACGAGGCGTTGTAAAAGAATTTGACCTACACAAAGTTGTGAATTATAATAAGTAATATGGCTAAAAAGCGGAAACCACGAACTAAAGGATATGATATTCATTTTGATGGTCCGCATATAAATGGACAACCAATTCATCTTAATGAATCACCCGCAATAGATAAATTACATCATCGTTATAGAAACAATTTATGTCTTGGGTGTGGTAAGAAAGAATGCCAATGCAAAAGTAAAATGAAGAAATGATATGAACAAAAATACTCACACATTCGATGGTAAGAAATTACCCGTTTGTATTGATGATCAAGGGCATTATTTTAAGACCTGTGATCGTTGTTCACATATGGCTTGTAGACGATGTAATATCCAATCATTCGATTTTTTGTTGAGTTTATGTTCGTCATATGGAGATTTTAGCGGAACAATTGCAGAATATGATCGATATTGTGATAAATGTGAAACATTGCTGAAGCGTGGAACTCCAAGTGTATATTCATACTCATTTAAATGTTATGAGGATTGGGAAAATCACAGAATTTCAAACAATGATATTTTGTGTAGAATATGTGATGGTAAAGGATCGTATAAAGCAATAGATTTTGAATTAAAAAAATGTAGTTTGTGTGAAGGAACGGGTCAATTTCCTTCACCTACTAGAATTAAACAATTAGAGCAAATTAAAAAGAAAAAAGACAAATATCCAAGAGAGATGACTAGTTGGGATTTATTTTTAGATTTATTTAAATGGAACAAATAATATGAACAAAGTAGACACAGAATATTTTAGAGTTGTAAACGACATTCTAACCAACGGACGACTCAAAAAGAACCGAACCGGTATCGATACTATTGGTATTTTTGGTGCTCAAGCCAAATATGATGTTGACCTCAACGCATTTCCTATATTAACCACCAAGAAAGTTCATTGGCCAGCTATTGTGCATGAATTGCTTTGGTTCATTAGTGGAGATACAAACATCAAGTATCTGGTTGATAACAATGTTCGTATTTGGAATGAATGGGCATATAAAAAGTATGCAGATGCTCATAAAGAAAATGTCATCTTCAATGAAGAAAATGGAATTCGTGAAAAAGATGGAGAAGCCGTAGCTAGAAGTTGTCGTAAATTGACGCAGGAAGAATTTATTGATCGCATTAAAACCAACTCAGAATTTGCCAAACAATGGGGTGAACTCGGTGAAGGAACTTATGGAGGAATGTGGAGAGCATTTCCATATTATGATGAATCCAGCGAAACCCAATCATTATATGGACATAAAATTGTAGCGGAAGTAGATCATGTTGACCAATTACAAAAGGCAATTGTTAAACTTAAAACTAATCCAGATGATCGACGCATTATTGTCTCTGCGTGGCACCCATATTGGGTAGATCACTGTGCATTACCTCCATGTCATGTTATGTATCACTTTCATACAGAAGAATTGACTTTGGAAGAACGAACAAAGTTATTAACTGACGAACAATGTAAGAAAGACTTGGATTTAACAAATAGTTATGGAATACGTCCAAGTTCTGATTTGGAGTTAGTGGAAAAATATAATATTCCAACCCGTCGTTTGAATTGTTTGCTCTATCAACGTTCAAATGATTTTTTCCTCGGTGTTCCATTTAATATTGCATCATATAGTTTGTTGATCGCTATGATTGCCCAAGTCACGAATATGGTGCCGGGAAAATTTACACACTCGCATGGAGATTCACATGTTTATGTTAATCATTTGGATCAAATTAAATTGCAAATGACTAGAGAACCAAAGCAACTTCCTAAGTTGTGGTTAAATCCTGAAATTAAATCATTATTTGATTTCAAATATGATGACATCAAGTTGTTGGATTATGATCCACATCCGGCAATTAAAGGACAAGTAGCTGTATAATGAAAAAATTAATGTTTTTTGGAGCAATTATATTATTAAACACCGGTTGTAAAATGTTAAGATATAATTATGAACCTGCATTAAACGAAATACAAAAAACAGGTAATGTGGTTGTTATTACAAATGATTACATTGAATATGAACATTATGTAACTAACACACTATCAATCAATTATATTGTCACTAACATATACCGGGCACATTACACAACCTCTGGAAAAATATTTAAAACAACACAGATAAAATAAGTTGAAATCTGTTTTGAGATACTATATATTAGTGTGCATGCGGTAAAAGGTATGCACATACTTAACAAATTAACAAATAAAAAATTATGAATAAAAATTTACAAAATTATATTAATCACATTGTGTTCGTCGTAGATTCTTCAGGGTCAATGGGCCATCTTTCAAACGAAGTTGTAAAAGTTTTCGACGCGCAGATTAAGCACCTTGCTCTACGTAGCAAGGAATTGGATCAAGAAACTCGCGTCACTGTTTATCTTTTTAATAGCAGTGTTAGCTGTTTAATTTACGATAAAGACGTACTACGTCTGCCATCATTAAAAGATTACTATCGCACTGGTGGAAATACATCATTAATTGATGGAACCGTAACTGCATTGGATGATCTTGCATTGACTCCACAAAAGTATGGCGACCATGCGTTTTTGTCTTATGTTCTGACAGACGGAGAAGAAAACAATAGCCGAAACACGCCTGAACATTTGGCTACAAAACTCAAAACCCTACCTGATAATTGGACTGTTGCCGTGTTGGTTCCAAATCAAACAGGTGTTCATGAAGCCAAGAAATTTGGATTTCCAACAAATAACATCCAAGTATGGAATGCGACTGTTGGCGGTGTTGAAAAAGCAGGTGAAACTATCAAAGCAGCAACTGATAATTTCATGGCTGCTCGCGCCAAAGGAATTCGTAGCACTAAAAATCTATTTGATTTGGATGTAACGAAGTTGACAACCGCAGCGGTTGCAACTAATCTTACACAGTTGCCTGCTACCGATTATTTATTGCTTCCAATTCAATCGGACAGCGTAATCAAACCATTTGTTGAAAGCTGGACTAAATCGGCATATGTAAATGGTTCTTCATATTATCAGCTAACCAAACCTGAGAAGATTCAAAGCTATAAGCAAGTTTGCATTCAAGACAAAATGAACGGCAAAGTATACAGTGGTGTAAATGCCCGAGCAATGTTGGCATTACCTAATCAGGAAGTAAAAGTTAATCCTGCTTCTCATAGTGCATTTGATATTTTCGTTCAAAGCACTAGCACCAATCGTAAGTTGATTAAGGGCACCAAATTGTTAGTGTTGAAGTAACACTTATGGCTCGACCAAAGAAAAAGGGCGACTTTAAAGACATTATTACTAAAAAGTTAAAGGGTAATGATGTAAAAAAAGTCGCCCCTTCTACTCCTAAAAAAGTAGAATCTAAAAAAGTAGAAACACCAATAAAGCCGAAAAAAGAGATTAAACAGACTGTTAAATCGGATGCGAAATCAAAAAAGATAGACGAAGCGGAATCAGACGAATCTATTTCAGATTTAAAAGTTGTTTCAAAAACCTTTCGGCATTCAAGTATTGAATTTGAAATCTATAATCATATTCCTATTGAAAGACGCATTACAAAAGACACTGACATTGGAAGCCGTGTAGTTGTTGCCAAATATCCATTGTTTTATAAAATATATTTCATGGAATATATTGATGCAGGTAAACCACATTTTCCTGTTGGCGGAATAAAAGTCTATAATGCAACTTTTGAACAGACACAATATTTTTATTATGATTCTGTGGCACTACATCCCACAAAGAAAGACAAATACAGAGTAAAAAATATTGACGAATAATTTTGGTATGTTGACTGGTTATCGCATATCATTTTAATAAAACCAAACAAATAGTATGAATTAAAAAAAGGATAGTATATTATGGCTACTAAAACAAGTAAGCAAGACAATGGAACAGCTTCACACAAGAAGTTTGTTGTAACTCGCAGTGGTATTCGTGTTAGTGAACGCGAATATGATAATGTTAGTGATGCAACTGAAGAAGTTGATCATTGGAAAAAGATCATCGCCACATGGCCGGATGGAACAAAAATAACAGTAGAAGAATACAACGATAAGAAACATCGCATCTATTAATTATGAGTACACCAATTGGATTGAGAGAAAAAATTGCCAACGCTGAAACTGAAGCGGAAGTAATTAATTTGTTGGCAACAGGGCTTGCATTTGAATATGCAAGCCGCCGTACAAAACTAAGTTGGAGATACACCGCGCAACGCAGAGAGCGTCAGCTACAGAATGTTGTCGATACAACAAACACAAATAAACAGCCAGAAGTTAGTTCCAAAAAGAAGTCTTCTTATAAAAAGAAGAAGTAAGTATACATAAATACATAAATATGAACGTCATCAAAATAATATTTGATGACGTTTTTTTGTTTTTGTAAATGGTTATCAGATACTTATTGATGTATGGCAAAAAAATCATTAACTGTTACATATAAACCATATTTGTTACCTTCGGACTTTTCGGAGATGGATACATTTATAGAAAAAAATAAAACAATAATGACAGAGCAGGTAGTGTCTTCCATAGAATATGCCATTGATAAAAAATTAGAAATCGTGGAGGTATTTAAGTTTAAACGATCTGATTTTGTCATCACATTGTCACATGAAACTTTCAAACAGAATTTAGAAAATGTATATAATTACTATATTTCGACTGAAAAATATGAATTATGTGCAAGAGTAAAAAAAATTGAAGAAAAATTAAATACTGTTTTGTATAAATTAAACTCGCATGAAAAAAAATAAATCTAAACCGGATACAAGTCCACTTGTTCCACAAAAGTCAAAAATTAAAAACGAATTAAATATAACACAGCGTGAGTTAACTGAAAAACAAAAAGCGTTTTTGGAACTTGCAATGGATAAAAATACGAAAATGATTTTTGTTAGTGGACCAGCGGGAACGTCGAAAACTTATGTAAGTATAATGGCTGCGTTGCAATTGATGAATTTAAAAAAAGTAAGTGACTTGCTATATTTACGAAGTGCTGTAGAAAGTTCGGATAGTAAAATTGGATTTTTACCCGGAGAAGCCAATGAAAAGATGGCACCATATTTGCAACCTCTTTTGGAAAAATTAAACGAATTATTACCAAAATCAGAAGTTGATTTGTTGGAGAAAGATGGTCGTGTTTCAAGTGTTCCAATTGGATTTTTACGTGGTTTGAATTGGAATGCCAAATGTATTATTGCAGACGAAGCTCAAAACATGACTCAGAAAGAAATAATCACACTTATTACACGTACTGGTGAATTTAGTAAAGTTTTTATTATCGGTGATCCAGAACAAACTGATATCGGAAATAAAAGCGGGTTTACCAAAATTGTAAATGTTTTCGATGATGCGGAAAGTAGAGAAAATGGTATATTTACATTTAAATTTACTGAAGAAGATATTGTTCGTAGTGGATTGGTAAAATATATTATTAAAAAAATAAAAAACTTGTGATTAAATATACTTATATATATTAAAAGTATATGTCCAGTAAAAAGATTACCGATTTGACTAGTTATAGTGCCGCTGAATTATCAGCATCCAGCGGCACAGATTTGTTGTTTATTACAGATGTTGCAAATCAAGAAACTAAAAAAATCACAGCACTTGAATTGAGTCAATATGTTACTAGTATTGGAGGAGCATATACAGGTAGTTTTACTGGTAGTTTTATAGGTTCTTTGAGTGGTACGAGTAGCTGGGCAACAAATGCACTGACTGCTTCATATTCACCAAATACAGGTGAAGTAAATACTGCATCGAACACTGGCTCATACGGCTATGGATTAGTTTCCGACAAAGTAGGCGTAGATTTGAGATTTAAAAAAATAGGACAAGGCTCAAATATAACAATTGCCAATGATTCTCTTGATCCTAATGTAGTTGTTATTTCTGCTGCTACAACAACAACCGCAGGTGGAGCAACAGGAAATATTCAATATCGCTCACCCGCAGGAACATTTGCTGGCACTAATAATTTATCATGGGATACTACCAATAATAATTTATTGACTGTTGTCGGTGGTGTATCTGCAACAACATTTACATCAAGTGTGACAAATGCTGTAGGATTTGTAGGTACATCTAGTTTTGCAGTTTCTTCTAGCAGAGCATCGTCAAGCATATCATCAAGTTATTCATTAAGTTCTAGTTATTCTACAACATCTTCATATGCAGCGAGCGCAGCAGGAACTATTGGTGGAAGTGGATTTGCCGGATTGGACTCAAGTATTTATTATTCAGCAACAAGTCCGTCAACATTAAACTCATATGTTAATATTTATTATGCGGTAAACCATGGATTTGCAGCAACTCCTTCACTTGTGCGTGTGACTTTAATATGTCAAGTAATTGATCAAGGATATGCGGTAAATGATGAAATTAGTGTTGAACAATTACATGATGATTCAGGAGGAGCCGATGATGAACGTCCAATTACAACTGTTTGGACAAATTCAACTCAAGTTGGTATATCATGGGCTAATTGGATCGGTGGAGTATATGCGCATGCAAAAACTGGCGGTCGCGTCAATTTAGATCCTACAAAATGGAAAATTAAAATTAGAACTTGGAAATAATCTATGTCAACTATTAAAATAAGCGAATTAAATACATTTCCGGCGCTGTTAAAAACGGAAGATTTTTTTCCAATTGACAGAAGTAGTAGTTTACTAACATATCGTGCTACACTCGGACAATTGCAAACACTATTGTCTACTGGTAGTTTTTCAGGATCTTTAATTGGCACTTCAAGTTGGGCAAATAATTCTATTAGCTCAAGTTATGCAATTACGTCAAGTTATTCTAGAAATACTATTAGTGCCAGTTATGCGTTAACTGCTAGTTATTTATCTGGTAGTGCGGGAATTATAGCCGGTAACGGAACTGTAAATTATTTACCTATATGGACCGGTACGACGGTGTTAGGCGATTCAAGTATATATTACACAGCATCATTAGGATACGTTTCAAGTTATAAAAATATTGCAATTGAAAACGGACAGGCATTTTTTAATGCCCGTGGTACATTCAACTGTGGATATAGTATGCAAAGCATGTATAGTGCATCAGACGCATGGGCATTGGCATGCGGAACTGAAAATACAGGAGGCGCAAGAGGCATGCTTGATTTGATAACATACAGTGGATCAAATCAATTAATAAGTAAACAAGGTAATGATCCAGATGGTAATGGTACAATTCGTGCAATGCGTATTGCTGGTAATGGAATATATATGTGGCCTTTGGTAGGAGCACAGTCAATATCCCGTGATGGTACATTTAATGTAGGTGTAGATTCAGGAACGGCAAACACAGACACTCGTTTCTTAATTAACGTATACAGTGGTAGTAGTGTAAGCAATCCTCAAACATATCATATACAAAAAGCTATTGAAGTTCGTTATGGCAGCAGTAGCCTTGACACAACTTTTTGTGTAAGTAGCAGTGGAAAAACTTATATTGGAAATGAGTTGATAGTTAATGGTGGAGTTACGTTAAAAAGCGCAGACTACGATGGAATTGCAACTGCTCAAGAAACTCTATACTTGGATGCTTCCAGTGCAGCAACTAGATTTCTTCAATTGAATAACCACGGAACTGCATCTATAACAATGAGTCGTGGTCAACAATTAAATGTAGTTGTTAATCAAGCAGCAACTACTCCAACCGCAAGTTTAATGTTTAAAGGAGCACTTTATAGTGGTAGTATATATTATGACTGTCCTATTGTGTGGAGAAATGGTGTTCAACCAGCAATTACAACCGGTACTTTAAACAGAGCAGATTTTTTCACATTTATTGCCGTGAACACATCTACATTGGGACCAAGTGGATCTACAGCACCAAACAACACAGTGATATATGCAACTGCTGTGCAAAACATGTATTAATATATGATTGGTTTTGCATATTGGAATGCTATAACTGCTTCAAGCGGTGGAGGTGGAGGAGGTGGAGCAGGTTCTGGAATTTTTTCATATTACAGTTTTTCATGGAATGCAGCAACTGTAAAATCAAATTTAAATTCTCAAATTAACGCAAGCACATCGCTTTCTGCCGATGCAAAAACAGCTATGATATCTGTTGTTAATTCATATGTTTCAAATGCAACTGTTGCTGCAACAGTTGTCAATGTAACTGTTAACAGTGTTATTTATGATGTTACAATAGAATCTTTGCCGGGCGATGTATCTGCCGTTGTTGCGTATCCGTCGTCGTTATATCCATGATTTTTGTTCAAATAGCGAGTTATAGAGATCCCGAATTAATACCTACTGTTTTGGATTTGGTTGAAAAAGCTGATGATCCAACTCAATTACGTATTGTCGTGGCATGGCAGCATGATGATTTAGAATCTATTGACCCTATAAAACATTTAATAGAATATATTGATATTCCTTATGTTGATAGTAAAGGAGTTTGTTGGGCACGTAATTTAATTCAACAAAAATATAATAATGAAGAATATACACTTCATTTGGATAGTCATCATAGATTCGTAAAAGGATGGGATAGTTTGTTGTTACAAATGTATCAACAATGTAAAAATATGGGAAGTGATCTCCCTTTATTAACCACATATCTTCCAAACTATGATGCGTTGACTGAAGAATATTTACATGAAGTATGGCAGATGCGGTTAGACAAATTTATGGATGAGGGTCCATTATTTTTTGTGCCCGAACCGATTTTGAATATAGATAAATTAACAGCACCTATACCTGCGCGATTTTACAGTGCTCATTTTGCATTTACAGATGGTAACTTTTGCAAATTAGTTCCACATGATCCCGATTACTATTTTTATGGCGAAGAAACAAATATTGCTGTTCGTGGATTTACACATGGATATGATCTATATCATCCGCATAAATTAATTGCATGGCATCAATACAAAAGAACATATCGTCCTACTCACTGGGATGATAATGTCAAAAGTGGAAATAATATAAATCAATCTTGGTGGGAACATGATGCTAAATCAACCAAGAAACATAGAATTTTATTTGGAATGGAGAATACATCTGATAAAATTACAAATGTATTTGGTAATATAAGAACAGTAGCAGATTATGAAGCATATGCAGGTCTTCGATTTGCCGATAAATACATTAGCGAGTATACATTAGATAATCAGTTACCTCCAAATCCTATAGAATAAATTTAATAATAAATTTTGTATTTTTAATATATATTATTTATGAAATTTATCAATTTTGAGCGTTTATTAGGATTCAGTTCTTTATTTATCGCATCATGTGCGGCATTTTTTAGTATTGTTGGTATTGGAATGTTGTTTAGTGGATCTGCAATTGCTGCGATGATTATGGCAAGTTCTTTGGAACTTGGTAAATTGGTCGCGACTAGTTTTTTATATCGCTATTGGAATAAAACAAAAACATTTTTAAAATTATATTTAACAACATCTGTTATTGTATTGATGATTATTACTTCGTTAGGAATTTTTGGATATCTTAGTAGTGCATATCAACAATCCAGTCTTGAAACTCAGTTAATTGAACAAAAAATTCAATTAATTGAAGAACAAAAAATATTAATTAGAGAAAAAATTTCCACTTCAAAAAATAGAATTTTAAATGTTACTCAGCTACGTAATAGTCAAGAATTGCGTTTGTCACAAAGTATGACAAACACTTTAATTGCGAGAAATCCTATTCAATTAAGACAAGTTCAACAACAAACACAAGAACTTATCGAACAGAGTGACCGAGATTTGGAAACCGAAACTGGAAAAATTCAAAAATCAACTGATGAATTGCAGCAATTAGACCAACAAATCACAAATCTAAAATTAGAAAGTGGATCTAAAAAAGATGTGCAAACTTTTAAATTCGTTGCGGATGAATTGGGCGTCAATATAAATAAAGTAGTAAAGTGGTTTATTGTAGCATTAATTTCTGTATTTGATCCATTGGCAGTATGCTTGTTATTGGCTTATAATACTGCAATTTCAAATGAGTCTACCGATAGTAAATCTAAAGAAAAATTAATTGTTGATCCAAATAAACCCGATGAGGTAGTACCTGATAGTACTGTGCCGAAGACAGAATCTGATGCATCAAATATTATACCGGAATCTAGTACTATTAAATCAGAAGAACTGACGGTTACACCTACACCGGTCGTTGCACCTCCCCAACCAAGTTCAAAGCCATATCCTTTCAGTTTTTAAATATTTTATTGCTTTTCAGAAAATTGGTTATATATAGATAACAGTTGAATAAACTATATATGGAAGAATCTGATATTCAAGAAGTAAAAAAATTACTAAAACAGGCATATAAATTAGAAGATTGGTCAATGGTAGAAGAAGCTATTGATTATCTCTCTGATTTTTGTGAACAATCATCGGAAGATGATGACGAAGAAGAGTAAAATAAAATAAATATATGATATTGACAATTGTTATATTAGGTGTATTATTACTAACATCTATTGGAGTAAACGTTTATTTTGGTGCCATGTTGAATCGTAGCATTGATAAAAATGAACAGTATGAACAATGGATTTCTGATATTGAAAATGCAATCAATATTACTTACAATAAGTTAAAATTGATTGATGACAAGCAGATGTTTGAAAAAGACGATGATGTTGGCTTTGTTTTTTCAAACATTGTTAAGCTGATAGAAAAATTAAAATCTCAATTATGATAAAAACCATAAAGAAGCGTAATAATAAAAAAAAGTCAAAACTAGCACCAAAAAATAAAGTCAAAAAAATAGGCAAAGTTTCTAAAATCAAGACAGCGCCTAGAAAAACAATAAAAAAGACAAATAAGTCTAAAATGAAAATTAACAAAGAACCCAATATTAAAATTGAGGTTCCTGAAATCATTTTAGAGGCAGAAGAATTGCAAGTAAAAGAAAAGAAAGCAAAAAAGCCGCCGATCATGTATTTTACACAAGATACAGAAAACGCAGTTATTGAATACAATCAAGAAGAGGATATTGATAAACGAAATACTATTTACAACGAGCGTATTAAATATAGTTTTGAAAAATTGGTAGAAAATATATTTAATACATTTAAGTTTACTTATTTTGAAACATCTCCATTAGAAATTCAGAAAGAAACGGTTGCACACTTGGTTGCCAACTTAAACAAGTATCAACAAGACAAAGGCAAGGCATTTGGTTATTTTAGTATTGTTGCGAAGCACTATTTAATTTTTCATAATAATAATAATTATAAACGTTTCAAACAAAATGTAGACATTAGCGACACACCAAGCGAAACCACAGTATGTCTACAAGTTGAAGATTCATATTATAAGAACACTGAAATGTCAGAATTTATGAAAATGATGATTGATTATTGGGAAAAGCATGTTGGTAAAATTTTTACCAAACAAAAAGATTTAAATATTGCGAATGCTGTTATTGAATTGTTTCGAAACAGTGATCGAATTGATGCTTTTAATAAGAAAGCGTTATATCTTTACATTAGAGAAATTAGCTCATGTAAAACCCAACAAATTACCAAAGTAATTAATAAGATGAAGCAGTATCAAACCAATATTACCAAATCTTACATAAATAATGGTATTTTACAAACTAATACTTATAAAATGTAATATTTATTAATTATGGACTTTGAATTTGAAATTTATAAAGGAAAGAAATTTTCTTCTTTGTTGAAGGATATTGTGGTGAACAGCGAAGATCGTAATGATACTATTCAGAAACTAATTGATGATCTTCGTATCATGGTCAAAACGCCAAATGATGCTATTATTATTATTCCATTGATAAAAGAGTATCTTGATGTCACTGTTAAAAATGACGAACAGTTGGTAAAATTGGCTGCAATTGTTCAAAGATTGGCTTCTAATAGTGCTGGAAAAGAAGGTGAGGGTGCGTTCGGATTAAGTGAAGAAGAACGCAAACAATTGATGGAGGAAGCGAATACAATTGCAAAGGAAGTTACTAAACCTTTACCAAATAAGGACAAATAATATGTCATATTGGAACATAAAACGTGATATTGGTAATAGTTCTAGAATTCATGAGGCTGGATTTCGCACAAACGATTCGTTTGCACAACTTTCAGAATTTTATGAATTCGAAGAAGCTGTTGTACTTGATGTAATTTATGATGAAACACATCCAGAAATTAAAAATCTTATTGTAAATCAATGGCCCGATAATTATAAAGACGAACCGGCTAATCCAAAAGATAAAAATTATAGCTATATTGGTCGTGTTTGTTTTAGATTACTACATTCACAAATCAATTTACCTAAAGAATCATTATCTTGGGCAAAACCAGCACATTCGACTGGGTTGATTGAGTATCCATTGTTAAATGAAATTGTAACGGTAGCAAAATATAGAAATGAGTGGTATTATTTTCGTAAGTTGAATATTAATGGATTTGTTAATAATAATGTTAATTTTAATGTTGAAAAAACAGAAGGTAATACTTCTGGCAATCGACAAGATGATTTTCAAAATATTAACAAAAGCATTCCAATTGAGGGACCAATATCATATACAGGGCCGATTTCTGTAAAAAACGCAAATAATAGTGGAAGAATGGGTGCTTATTTTAATGCAAATAATAAAATACGTGCCGTGCGTAAATTTGAAGGTGATCTTACGATTGAAAGTCGTCATGGGCAATCTATTCGTTTTTCATCATATGATGCTTTACGAAAAAATGATATAGGCGATCCAAGATATCCAGATTATAAAAATACGGGCAATCCAATGATATTGATTAGAAATCGTCAACGCCCACTTGGTGATGAAAAACGAGATAGACCACTACATCCGTTGTTAAATCCTATTCCAAAAATAACAAATTTGGAAAAAAATGCCGGTGGTATTATAGAAGAAGACATTAATAACGATGGTAGTAGTATACATATTACGTCGGGATTAACAGAAAGTGGATGGAAAACCACAGTGTATAAAACAATATTTTGTAAAGAAATAAATGAAGAACAGCCATTGTTTTCTCCAAAGGATGCCACCGAATTTACAAAACCAAAATACACAGGGGATCAAATTGTTATACAAACAGATCGACTAATTTTTAGTAGTAGATTTGAAGAAACTTTTCATTACAGTAAAAAACGATATGGTATTGTTACAGATAGCGAATACACATTAGATGCACATGATCAAATTGTTATTACTACCAACAAAAAAACTGTCATCAATAGTCCTGCGATTTATTTAGGGCAGTATGATCAAACCAATGAACCTGTATTATTGGGACAAACAACACTTGATTGGTTGTACGATTTGTGTGAATGGTTAAAAGCGCATACTCATTGGTATAATCATAGCCATCCAGATGCTGGAGGTGCTGAACCAAATCAAACACAAAAACCAGTTCAAATTGTCCAATTGGAGGCATTGCAATCTCGGTTGGAACCATTGTTAAGTAGAAGAGTATTTGTTACTGGTGGTGGATATGCACCGGGTGCAAATGGAGTAAAGCCAGTAAATACAGATAGTAAAGTCGAGCCAGTTTCTATTAATACACGTAATGGAAATGGTGTGCCGGGAGGATTTTTCGGTAAAAATAGTAGAAAATTAAATAAATAAAACCATTGTATTCACGATAGTTATTATATAATCTTATGAAAGCAGAACAATTCAAACAATTAGTACGAGCAATTGTGCAAGAAGAAATTAAAAAATCATTACCTG